>WNGO01002675.1_pt1 | contig 18631 bp, 18 predicted proteins | sample 5400511 | NCBI WGS metagenome assembly WNGO01 (sample SAMN13153380, study PRJNA577476) | soil metagenome | isolation source: 20 cm soil or saprolite under Garry oak tree replicate 2 | place: USA:California | collected 2016-06-15 | reverse complement strand
CGTGGGCTCGGCACAGCACTGTGCTGAAGCACACCCGTCACCGCGATTGGGACGCCATCGTTGTCGGCGGGGGCCCCGCGGGTGCGGCGACCGCTCTCCGGCTGGCTCGCAGTGGGGCATCAGTCCTGCTGCTCGACCGTGCCCGCTTCCCGCGTCACAAAGCCTGCTCCGAGTACTTGAGCCCCGCGACCACCCCCATTCTGCAACGGCTCGGCGTGCTCGCGGCGATCGAGCGGGCGGCGCACGCCAAGCTCTATGGGATGAAAGTGGTGGCGCCGAGCGGCGCCGCGATGAGCGGCCGCTTCGCCGCCGACCACGGTCACGCTCCGCCGCGGCCGTACAGTTTCGCGGTGTCGCGTGCCATCTTCGACATGACTCTGCTGCGCGCCGCCGCACGCGAGGGCGCGGACGTGCGTGAAGGCGCGACGGTCGAGGACCTCGTCTGGGACCGCGGCGCTGTGGCGGGGGTCGTCGTGCGATCGGGCAACGTGGAACGAGTGACGTGCAACGCCCGCGTTATCGTCGGCGCCGACGGCCTGCATTCGGTCGTGGCCCGCCGCCTCGGCCTCGTGCGCACGTCGCCGCCGCGGCGAGTCGCCTTCACGGCTCACGTCGCCCACGTGAACGGCGTGGACGGCATGGGGGAGCTGCATGTGGGCCGCTGCGGCTACGTCGGCCTGGGACCGATCGGCGAGGACGTGACGACGGTGGCGCTGGTCGTGCCACTCGCGGCGGTGCGCGGCCGCACCCAGGATTTCCGCCGCGACTTTTTCGCCGAGCTCGAGCGCTACCCCGGACTCGCGGGCCGGTTCGTGCGCCGCCGCCTGGTGCGCGACGTGCTCGCCACCGGCCCGTTCGCGCAGTGGGCGCGCCGGCCCGTCGTAGACGGCGCGCTGCTGGTGGGCGACGCGGCCGACTTCTTCGACCCGTTCACGGGCCAGGGGATCTACAGTGCGCTGCGCGGGGCGGAACTGGCAGCGGACTGCTTGATCCCCGGGCTCACGCCCGGGGCCAGTTCACCGATCCGCGCCATTATGCTGGAACCCTATGTCCGCGCGCGCCGGCGCGAATTCGCGGGCAAATGGGCGCTCGAGCGCCTCATCGGCCTGGGGGTGGGCTGGCCGGCGCTCACCGAGCGCGTAGTCCGCCGGCTGGCGCGCCGCCCGGACCTCGCGGATCTTTTGGTCGGCGCGACCGGCAACTTCGTCCCGGCGCGCCGCGTGCTCGCTGCCGGATTCCTGGCGAGGCTCCTCTGGTGACCAAACACGGCGTCGATCCCGCACAATTCCGTCAGCTGCTCGGCCGGTTCGCGACGGGCGTGACCGTCGTGACGACGCGCGACCCGCGCGGACGGCCCATCGGGATGACGGCGAGCTCCGTGGCGTCGGTCTCGCTCGATCCGCCGCTGCTGCTCGTCTGCGTGGACCGGCACCACGACATGCACCCCGCCATGCAGGCCGCGCCGCGCTTCGTGCTCAACGTACTGGCGGCCGATCAGGAGGCGCTGTCGCGCCGCTTCGCAGCCGAGCACCCCGACCGGTTCGACGGGGTCGGGTACAGCGAGAACGAGGACGGCCTCCCGCTGCTCGACGGCGTGCTCGGGACCATCGACTGTGAGAAGCACGGGGAAACGCCGGCGGGCGATCACACGGTGTTCCTGGGAATGGTGACGGGGGGCAGCGTGACCGACCGGACGCCGTTGCTCTACTACCGCGGCGGCTACGCGAGCCTTTCCCCCCGATGATCGCCACCGAGCTGCTGGACGACCGGCGCGCCGATGCACGCGCCGTCCGGACCGAGCTGCGCGACATCGCCCGCCTCAACACGCTGTTTGGCGGAACGCGAGCGGTGCTCCACGCCCTCGAGCCTGTCTTTCACGCCTCGTGCAACGTGCAACGTGCGGCGGGCGACGTACACTGGACGCTGCTCGACGTCGGCGCCGGGTCGGGCGACATCGCGCGCGCCGCGGCGGCCGCCGCAGCCCGGCACGGCATCGAGCTCACGCCCATCGGTCTCGAGGTAATCCCGGCCGCCGCACGGCTCACGCGCGACAACGGCGTCGCAGTCGTCATGGGCGACGGGGAGGCCTTGCCGTTCGCCGCCAAGTCCGTCGACGTCGTGATCGCGAGCCAGGTGCTGCACCATCTCCCGCGCGCGGTCGCGGTGCGCTGGATCGCGGGCTTCGATCGCGTGGCGCGCCGGGCGGTCGTGCTCGCCGATCTGCGACGCTCGCACGTCGCGATGGCGGGCATGTGGCTGGCCGGGTACGCCCTCCGCATGGGCGCCACCACGCGGCACGATGCCGTGGTGTCGTTGCGGCGCGGGTACACGCGGGCTGAGTTCACAGGGATGTTGCGGGAGGCGGGCGTGGCAGCGGTGGCGCGATATCGGCCGGGGTTTCGCATCGTGGCGGCGTGGACGCCGAACGCTGACGGCTGAAAGCGCCGTGCTCACCATCGATCAGGTCTCTATCCGCGCGCCGGTCGATCGCGTCTTTGACGTCGCGACCAATGTGGAACGCTGGCCCGCAATCCTGTCTCATTATCGTTGGGTCCGCTTTCTCAACCGCCGCGACGATGGCGGCACCGTCGAGATGGCCGCGTGGCGCCCGTTCGGACCCTTGCGCTATCCGGTCTGGTGGGTGTCCGAGATGACCGTCGACCGGACCGCGTGCGAAATCCGGTATCGCCACGTAAGGGGTATCACGACGGCAATGGATGTCGTGTGGCGCGTCGTTCCCCAGGCTGAAGTCCCTAAAGGACCCTTCAGGGTGGGAACAACGGAGGACGTCGATACGGTTGTGACCATCGTCCACGAGTGGCCGGGACCCGCCTGGCCGCTCATCGGCCGGCTGGCGGCGAATCTCGTGATCGGCCCCGTGTTCATTCACGGCATCGCGTCGCGGACGCTGGCGGGGATCAAGCGAGACGTGGAGCGTGGGATGGACCCCGGGCCATCGGCCCGGGGTCAGCCGCTCTGAGACACACGGGGCGCGGCTGACCCCGGGGCGATGCCCCGGGGCAAACGTCGGCTGACCCCGGGGCGACGCCCCGGGGTGAACGGAGGCTACGAGATGAACAACGGTAGGCGGCGCGTCGTCATCACCGGCGTGGGCGCGGTGACCCCGATCGGCACGGCGGCGGACGGGCTGTGGCAGGGGCTCACCGCGCGCCGCTCGGCGGTCCGGGAGATCACGCGCTTCGATCCGACGCCGTTCCGCAGTCGCATCGCGGCCGAGATCCCCGACTTCCGGCCCCAGGACCACCTCGCCGCGAAGCGCGCCAAGCGGCTCGATCGCTTCTCCCAGCTCGCGGTGACGAGCGCCCGGCTCGCCCTCGCCGACGCGGAGCTCGACCCGGGACGCGAGGACACCGATCGGGTCGGCGCCATGATGGGCTCGGCGCTGGGCGGCGTGGCGTTCGCGGAGGCGCAGGTGGGGGGCTTCCTCACGCAGGGCCCGCGCGGGCTCGATCCGGCGCTCGCGCTCGCCGTGTTCCCCGGCGCGGCGAGCTGCAACATCGCGATCGAGTTCGGCTTCACGGGCCCGAACTCGACCAACGCCATGAGCTGCGCGTCGGGCACGATCGCGGTCGGCGACGCGTTCCATGCGATCCGCGAGGCCCGGGCCGATGTGATGCTGGCGGGCGGCGCCGAGGCGCCGCTCGCGCCCATGACCTACGCGGCGTTCAGCGTGATCCGCGCCATGAGCACGCGCAACGACGATCCGGCCCACGCGTCGCGCCCGTTCGACGAGGCACGCGACGGCTTCGTGATGGGCGAGGGGGCCGCGGTGCTCGTGCTCGAGGAGCGCGATCGGGCGCTCGCCCGCGGAGCGAAGCTCTACGCCGAGCTGGTGGGCTACGGCTTCACGAACGACGCCTATCACATGACCGCGCCACGTCCCGATGGGCGCCAGGCGGCGCGCGCCATCCGGCTCGCGCTCGAGGACGGCAGGCTTGCGCCCGGGGACGTCGGCTACGTCAACGCGCACGGCTCCTCGACTCTGCTCAACGACACCACGGAGACGGCGGCACTCAAGCAGGTGTTCGGCCCGCACGCCTACCGCCTGAGCGTCAGCGGCACCAAGGGCTATTATGGACACGCCTTGGGCGCGAGCGGAGCGATCGAGGCGGCGATCTGCGCATTGGCGATGCAGCGGCGCTGGTTGCCCCCCACGATCAACCTCGAGCGCCCCGATCCCGCTTGCGACCTGGACTGCCTCCCGGGAGAAGGGCGTGCCGCGGCCCCCGAAGTCGTGGTGTCGAACTCGTTCGGGTTCGGCGGCATCAACGCGTCGCTGGTGTTGCGGCGGGTGTAGACGGCCCCCTAGATTGGCGCCGCCACTCTCTCCCGAGGTCCCTGCGCGATGTCCCAGAATCTCCGGTCCCTCACCGCCGAGTTCGTCGGCACACTGTTGTTCGTCTTCCTGGGGGCAGGCAGCGTCGTGACGACGGCGCTCGCCGGCCCGAACGCGGGTCCCGTCACCTCGCTCATCGTGGCGCTCGCGCACGGCGTCGGGATGGCTGTGATCGTCTCGGCGACCATGAACATCTCCGGCGGCCACATCAACCCCGCGGTCACCACGGGACTGTGGATCGCCAACAAGATCGATGGTCGGCTGGCCTCGCAGTACATTCTGGCCCAGCTGCTCGGGGCCCTCGTGGGCGCGGCCCTCGTCAAGGGTGTGCTTCCCCGGGCGGCGGTCAGCCTCGCGCTTGGGGGCGCTCCCCGTCTCGCCGGCGACGTCACCTTCCTGCAAGGCGTCTGGATCGAGGCATTGCTGACGTTCTTCCTCGTCAGCGCGGTGTTCGGCACGGCCGTCTCCTCCCAAGCGCCGAAGATCGGCGGGTTCGGCATCGGTCTCGCGATCTTCGTGGGGGCGCTGGTCGGCGGGAACCAAACCGGCGCCATGATGAACCCGGCGCGTGCGTTCGGGCCCGCCGTCGTCAACGTCAGCTTGAACGGGCAGGCCGTCTACTGGATCGGGCCGCTGCTCGGCGCGGCGGTCGCGGCGGCGCTTTGGAAAGCGGTGCTTCTACCTAGAGGACAGTAGTTCCGCAGCGCAGGGCGCAAAGTAGCTGAGGACGATGTCCGCCCCCGCGCGCCGGATGGCATAGAGCGTCTCCCACATCGCGCGCTGCTCGTCGAGCATGCCGCGCTCCGCCGCCGCCTTGATCATGGCGTACTCGCCGCTCACTTGAAACGCCGCGAGCGGCGAGCCGAAGCGCTGCTTCGCCCGCTCGATCAGATCGAGACAGGGGAGCGCGGGCTTCACCATGATGATGTCGGCCCCTTCGTCCACGTCGAGCGCGATCTCCTTCATCGCTTCGTCGGCGTTCGTGCCCTGCATCTGATAGGACTGGCGGTCGCCGAACTGCGGGGTGGATCCGGCGGCCTCGCGAAACGGTCCGTAGAACGCGGACGCCATCTTGGCGGCGTACGACATGATCGGCACGCGGGTGTGGCCCGCGGCGTCGAGCGCCTTGCGGATGCCGGCCACGCGGCCGTCCAGCATGTCGCTCGGCGCCACGATGTCGATGCCGGCGCGCGCCTGGGTCACCGCCACCTTGCCGAGCAGGTAGACCGACGCGTCGTTCTCGACCTCCCCCTCCTGGATCACGCCGCAATGTCCATGATCGGTGTACTCGCACAGGCAGACGTCGCCGACCACGAGCAGGTCGGGCGCGGCCCGCTTCACGGCCCGCACCGCCTGCTGCACGATCCCCTGCTCGTCGTAGGCCTCCGAGCCGGTCGCGTCCTTGGTTTCGGGCAGGCCGAACAGGATGATCCCGCCCAGGCCGAGGCGCTGGGCGCGCTCCGCGTCGCGCACGAGCTCGTCCACCGAGGTCTGGTACACGCCGGGGAGGGTCGGCACCTCCCGGCGCACGCCCTCGCCGTGGCACACGAACAGCGGCCACACGAGCTGTGCGGGAGCGATGTGGGTCTCCTGCACCAGCCGGCGGAGCGCTGCCGTGCGGCGCAGCCGGCGCATGCGGCGGATGGGAAAGTGACTCATCGGCCGAGCAATCTCGACGCGCCCTGCGCCTGGAGCAAGCCCGCCACGGCGACGCCCGCGGCGGCTGGCTGGCTCGCGTCGATGTCGGCCGATGCTGTGATCTGGACGGAGCCGTCGAGGGCCGTGACCCTCCCGAACAACCGAGCCCCGCGCCCCGAGTCCCGAGCCCCGACATACGCCGCCACCGGCGCCTGGCACCCGCCGCCCAGCGCCGCGAGCAGGCTGCGCTCCGCCGTGACGGCGCGGGCGCTGGGCGCGTGCTCGAGCGACGCGAGCGTCGCCCGGACGGCCCGGTCATCGGCCCGGACCTCGAGGCCCAGCGCGCCCTGCCCGGGCGCCGGCATGACCTCGAGCGGGTCGAGCCGCTGCGCGATCCGGTCGGCGAGCTCGAGCCGCTCGAGACCCGCCGCCGCGAGCAGCGCCGCGTCGAGCCCGTCACGCCCTTCCTTCACCTTCTGCACCCGGGTGGGCACGTTGCCGCGCAACGGCACGACCTCGAGATCCGGGCGCAAGTGGCGAAGCTGCGCGACCCGCCGCAGACTCGACGTCCCGACCCTGGCGCCCGCCGCCAGGCCTGCGACGGACCTGATCCCGTCGGCCCGCGTCACCAGCGCCTCGGCGGCATCGCCCCGCTCGGGCACGACTCCCAGCGCCAACCCGTCGGGCAGCTCGGTTGGGAGATCCTTGAGGGAATGCACCGCTATGTCGATCCGGCGGTCGAGCAGCGCTTCCTCGATCTCGCGCGTGAAGAATCCCTTCCCTTCGAGCTGGTGCAGCGGCCGATCGACCTCCGCATCGCCACGGGTCGCGATAACGACGAGCTCCGCGGCGATGCGGTGCCGCGCCAACGCCGCCCGCACCCACTCAGCCTGCCACACGGCGAGGCGGCTTCCCCGCGTGCCGAGCTTGAGCGCACCGCTCACCCTTCCCCCTTCCCCGTTCCCCCTTCCCCGTAATACCGCACCAGCGCGGCGACCAGTCCGGGAACGGTGTACTCGTCCGCCTCGACCGCAACCGTGAGGCCGAGCTCCCGCGCCGTCGCGGCCGTCACCGGCCCGATCGTTACGGTGCCAAACCGGCCGCAGCCGGCGGCCTCGCGGCCCACGAGCTCCACGAAGTGGCGCACCGTGGAGGACGACGTAAAGGTCACCGCATCGAGCCTGCCGGCGAGAAGCTCGGCGGCGAGCGCTCTCCCGTCTCCCGCCTCCCGGACAGTTTCGTAGACGGGAATGACGTCGACTTGGGCCCCCAGCGCCCGCAGTCCCGCGGGCAGCGCGTCGCGGGCGGTCGCGGCGCGGGGGATCAGGATGCGGGCCCCGCCCAGTGAATCCTGCGTTGCCAGCGCCTCCACCAGCGATTCGGCGACGTAGCCCGCCGGGACGAGCTCCACCCGCACGCCCGCGGCGCCCAGCGCATCCGCGGTCGCGGGACCGATGGCGGCGACGCGGGTTTGTGCGAAGATGTGCGGAGCAAGACCCCACCCGGCCACGCGCTCCAGCACGACGTGCACCGTGTTCTGGCTGGTGAACACGGTCCAGCGGTAGTCGGCGAGGCGGGACAGGGCGCGACGCAACGGCTCGAGATCGGCGAGCGGCTCGATGCGGATCGTCGGCGCCAGCACCACCTCGGCACCCAGCTCCTCGAGCGCGCGCACCAATTCCCCGGCTTGTTCCCGCGCGCGCGTGACCACGATGCGCCGCCCGCGCAAGGGGTGCACGGGTCGCGCGGGGACCGGTCGCGGCGGCGAATGTGACATGCGTGGTTGCAATCTCTCCGGCACTAAAACCATAATCAAGCAATGTTCCGCTCCCTGCGCTCGTCGCTGGCACGGTTCGCCGTGCGCCGAGCCGCGGCGTGCCAGCGGTTCGCCCCCAGGCGCGCCGACTTCTGGCTCCGCCTGGCCTGCCGGCTCACGCCCGGGTTCGCCGACCCCTACCCGGCCCTGGTGCGGCTGCGGCGCGCGACCGAGGATCGCTGGGGCGCGGTCGCCGCGGCCCGCGAGGGGACGGCGCGCTTCCCGGACAACCCGGACGCGTGGATGCTGCTGGGCGAGGCGTACCAGATGGTATTCCGCCAAAAGGATGCCTTGCACGCCTACGAGCAGGCGCTCGCCCTGGAGGAGCGCCCCGACGCCGCCGTCGCCGCCGGTGACCTGTACCGCCGGGCCGGCCTGCTGCAAGAAGCGGCCGCCCGGTTCGCCCGAGCCTACGCCGCCGGTGGTGGAGCGGAGGCGCTGTGGCTCAATGCGCAGGCGCTGTTCCAGGCGGGCGAAGAGCGGGCGGCGGACGAAGCGCTGCATCTGTGGGCCACGCAGGTGCCCGGAGGGCTCGACCGGCTGTCGCAGGCGCGAGCGGAGTTGCGCGCGGGCAAGCGGGAGGACGGGGGGAAGCGGGAGGACTAGACCTCGCTCACCGCTTTTCGCCCCGCCGGTACAGCGACACCGCGTAACCGAGCAGGATCACCGCCGTCACGATGTACGCCGCGATCATGTAGCCGCTGTTGTGAGGCACGTCAGGCATGCGCGCTCCTCTCGTCCTGCTGCGCCTGCGCGAGCGCCAGGGCGTAGCGCTGCATCACGAAGCCCACGTACAAGAGCGTGAACACGCCGAACGACAGCAGCAGCGTGACGAGCATACTCCCCGGCAGTGAGGGGGCGCTCGGCTTGAGCACGATGGGCTGCGGGTGCAGCGTGCGGAACAAGTACACACTGAGGTGAATGAAGGGCACGAGACACATCCCGCAGATGCCGAGCACCGCGGCGTAGCGGGCGCGCAGCGCCGCATCGTCCACCGCACCCCGCAGCAGCAGATACCCGATATAAAGGAAGAAGAGAAACAGCGTGGACGTGAGCCGGGCGTCCCACGTCCACCACGTCCCCCAGATCGGCTTCCCCCAGATGGGACCGGTCGTGAGCACGACGCCCGCGAACACCGTCCCCGCCTCCGCCGACGCCGCCCCGAAGCGGTCCAGCCGCGGGTCCTTGAGGAACAGGTAGAAGATCCCCGCCAACCCGACTAGGAACATGGCCGTCTCGGCCCAGATCGCCGCCGGAACGTGGAGGTAGTAGATCTTTTGCGCCGGACCCTGCAGCCGCTCGACCGGCGTGAACGCCAGGGCCCGGACATAGACGAGGGCGAGCAGCCCCAGCCCGATCAGGGTGATCAGCCGGCCCTTACGAGCGAGACTCATTCATCCACCGTGAACGGGAAGAGGAGCGTGGCGAGCGTCACGAACGCGATGTCATACGCGGCCAGCAACCTAAGCCAGCCCCCGGCCTCGCTCAAGGGACGCCCGCCGAGCAGGCGCGCGGTCACCTGTACCGCGCCGATGAGCGGTGGGATCAGGAACGGTAGGAGAATCACGACCAGCAGCAGCTCGGCGAAGCGGGTACGGATCACGAGTGCGCCGAACAGCGTGCCCACGGCGACGAAGCCGAGCGTCGCGAGCGCGATCACGCCGACCAGCGGGAGCAGCACCGCAGCGACCGGCACGTCGAAGAACAGCACGAATAGCGGCAGGCCAACCGCTTCCACCAGCGCCACGAATACCAAATTCGCGAGCAGCTTGCCCCAATAGAGGCTGGTGCGGCTGAGGGGCGACGCCAACAGGCCCTCGAGCGCGTCGTTCTCGAGCTCGAGCTGGAAGGCGCGATTCATCGCCAGCATCGCGGCGAACGTGAACGTCACCCACAGGATCGTGGGCGCGAGGTCGATCGTCGGCACCGCCGTGGGGTCGCGTCCGAAGTTGAACACGGTGAGCACCAGGGCGGTGAACACCAGCGCGGATACGATGCCGGTGCGCGTGCGGAACTCGAGCAGCAGATCCTTGCGCGCGACCGTCCACGCCTGGCTCAGCCAGTCACGCACCGGCGTCTCCCAGCGCCCGCCGGTACTGCTCGGCGATCTCGGCCGGCGCGCGCCCGCCGCGCGGCGCGAAGTGCACGAACCGGCCGCGCCGCTGGAACGCCACATCGGTGGCGAGCTCGGCGCCCTCCCCCACGTTGTGGGTCGCCAGGACGACCACCCGGCCCGCGCCACGCAGCTGGGACAGCAACGCCCGAAACTCGGCCGCGGCGGCGAGATCGAGTCCCGTAAACGGCTCGTCCAAGAGCAGCACCCGGGGCTCGTGGATCAGCGCTCGGGCGATCGCGGCCCGCTGCGCCAGGCCGCGCGACAACGCCCGCACCGGCCGCCTGGCGTGCTCGGCGATCCCGAGGCGCTGCATCACCTCGGCGGCACGGTGCGCGCGACTCGCCGCGGGCACGCGGTACAACGCCGCCCAGAACAGCAGGTTCTCGCGCACCGTAAGGTGAGCGTACAGGTGGGACTGATGGCCGATCCAGCCGATCGCGCCCCGCCCGCCGGCGACCGTGGCCCGCCCGGCGTCGGGACGAATCAGCCCTGCCAGAACCTTGAGGAGCGTCGTCTTCCCCGCGCCATTCGGCCCGAAGACGGCGAGCGTCTGCCCGGCCTGGAGTTCGAAGGTGACGTCGTCGAGCGCGACCACGCGACTCCCGGCTCCGCCTTCCCCTCGTCCCCCCACAAACGCATGGCGCAGCCCTTCAGCCGAGAGCATCGATGCGCGCCGCCAGATCGTCCATGTCGAACGGCTTCACGAGGTAGCCCGAGTGTCCCAGGTCGAGCACGGTGATCAGCGGCTCCATGCTCACGTAGGAGGTGGTTACGATCACGGGCAGCTTGGGGTGGGAGGCGCGGATCTCCTGCAGCAGGGTTACGCCGTCGGTGTCGGGGAGGCGAAGATCGAGCACCAGCACTTCGGGGTGGAACTGCTCGAGCTGGCGCCGCGCTTCGGTGCCGCTCCCGGCGAAGGCCACGTCGTACCGCGCAGCGAAACACCGATCGTACGTCCGCCGGAGGGCCGCCTCATCCTCGACGAACAACACCTTGCGCCGCGCCGGCGAGGAAGGGGCCCGCATGGTGGGGCAATATATGCGGGAGCCCCTCGCCGTCCACGGCGGCCGCGCTCAGGCCGCGCCGCTCTCCAGCTCGAACAAGTCGTCCAGCTTGGTGAGCACCAGCAGAAAGCGCAGCTCCTCGTTCGCTCCCCGCAGGCACACCGCCAGGCGGCGTTCCGCCGCCTTGCGCTGAATCAGCATCAGCGCAGCTCGCCCGCGGCGCGGCGGAACGCCGTGCGCGAATCGAGACCCAGCTCCTCGGGGGCGGCCAGGACTCGTTCGCCTGGGCGCGTCGACATCGTCATCACGTCCTCCACGGTCAGCTCCAGAAATCGCCGCGGCTAGAGCAATGCGACTCCGGTGCCAACCCCGGTCCTGCCAAGCTAAGCTGCGGCTCATCAACCGGTTGTCAAAGCGGTCGTGAGCAACCCCGCCCCGCGCCGTGCCGCAGACCGAGCGGCGCGGCGCATATTGCAAGGGGCGGCGATACCCTCCTAGCTTTACGGGGAAGCGACCAGCCTGCACTCCTCCGGAATCCTGAAGGCACATCACATGGCGAAGACACCCGCAAAGCAGGAGCTCACCGAGGTCAGCGAAGCGCAGATCGCCGTCCACTGGAAGGAAGAGGCGTACTATCAACCGGCGGAGAAGTTCAAGGCACAGGCGAACATGCGGGACCCGCGCATCTTCGACCAGTTCGGCCTCGACCGGTTTCCCGACTGCTTCAAGACCTATGCGGACATGCTGACCTGGTTCGAGCCCTATCGCACCGTGCTCGACACCAGCGACGCGCCGTTCTGGAAGTGGTTCGCCGGCGGCAAGATCAACGCGTGTTACAACTGCGTGGACCGCCAGCTGGACAAGTACAAGAACAAGGCTGCCTTCATCTTCGTGCCCGAGCCGGAAAAAGAGCCCGACGTGAAGATCACGTATCAGGAGCTGTACGACCGCGTGAACGAAGTCGCCGCATTGCTGCGCGGCTTGGGACTCAAGGCCGGAGACCGGGTCACCTTCCACATGCCGATGGTGCCGGAGCTGCCGATCACGATGCTGGCGTGTGCGCGACTCGGCGTCATCCACTCGCAGGTGTTCGGCGGGTTCAGCGGGCAGGCGTGCGGCTCCCGCATTCAGGATTCGGGCAGCCGCGTGCTGATCACGATGGACAGCTATTGGCGCAACGGCTCGCTCGTCGATCACAAGGCGAATGCCGACATCGCGGTCAAGGCCGCGAAAGATTTGGGGCAAACGGTCGACAAGGTCCTGGTGTGGCAGCGCTATCCCGGAAAGTATTCCGCCAAGACGCCGATGGTCTCCGGTCGCGATTTCTTCGTGAACGACCTGCTCAAGGATCACACAGGCAAGAAAGTCGACCCCGTCGCCCTGCCGGGAGAAGCGCCGCTGTTCCTGATGTACTCGAGCGGCACGACCGGGAAGCCCAAGGGGGCGCAACACGGCATCGCCGGGTATCTGGCCTACGTAACCGCCACGTCGAAGTGGATCCTCGACATCCATCCGGACGACGTCTACTGGTGCATGGCGGACATCGGCTGGATCACCGGCCATTCCTACATCGTGTACGGCCCCCTGGCGACCGCCGCCACCAGCGTGTTGTACGAGGGCGTGCCGACGTTCCCCGACGCGGGCCGTCCCTGGCGCATCGCCGAGCGGTTGGGCGTGAACATTTTCCACACCGCGCCGACCGCGATTCGCATGCTGCGCAAGCTCGGTCCCCAGGAGCCGCGCAAGTACAAGTACCATTTCAAGTCGATGACGACGGTGGGCGAGCCGATCGAGCCGGAGGCGTGGCGCTGGTATTACGACGAGGTCGGCAAGCGGGAAGCCGTCATCACGGACACGTGGTGGATGACGGAGACCGGGGGCTTTCTCGGCACCACCATCCCGGCGATTCATCCCATGAAGCCGGGCAGCTGCGGCCCCGCCGCGCCGGGGATTCACCCGGTCATCTACGACGAAACCGGCGCGGAGGTTCCCAAAGGGTCCGGCAAAGCGGGCAACATGTGCATTCGCAATCCGTGGCCGGGCATCATGCAGACCATCTGGGGGGACCGCGACCGCTACGTCAAAACCTATTTCGCCAAGTACAACAAGAATCCCAAGAGCAAGGACTGGCGGGACTGGCCGTTCCTGTGCGGCGACGGCGCGGTGCAGGCGGCCGACGGCTACTACCGCATCCTCGGCCGCATTGACGACGTGATCAACGTCGCCGGTCACCGCCTCGGCACGAAGGAGATCGAGTCCGCGTGTCTCACGGTCCCTGAGATCGCCGAGGCGGCCGTGGTGCCCGTGCAGGACGAGGTGAAGGGACGGGTGCCCGAGGTGTACGTCGCGGTCAAGCCCGGCGTCAAGGCCAGCCAGGAGATCGTGGACCGCGTGATCAAGGCGAACGAAGAGGTGATCGGCAAGATCGCGCGCCCCAAACACGTGTACATCGTGCCGGACATGCCCAAGACGCGCTCCGGCAAGATCATGCGCCGCGTGCTCGCGGCCATCTCCAATCGCCGCGACGTGGGCGACGTGACGACGCTCGCGAACCCGGACGTGGTCGAGCAGATCCGCACGATGGTGCAGGGCAAGGACGTAACCACGACTCACGAAGCATTGCCGGAGGACATCGCGAAGTTCGGACAGGTAGAATAGGACGGGGGAGGTTGTGGAGGTTGTGAAGGGTGGCTCCACAACCTCCTTCAGCGAGCGATCCGCCAGTGCACCCTGCCAGGCAGCGGGTCCATCGCCAGCCCGTACCCGGCGCCGCCGGGCCGCAGCTCGAGCCGGTACAACTCGCCGTTCGGGGGAGCGAACAGCCCGGTCACCGGCGCGTCGCCGGCACCGAACACCCGCAGCTCGATCTCGGTCCAGTTCATCTGAGCGGTACTCTGCGCCAGCCCGATGTGTGGTATGACCGCGCCGTTCTTCGCCAGCAGGATGATGGGTACCTCGCCCGCGCGGATGTCGTGCCACGCGGCGCCGGGATAGCGCCGGCCGGTTTGGTAATCGATCCACGTGCCCGGTGGGAGATAGACACGGCGGTGGTCGGCCTCGTCGAACAGTGGCGCCACCAACAGGTCCGAGCCGAAGAGGTACTCGTCTTCGATCAGCCACGAGGTCGGATCGTCAGGGTACTCGAAGAACAGGGTGCGCAACATGGGATACCCGTTCTCTGAGGACGCCTTGGCCTGCGCGTAGATGTAGGGCATCAGCCGGTACTTCAGGTCGACCGCTCGGCGGAAGTCCCGCACGAACGCCGAGTCGTACTCCCACGGCTCGCGCGGCGGGGCGCCGTGGGTGCGCGTGTGGGAGGTGAGCGCACCGAAGGGGAGCCAACGCCGGTACAGCTCGCGTGGCGCCCGGTTGACGAAGCCGCCCACATCGTGGCTCCAGAACGTGAAGCCCGACAGCCCGAACGAGAGGCCGGCCCGAAGCGTCGCAGCCATCCCTGAGTTGGTGTTCTCAGCGTCACCGCCCCAGTGGAGGGGGTAGCGCTGGCTCCCGGCCCACGCACTCCGCCCCCAGATGATGCCGTCTCCCGTCGCGCGCTTGGTGATTTCCCACACGGCCTTGTTATAGCGCACGGGATAGAGGTTGTGCTCGTACCACCCCGTGCGCCCCGAGGCGTACAGGCCCGTCAGCGGCGCACCCTCGCCGAAGTCCGCCTTGATGACGCCTACGCCCATGTCCAGGAGACCCTTGAGCTTGCCCTGGTACCAGCGCACGGCATCCGCGTTCGAGAAGTCCAGCGTGGCGTCCTCGGGCGCGATGCGGCCGCCGTCGTCCCGGACGCCGTAGCCGCCCTCCAGCAGCTCGCTCCAGATCTTGTTCTTGCGGGTGAAATAGGTGTACTGCCATAGGCTGATGTGGAAGCCCAAATGCCCGAGGTCCGCGATCATGGCGCGCGGGTTCGTGAAGCGGGTGGTGGAGAACTCGTAATTGCTCTGCCAGTCCGTCTCGAACCAGCCGGTGTCGAGGTGGATCACGTCGCTCGGGATCAGATAGCGCCGCAGCTTCGCCGCCACGTCCCGCACTTCCGCCTCGGCCTTATACGTGATCCGGCTCATCCACAGCCCGAAGGACCAGAGCGGCGGAACCGGGCTGCGCCCCGTGAGCGCCGTGTACTCGCTCAACACTTCTTTGGGCCGCCCCACAAAGACGAACAGGTCCATCACCTCGTCGCCCGTATAGATCACGGTATGCTGGTCGAAGTCGTGGCCGAAATCGAAGGTGACGGGCGCGCTGGTGTGCACGAACACCCCGTAGCCGTTGCTGCTCAAGAAGAACGGGACGGCCTTGTACTGGCGGTAGTTCTGCACGCCCTGGCCGTCGCGCAGGTACAGGACCAGCTTCTGGCCGCGTTTGTTCAAGCGCGTAAAGGACTCACCGGTCCCGAAGATCTTCTCGTCGTACTTGAGCTCGAAGCTGGCGGCCGTGCTGCGCCCCATGTCCCGGGCGCGGCGGATGAAGGAGAACGGCGCGTACGGCTGGAACGAGGCGGGGTCGCCCAGCGTCTGCGTGCGGGTCAGCAAGCTCCCCGCGGCGTCGTAGAGCTCGATGTGCCAGGGGTTCTTGATGAGACGCAACTCGCCGTACGCGCTCGTGTAGCGGACGATGCTGTCGCCACTTTCCACCTTCCAGGACCGGTCCGTGGGCACCGGGCCGGCGAGCATGAGGGAATCGGTGTCGCGGCGGGCGGCGGGCGGCAGGTCGCGCGTGAAGAATCGCAGCCGCACGGTTCGCGGGCTGACGAAGGTGATCTCAAAGGGGAGCGCCGGATCGCGGTCGTATTCCGTTCCGGGGAACTCGTTCGAGCCGGCCCGCGCGAGCGCCATGTCCATCTTGTTGAACGAGTAGCTGGGCTGCCGCATGTAACGGTCCCAGCGAAGCACGCCCAGGCCCGTGGCCGGATCGAACTGTGTAACGCGGCTTCCTACGAAATGGATTTGATCCGGCTGCTCGAACTCCTCGCTGACGTCCACCAGATCGCCCAGGATACGCGGCTGCGCCTGGGCGTGCGGTTCCGTCTGCGCCACCGCCGGCGCGTACCGGGCGAGCAGCAACATGACCAAAGCGACCCTGGCCAGCAGGGCATCCCCGATCACTGGGCCGCCTGGCTGAATCCGGCTTCGTATTGCAGCGCTTCGAGCGCCGCGCCGAGGTAGACCAGCGGCGCGTTCCAGTTGATCGCGACCTCGTTCGAAGCATACGCGCACACGTCGTCCACGTAGGCCTTATCGGGTGCGGTGACCGGATACACGCACCCGTCCTGGCGGCCCGGGTTGGGCCCGCCCACCAGCAGCCCCGGGACCGGAGCGTCGATACCGTCCGCCGCCGATGGCCGGTGGTGTGGATGCAGCGGCGTGCGGCCACCAAAGCCGGTCACGAACGAGAATCCCGTGGCGTTGCGGCCAAGCAGGTAGTCCAGGTTGCCCACGGCGTTCCGCAGGTACGAGCGATCACCGGTGAGCCGGTAGGCCACCACCAGCGCGATCCCCTGATTCGCCGCCACCGAGTTGCTCCCCCAGACGAAGTCCGCCCCCCGACCCCCCATGACCGTGCCGTAGGCGGTCTGGCTCGCCCGCGCCACGAGTTCGTCGGCTGCTCGAATCAGCGAGCGCTCGAGACGCACGCGTTCGCCCGCGACCGCCGGAGTCAGCTCGGCGCGGAACCGCGCCAGCGTGTAGTACCCGAGCGTGCGGACCTGCTGCCAGCTGGGCAGTGGCGCACTGCTGTCGGGGAACAGCGGGACAGCCGTGAAGAAACTGTCCTGACGCGTCGTCACGCCGAGCTCCGTAGCCGCCCAGATGAATTCATCCCGAACGTCCCGGTCTCCGTAGGTGCCGGTCTCGATGTGGGGCTCGAACTGTTGGTTGAGCCGCGCCTGATCGTAGAGCACGTCCGGGTGGCGCCGCGCCCAGTTCCACGCGCGGATGGCCGCCGTGAGGGCGGAATCGCGCAACGCCGGCAGCGGACGCGCGAACGCCCTCAGGACGCGGCTCGCTTGCGCCATGACCGCGGCGAAATCGAGCGCCGCCGCGGTGCTCTTCTGCACCACGTAGCGGGGCGATCTCGCCCCCGCAGGGCTAACGAAGCCCTCGAATCTCGGCTCGGTGAGCTTGTGGTACACGCCCCCGTCGGCGGGGTCCTGCATGGTGAGCATCCAGCGCAGGTTCCACAACGCTTCCTGTACCAGATCGGGCACGGCGTCACCGGACTCCGGAATGTCGACTTCGAGAGCGCGCGCGTACTCGGGGAAGTCCTCGTAGAGCGACAGCAGGGTGGCGACGGTAATCCCCGAATTCACGATGTACTTGTTGTAGTCCCCGGCGTCGTACCACCCGCCGGGCGAGGAAATCACGGTTCCCGCCGGGCGGCCGGCGCTCGCCGCGGATGGGTGCACGAGCACCCGGGTGTCGGGGTGGCCCGCGGGACGGCTCCACTTGCCGGCGTAGCGGGATTCGAGCGGCAGCGATGCGCGCTGGAAGTAAAAGGCCTTCAAGGCGGCTCGCACCAGCTCCTGGTGCACGCCGGGCCGGATCGTGAACGGGTGCGAGGCTCCGAGCCCAGGAACGAGCAGGACGTAGCGCCCGGGAGTCCGCAACGCGGAGAAGTCCGCGGCGCGGGTGGTGTCCGACGACAGGGCGGTGCCGCGGGGCGGGCCGATCAGGCCCGTGAAGACCGTGTCTTTCAGGTCCGCGGTGACGACGTAAAACGTGTCCCCTGCCGGACCCAGCACGAAGGCGGTTTTAGGCGCCCCAGGATAGAAACCCAGCTGATCGAGGCGTATGGCGTCCGTCGGTCGTGGGTGGAACCCCTGCGACGCCAACAGAACGCGAAGTAACAAGAGCAGGAGCGCCGGTTCTTTCACAGTTCCACCTGCGCCCCCACCTCGAACACCTGGTTCGCGGGAATCTTGAAGAACGCGGTCGCGCGGAGCGCGTTGCGCGACATGAACGCGAACAGCGCCGCGCGCCATTGGACCATGCCGGGCCGATCGGAGGTCACAAGGGTCTCGCGGCCCAGGAAGAAGGTCGTTCCCTCCATCCGGATGTCGAGCGCCTGCACGCGGCAGGCTTCCAGGACGTCTTCGAGATCCGGGTCGTCCATGAACCCGTAGCGGGCGACCACGGTGTGGAATCCCTTGCCGATGTGCTTCACCGTCACCCGCTCGCGCGACGCGACATGGGGGACGTCTTCCGTCACGACGGTGAGGAACACGACCTTCTCGTGCAGCACCTTGTTATGGGCCAGGTTGTGGACGAGCGCCGGGGGTGTGTGCTCGGCCGTACCGTACATGAAGACGGCCGTGCCCGGCACGCGCAGCGGCGGCTCCGCCGCCAGATCGGCGAGCAGCATCTTGAGGGGCACCGTCTTCTCCAGCATGCGTTTGCCCAGGATCTCGCGCCCGCGTTTCCAGGTCGTCATCAGCAGGAAGATGACCGCCGCGATCGCCAGGGGGACCCAGCCGCCGTAGCGAAGCTTCAGCATGTTCGCAGCGAAGAAAAGGACGTCCACCCAGAGAAACAGGCCCGACACGATCGCGGCGCGCGCAAAGCTCCAGCGCCAGACCTCCCGGCTCATCACGTAGAACATGAGCGTCGTGATGAGCATCAGCGTGGACAGGGCCACGCCGTAGGCGCCCGCGATGTTACTGGACGTGGGCTGCGCAGTGTCGGCTAGGTGGAACCCGA
>WNGO01000905.1_pt1 | contig 18640 bp, 17 predicted proteins | sample 5400511 | NCBI WGS metagenome assembly WNGO01 (sample SAMN13153380, study PRJNA577476) | soil metagenome | isolation source: 20 cm soil or saprolite under Garry oak tree replicate 2 | place: USA:California | collected 2016-06-15 | reverse complement strand
AGAAGCGCATCGCCCATTGGCTGAGCGGCAAGAGCCCATCTTCGAGCGCGCCGACCGCGATATCCGCTTCGGTATGCGTATGGATGACGCATTGCACATCGGGCCGCGCGTAATAAATCGCGCCGTGGATGACGATGCCGGCATAGATCGGCTCGTATTCCGACGGTTCGATCAATTTGCCGTCGAGATCGACCTTGAGGAGGTTCGACGCTGTGATCTCGTCGAACATCAGCCCCATCGGGTTGATCAGGATCTGATCGGTCGTCCCCGGCACCCGCGCCGAATTGTGCGTCAGGACGAGATCGTCCCAGCCGAAATGCGCGAGGAGCCGGTAGCAGGCCGCGAGGTCGACGCGCACCTGCCATTCCTCGGGACTGATATTCCGCGGCCGCGCCGCCAACCTGGTCTCAATCGTGTCCATACCCGGCTCCTTCGTACGATGGGCTGAGCCTAGCGGAGCCCATCACTCGATACCCGTGCAATTATTGAGGGGCTTTGCTGCGCTCAGCCCATCCTATCTATTACAGACGCATTATTGGCTGATCTCGGGCTCGACGAGCCTTGCTAAGTTTTGCAGCGACTCTTGCCAGCCGAGATAACAGGCCTCCAGCGGTATGATTTCGGGCAGGCCTTCCTGCACGATGTTGAGTTCGGTGCCGACCGATACTTTCTTCAATGACACCGTCACCTGGATATCGCCGGCCAGGTTGGGATCGTCGAACTTGTCCGTATAGCGTACCAGTTCGTTCGGAACGAGCTCAACGTATTCGCCGTGAAACGAGTGGCTGTTCCCTGTTGTGAAGTTCCGGAACGACATTTTGAACGTGCCGCCGACTTTCGGTTCCAGGTGATGCACGGTGCAGGCAAAGCCGCCGGGCGGCAGCCACTTCGCGAGCGCGTCCGCTTCGAGGAATGCGCGATAAACCTTCTCCGGTGTGGTTGCTAGAACACGGTGCAGGCGCACGGCATTGGACATGGTGTCTCCCTTAGACCCAAGAGCCATCAGGTTACGTACGCCGCATCTCACGCCGGCGTGAACATCGGCACGGGTGGCCCGCCATCGCTCGGCTTAAAGACAAGCTGGACCGGCTGGCCGATGCGGAGCGCGTCGAGGTCGCAATCGACGATGTTGGTCATCATCGTCGGGCCCTCGGCGAGCGTCACATAGGCGATCGCGTAGGGCACCGGCGCGCGCCGCATGACGCTGTATGTATAGATCGTGCCGCGGCCCGAGGCTTCCTGCCATTCGACCTTGTCGCTAAAGCAGAACGGGCAGTGCGGGCGCGGATAGAAATGCGGCTCGCCGCAAGCGGCGCATTTCTTATAGAGGAGCTTGCCTTGCCCGGCCGCTTCCCAGAAATGCTCGGTTTCGGGGTTGACCGGCGGCGGGGCGATCTTGCGCTGCTGTGGTTGAGTTTGCTGCTGTGTCTGGGCCATGGCGCTCACTCCCGTTCCATGATGACGGTCGCCCCGGCATGCCGTGTGCCGAGCGAGCCGCCGGTGCCGTGCGCCAGCGCGACGTCGCAATTCTTGACCTGCACCGCCGGGTGCGCCTCGCCGCGCAATTGCCGCACCGCTTCGAGCACCTTGGTCAGCCCGCCGCGGTTCGATGGGTGATTGTTGCAGAGCCCACCGCCATCGGTGTTGAACGGCAGTTTGCCCACCCCCGAGATCAGATTGCCGTCGCTGACAAAGCGGCCGCCCTGGCCCTTCTCGCAAAAGCCGAGATCCTCGAGCTGCATCAAGACCGTGATCGTGAAGCTGTCATAGATCGAGGCGTATTTGATGTCGCTCGGCTTGACACCGGCTTCGGCGAAGGCGAGGGGGCCCGACCACCGGCCGCCGGAATAGGTCAGGTCGACCTTGCCGCCCATCTGGTGCTTTGGCGCCTCGCCGGCGCCGATCAGTTTGACGAGCGGCCGCTTGAGGCTCTTCGCGATCTCCGGTGTCGTCATGATGATCGCGCCCCCGCCATCACTGATGACGCAGCAATCGAGCCGGTGCAGCGGGTCGGCGATCATCGGCGAATTGACGACGTCCTCGACCGTCACGACGTCGCGCAGCATCGCATGTGGGTTGTGCTGCGCGTGGTGCGAGGCGGCGACCTTGATCCAGGCGAGCTGCTCGCTGGTCGTGCCGTATTCGTGCATGTGGCGCATCGCCGCCATCGCGTACATGTTCGCGGTCGCGGGCGCGTAGGGCAGCTCGAACCCCGATTCCGGCATCGGCCGTTCGGGAGCCCGCGGCGCCGTGCCGGTCGCCATGCCCTCGGCGCGCGGCCGACCGGCGAGCGTGATCAGCGCGATCGAGCATTTGCCGGCGGCGATCGCCTCGGCGACATGACCGACCTGCAGCAGGTAGGAGGAGCCGCCGACATCGGTTGAATCGATGTGCTTCAGCTTGAGGCCGAGATAGTCGATCATCGACAGTGCCCCGAGGCCCGGCGTGTCGCCGGCGGCGCAGAAATAGCCGTCGATGTCGTTCTTCGTGAGGCCGGCGTCCTCGAGCGCACCCCTGGCCGACTCGGCGTGGAGTTGCGGGATGGTCTTGTCCGTCGCAAGCCGCGTCGGGTGCTCGTAGATGCCGACGATATAGGCCTTGCCTTTGATGCTCATCGCGGGCCGATCCTCCCCATGGCGCATAGCCTTCGCGCACGACTTTGCGCGAGAGGCGCAGGATGCGGGAGCGTTCCGCCGTGGGTCAATCCCGGATCGACCGCCGGCCATTAAACCAGAGCGCGAGTAGCGTCGGGCTGATCACCCTTTGATGTGCGACAAGAAGGCGCAGCATAAATCTGTGCAATTTTTACGCACTTCGAATGTTGGTTGAGTTGGCATCGGCCGCCAAACTAGTGCGGCAGCCCAAAAAAAGGCCGAGCAGACAAGCCGCCCGGCCATGAGTTCGCGCTGGAGGCTCCCCTCGCTGAGGGGGGCGTCCGTGCGTCTAACAGGGGGTCAACTGGGTTCGTTCCCCCTGGGCTAATTTGCTCACAGCGCACTGGCTCGCGCGATCACCCAGCGATATCGGCGATCTCCGTCGCGCTATAGCCGAGCGCGCCGAGGATTTCGCCATTGTGCTCGCCAAGTCGGGGCGGCGGCAGCCTTTGTCCGCCCGGTGAGTCCGAAAATACGACCGGATAGGGCATCGCGACGCAGCGTCCCTCGCTCGGGTGCTGGTAGGGCTCGAAAAAGCCGCTGGCGTGGAGATCGGGGTGCGTCGCGATGGCCATCATGTCGTTGACGACGCCGTTCGGTACATCGGCCGCATCAAGCCGCTCGCGCCATTCGGCGGTGCTCCGCTTCCGCATGCGTTCGCCCAAAATCGTGTAGAGCGCGTCGATATTGGCGGTGCGCGCCGGGATCGAGCAAAAGCGCGGGTCTTCGATCATCGCCGCGCAATCGATCGCCGCGAACAGGTTGCGCCACTGCCGGTCGGTCGTCGCCAGAAGGCAGATATACCCGTCGGCCGTGGCGTAAGGGCGCCGCCACGGGGTCAGCATGCGCGGGTAGCCGAGTCCTTTTTCCGGCTCGCCGAAGACGCCATGCCAGAGATGGTCGACCATGTTGAACGCGACCATCGTTTCCAGCATCGGAACATGGATTTCCTGGCCATTTCCGCTGCGCTCGCGGTGGAACAGCGCCATCCCGATGGAGGAGGCCAGCACATAGCCGCACAATTTGTCGCCCACAACCATCGGCACATAGCGTGGCGGATCATCAGTCCCCCCGTTGATCGCCGCTAAACCGCTCTCGCCCTGGATGACGTCGTCAAACGCGGCTCGGTCGCGCTCCGGCCCGTCTTTGCGATAGCCGCTCGCCCAGGCATAGACGATGCGCCGATTTACCGCCGCGATCGCCGCATAGTCGATGCCGAGCCGTTCGGCCGCGCCGGGCCGCATATTATGGACAAAGACATCCGCGGTGGCCGCGAGGCGCAGCAATGCGTCCCGCGCCCGCGGTTGTTTCAGGTCGAGGACGACACTCTTCTTGTTGCGGTTGACGTTGAGGTAATAGGCCGCCATCCCCGGGTTCCGCGCCGGACCGATGCCGCGCATCATCTCGCCTTCGGGCGGCTCGATCTTGATGATTTCCGCGCCGAGATCGCCGAGGATCTGGGTCGCCACCGGCCCCAACACCGCGACCGTCAGATCGATAACGCGGATCCCCGCCAGCGGTCCCGACATATCGGTCTCCAACATCATTCCCGCCTTCGTCTTACTCCGTCATCCCGTGGGCCGTTAGCCCACGGACTTGATCCATGGGGAAGGCCGGGATCCACCTAACCGCGTCCGAGAGGGCTGCAGAGTAGATCCCGGCCTTCGCCGCGACGACGGCTCAGTGCTAACATCCCGGCGGCAGAAGCCGAGCAAATTCGAGGTAATCGAATGATCGCGCCACCCGATTCGGACGATCTCGAGCACGTTAAGGCGTGGTTCCGGCGTCTCTCGGAGCACGTGCAGGCGGTCGATTTCGCCGGTGCGCACCCGCTCTTCGCCGAGGACATGATCGCCTTTGGCACCTTTGAGAATTTCATCACCGGTCGCGAGGCGGTCGAGCGCGCGCAATGGCGCAACGTCTGGCCGGTCACCTCCGGCTTCCGCTACCGCATGGACGACATCCGCGCGCTCGTCTCGCCCGACCGGCTCTTCGCGATCGGCGTGGGCGTCTTCGATTCGACCGGCTATCACGAGGACGGCTTGCCTTACGAGCGCCCCGGCCGCACGACGGTGGCGCTGTCGCGCCGCCGGATCGGCGAGGATTGGGTCGCCGACCACACCCATATGTCGCTGTTCCGCGACGTGCCGAGTCGTTCCTTCGGCAAGAAGCCCGGCGGCTGAGCAACGCAGCTGCGTCGACGGTTTGCCTTCGCGGCGGGACTTGCTAGAAAGGCGCCGCGGCGAGGCGGGGCCTCGCCGCTATTGTTACGAACATTGCGGAAGGGCGGGGTAATGGCGGTTTGGTTGGGTTTGCGCGGCCTGACGATTGGCGCGGCGCTCGCATTCGGGGTCACGGCGCCGGCGATGGCGGACGGCCTGTCGCAATTCGAGAAGCTGCTGAAGCCGCAGATCCCGCCCGGCGCCCTGACCTATAAGAGCGCCAAGGCGCTCGGCGACAACGGCTTCGTGCTCGAGGGGGTGACCCTCACCGATAAGTCCGACGGCGCCGACAAGAAACACCCCGTCCCGGTCAAGAAGATCACGGTCGAGGAATTCGATTTCGCCGGCTTCGAGAAAGACCAGGCGCCAACCTTTATGAAGGCGAAGGTCGAAGGCATCGCGATCGATGCGAAGCCGAGCGAAAGCGTCGATCTGAAGGAAATGGCCGGGCTCGACCATGTCAACGGTGACTTCCTCATCGATTACCGGCTCGACGCGAAAGCGAGGACGATGAGCGTCAATCGGGTCGAGCTCGATCTTGAGGGGCTCGGCCGCCTCGAACTGTCGCTGGTCGTCGACGGCGTCGACGCGGACTCCCACAAGAAGGACGGCGCGATGGACGACGCGGTGTTGCGCACCGCCAAGCTGACCTTCGAGGACCGCTCGATCCTCGGCAAGCTCGTGCCGGCGGTCGCGAAGATGCAGGGCAGCGACGCGGCCGCGACGATCGCGTTGGCGAAGCTGGTGCTGGAAGGCGTCCGCGCCGGGCAGGGCGAGGCGACGCAGACGGCCTTCGACGCGCTGGCCTCCTTCCTCGACGATTACAAAAAACCAAAGGGGCCGCTGACCGTCACGCTGAAGCCGGACAAGAAATTTTCCGGCGCGGATTTGAAGAACGCCGCCGGCGCCGACGACGTCATCAAGGCGCTCGGGCTGGCGGTCAATTACGCCGGCACCGTTCCGCACCCGCCCGCGCCGATCAAGCAATAGGCGCGAGAACCGGCCCAGCGCCCCCCGGCTGAACCCAGGGTTTGCGCTTTAATCTGGACCCGGCGACGACGGGGACTCATTCGTCAGCCGCTGCTGCCTTTGCAGGCATCGGTCCAGGCCTCCCGCCGGGATCTAATTTTTCTGCGGCCTGGCCGCTCTCGCCGGGCGATTAACACAACAATGTCACACCGCACGACGCCCTGGCTGCTAATGAACCGCTGCTGATGGATTCCTGGCGTCGGGATGAGCCCGGCGCAAGTCTCGGTTGCGCGCGCGGACGACGGCATCTCGCTGCTGTTTATAGCGTAGCAGAGGGCGGAAGGCGGTGGCGGTGACCGAGGACTTTCCGGAGGATAGGGTGGCACATTTCCGCGAGGTCGCCGTGAGGCTCCGGGGCATCGCCGAGAAAATGCGGTTCGAGCCGCGCCGCCGCGAGCAGCTGCTGGCGCTCGCCGACGGCTTCGAGAGGTTCGCCGCACGCCTTGAAGAGGAAGCCAAGATTTCGCAATAGCCGCGCCGCAATCTGCGCCATAATGCCATTGCCTTTGCGTCGGAGGCGGGCATGAGCGAGACGATCCCGGTCATCGATATCGCGGACTATGTCGCCGGCCGGCCGGGAGCGCTGGCCGCCACCGCGCGCCAGGTGCATGACGCACTGACGACGATCGGCTTTTTCGTGTTGACCGGGCACGGCGTGCCGCAGCCGCTGATCGAGCGCACCTTCGCCGAGGCCCGGCGGCTTCATGCCCTGCCGATCGCGAAGAAGCTCGCCTTGAAGCTCAACGAGCACAATAACGGCTACATGGTCATGGGCCGCTATGCCGTGCGCACCTCCGACCTCAACAACAATGATCCATCGGTTTATAGCGGCGATCTCAACGAAGCCTTCTTCGTCAAGCGCGAGCGCCCGCCTGACGATCCGCTGTTGTTGTCCGGCCGCCGCTTTGTCGGCCCGAACCAATGGCCCGCGGACAGCGATCTCCCGGGCTTCCGCGCCAACCTTCTCGAATACGCCGCCACGATGGATTTATTCGCGCGGCGATTTGTGCGAATTGTCGCCGCCGCGCTCGACCTGCCGCCCGCCTTTTTCGACGACGCCTTTACCGACAGCATGCATACGCTGCGCCTGTCGCATTACCCGCCGGTCGCGCCCGAGCCCAACCAGTTCGGTATCGCGCCGCACACCGACAGCAATTTCATGACGTTCCTGGCGCAGACCGAGATCCCCGGTCTGCAATTGCGGTTGCCCCCAAATGGCCCCAATGGCGGCGGCTGGCTCGACGTGCCCTATGTACCGAACTCGTTCGCGGTCAATTCCGGCGACACGATGCACCGCTGGACCAACGGCCGCTTTCTGTCGACGGCGCACCGCGCCGTCCCGCCCCAGGGCCGCGACCGGTATGCGATCCCGTTTTTCTTCGGGCCGCGTTTCGACCAGCTGATCGAATGTCTTCCGAGTTGCACCGGGCCCGCCAACCCGCCGCGCTGGGAGCCGATCACCTACGCCGACTGGCAGACCTGGTGGTACGACGCCAATTACGACCCGAAGGACCAGCGCGACGTCGCGTAGGCGCCGTTAGCGCGCCAATAGCACGGCGGCGATTGCGACGAGGGCGGCGGCGGCGATCCATAAGGGGATCACCAGGAGCGGCAGCAGGCGGGCGCGGTGGGCGGCGTTGGTCGCGAGGCTCTCGGCATGCAAGACGACGCCCTCCTGCGCCCAATCGCCGATCAGCTTGTCGAGGTTGCGCAGCAGGCGCGGCACCTCGTCGAGCGTCTCGATGAGAGCGTCGATGCGTTGCCGGAGCTGCGCCTCGGGGCCGCGATTGTCGCGCGCCCATTCCTCGACCAGAGGCCGGGCGAGGCTCCAGATGTTGACCGTGGGGTCCAGCCGTCGCCCCACGCCTTCGACCAGCACCATCGTCTTTTGCAGCAGCAACAGTTGCGGCTGCGTCTCCATGTCGAATTGCTCGGTCACATGAAACAGCTGCGCCAGGAGCCGCGCGATCGAGATCTCGTTCAAGGGCCTCCCGAGGATGGGTTCGCCGATCGAGCGGCAGGCCTGCGTGAAGGCGTCGATCGAGCGCCGCCGTGGCACATACCCGGCATCGAAATGCACCTCGGCAACGCGCCGGTAATCGCCCGTCAGAAACCCGATCAGCATGTCGGCGAGGTAATAGCGGGTTTGGCGGTCGAGCCGGCCCATGATGCCGAAATCCACAACCGCTAGCGCGCCGTCGCTATCGACAAACATGTTGCCGGGATGCAGATCGGCATGGAAAAAGCCGTCGCGGAACACCTGCTTGAAGAATGCGCCGGCCGCGTTGCGCAACAAGGCCTCGACATTGTGCCCGGCGGCGATCAGCGCGGCGCGGTCGTCGACCCGGATGCCCCCGATGCGCTCGGTCGTCAGCACGGTGCGGCCGGTGCGCAGCCAATCGATCCGCGGCACCCGAAAGCTCGTATCGCCCGCGAAATTCTCGGCAAGCTCGGAGGCCGCGGCCGCCTCGAAGCGCAGATCCATTTCGAGCTGCACCGATTGCGCCAGCGTTTCGACGACCTCGACCGGCTTCAGCCGCCGTAAATGCGGCTGGGTGCGCTCGGCGAGACGCGCCAGCCACAAGAACAGATCGAGGTCGCGCGCCATCGCGCGAGCGATCCCCGGACGCAACACCTTGACCGCGACTTCCGCGCCCTCGGTCGTGATCGCGAAATGCACCTGCGCGATCGAGGCGGCGGCGACCGCGGTATCGTCAAACGCGGCGAAAAGGCTCGCGGGCGGCTGCTCGAATTCCGCCTCGATCAAGGCGCGCGCCTGAGCGCCGGGAAAGGGCGGCAGGCGGTCCTGCAATTGCGTTAGATCTTCGGTGATCTCGTCGCCGAGGAGGTCGGCACGGGTCGACAGCAATTGCCCGAGCTTGATAAAGCTCGGCCCGAGCTCGGTCAGCGCCGCCGCGAGCCTCTCGCCGGGGCGGCCGCGGGCCCGGTCGCTTCGCCGGAGCAACCGGGCGACGCGCAAGAACGGCGCCATGCCGGCAGTGCCATCGAGCGGGAACAGCGCGTCGTGCCGCGCCAGCGTCAGCCCGATCCGGACGAGACGGGCGAGATGGCGGCCGCTGCGAAAGAGCTCAAACACCGCGCTGGGTTCCGACCGCCGCGGTCAGAGCCGCCAGGCGGAATGCAGCGCGGCGATGCCGCCGGTCAGATTGCGGAACTTGACCCGCTCGAGCCCGGCCGCCGCAATCAGCTCCGACAATTCGCTCTGCGCCGGAAATCGCCGGATGCTCTCCACGAGATAGGTATAGGCGTCGCGGTCGCCGGTGATGATCTGGCCGAGCCACGGCAGGAATTGAAAGCTGTAGAGATCGTAGAGGGGCTGCAGGAGCGGTGTTACCGCCGGGGTGAATTCGAGGCACAGAAACCGCCCGCCCGGCTTCAACACGCGGCGCGCCTCGGCGAGTGCGCGCTCGATCCGCGTCACGTTGCGTAGCCCGAATGCGATCGTATAGAGGTCCGCGGAACGGTCGGCGAGCGGCAGAAGCTCGGCATCGCCGCACAGCCATTCGATGCCGGCGAGGATGCCGTCATCGATCGCCCGGGCGCGGCCGGTCTCCAGCATCTCGAAGGTTGCGTCGCAGACAATGACCTGGCCGCCCGCCTCGGGGGTCAGCCTCGGCAATGCTCGGCAGGCGATGTCGCCGGTGCCGCCGGCCACATCGACAAGCCGCTCGCCGGGGCGGGGATTGAGCCAGGCGATCATCTCGGCTTTCCACCAGCGATGGATGCCGCCGCTCATCAGATCGTTCATCAGATCGTAACGAGGCGCGACGCTGTCGAAGATGGCGCGCACGAGCGGCGCCTTGTCGCTCTCCAGCACGCGGCGAAAGCCGAAATCGGTGTCCCGACTCCCGTTGCGGCTAGCTGCCTCGCCTCTTGTCTCTGGCTCGCTCATCCGGCAGGAAGCATAATCCTTGCCGTATTCGCGCGCTATTACGGCGCCGAACCGAACCTTGTCGAGCGGTCTGCCGATGCCGGAATTGCCTGAAGTCGAGACGGTCCGGCGCGGCCTGGCGCGCCGCATGAGCGGGCGCCGCATCGTCCAGGCCGAATTGCGCCGCCCCGATCTGCGCCGGCCGTTCCCACCAATGCTGGCCGAGCGGCTCGACGGCGCGCTGATCGGCGCTCTGGCGCGCCGCGGCAAATACATCCTGATCGAGCTCGACGAGACCGGGCTGTTGCTGCTGCATCTCGGCATGTCGGGCCGGATCATCGCCGGCGACGCGAATGGCGCCGACGCGAAGCACGACCATGTCGTCTTGACCCTCGATGACGGCACCGTGGTCCGCCTCAACGATGCCCGCCGGTTCGGCATTCTCGATTATCTGCGGCGAGGCGAGGAGGCGACCCATCCGCTCCTCGCCGGCATGGGCCCGGAACCTTTGGAGCCGGGTTTTGACGGCGCCTATCTATCGCGCGCCCTGGCCCGCAAGATGACTCCGATCAAATCGGCATTGCTCGATCAGCGGATCGTCGCCGGGCTCGGGAACATCTATGTCTGCGAGGCGCTCTATCGCGCCGGCATCTCGCCGCGCCGGCTCGCCGCGACCGTGACCGGCGCGCGCGCCGCGCGGCTGGCAAGCGCAATCCGCGATGTCCTGACCGAGGCGATCGAGGCCGGCGGCTCATCCCTCAGGGATTATGTCCAGGCAAATGGCGAGCTTGGCTATTTCCAGCACCGCTGGGCGGTGTACGGCCATGAGGGCGAACCGTGTCCGGGCTGTACCTGCGCCGAAGGCGTGCGCCGCATCACCCAGGCCGGCCGCTCGACCTTTTTCTGCGCGAAAAAGCAGCGCTAGCTCTCAGCGCAAGTTGCTCGTTCGCAGCTTTAGCTCGCCTGGCTCGGCACATCGGGGCGCTGCGGCGTGCGCGAGCGAGAGCGCGGCTTTGCGGCGGCCTCGAGCTTTGCCGCGGCAGCCTTCTCCGCATCTTCGGCTTCCTTTGCCAAGCGCAGCGAACGCAGGCGCGTCGTCTTGGCCGCTTGCGCCTGACGCGCATCGGCATCGGGTCTGACGAATTTCGCAGAGCTGTTTTTTGCCATATCAAGTACCGCTGTCGTTGTTCGGGTTATGCCACCTGTCAGAAGAAGAATTTTACCGGTCGGCAGCCGTCTTTCGCGGCCCTGTGCCGGGGAATTGTTTGCTATCTGACGGATAACCTAGGACGCCGCCCGATAAGCGACACGCTTTCCGCAGCTCAGGATTATACGCGGCAAACTAACGCCTGTCTTTCTGATATCGGGGTTAAATCATTGGTTTCAAGATTAAGAATATCCCTAAACGAATTATTTGTGAAAACTAGCAGTGGTATCGCCCACCTCGGAGGCGACCGGTCCTGTCGCTCGACCTTCTGCCGCCCCTACCACCCGCTCTCTGGCGCCCGTAAGCTGACCCGGAGACAAACTGGACCGCGGCGCCACTGCCGCGATCGAAGAGTAGGAGCGGTGTCATGACTGGCGGGCAATACACAAACATCCTGCTCGAGCGGCGCGGCGCGGTCGGCGTCGTTACGCTGAATCGGCCGCAGGCGCTCAACGCGCTGAACGCCGCCCTCGTCGCCGAGATCGGCTCGGCGTTCGACGATCTCGAAGCCGATCCGGCGATCGGCGCGATCGTGCTGACGGGCAGCGACAAAGCGTTTGCCGCCGGCGCCGACATCAAGGAGATGGCCGACAAGACGTACATGCAGGCCTATCAGGAAGATTTCATCACACGCGGCTGGGAGCGCGTCGCGCAATGCCGGAAGCCGGTCATCGCCGCCGTCGGCGGCTTTGCGCTCGGCGGCGGCTGCGAGGTGGCGATGATGTGCGACATCGTCATTGCCAGCGAGAACGCGCGCTTTGGCCAGCCCGAGATCAACCTCGGCACGATGCCGGGCGCCGGCGGGACGCAGCGCCTGCCGCGCTTTATCGGCAAGGCCAAGGCGATGGATCTGTGCCTGACCGGGCGCATGATGGATGCCGCCGAAGCCGAGCGGGCAGGGCTCGTCAGCCGCATCGTCCCTGCCGATAAATTTCTCGAAGAAGCGATCGCGGTCGCCGAGCGCATCAGCCAGCTGTCGCGCCCGATCGCGATGATGGTCAAGGAGGCGGTCAATCGCGCCTTTGAGACGACGCTCGCCGAGGGCGTGCGCTTCGAGCGGCGCCTGTTTCACTCGACTTTCGCGACCGAGGATCAAAAGGAGGGCATGGCGGCCTTCATTGCCAAGCGCAAGCCCGCTTTTAAGAACCGCTGACTTCAAGAACGCCGAGCGCCGCTGATTTCCAGGGGCAGCCGGGCCGCGGCGGTTGACGGGCCGCAGTTGACGCATGCCGGCCCGCGCCGATATAAGCCGCACTCCCGCTTTTGAGAGAGCCTATGCCGCACCACAAATCCGCCGAGAAGCGTCTTCGGCAGACCGAGAAGCGCACCGTGGTCAACCGTTCGCGTTTGAGCCGCGTTCGCACATTCGTCAAGAATGTCGAGAGCGCGATCGAGACAGGCGATAAGGCGGTGGCGCAATCCGCCTTCAATGTTGCGCAGCCCGAGCTGCATCGAGCGACGACGAAAGGCGTGATGCACAAAAACACCGTCGCGCGCAAACTGTCGCGTCTCGCCGCTCGCATCAACGCGCTCTGAGCGATCCCTCGGCCATGCGACAATCCGTCCAGCACTAGCTTCTCAATGTTTTCGCGGGGTTACGCCACAGCGTCAAAAATTCGTCATCGTTCACGTTTCAGTCTTGTTGCCAACCGCTCCGGCAAGCGGATAAAGTTCTCGCTCGCGAAGCGACAAAGTCTGTAAAACTTCGCGTCACAACAGTAGCGATCAAAAAATCGCAGTAATTCTGCGGCTGGCATTAAATCAATGATGCCAGAAGGGGAGACGTTTGGCCGAATAGGAGGAGAAATCTCCAGGCCCTCTATTTTGCGTAGCATATCGTCACGGTGCCGATTTCTGGCGAAATCGGATGCTTGCACGTTTTGCCGAGGGGGGAGCGGGGTGCCGGAAGCAGCTCGAAGCGATCGGGTGGAGGGCGCCGTTTTGGTCGGCGAGGGCGAGTGGGGGCGGGTCATCGGCCGGCTCAAGCAAGAAGTCGGGGAGGCCGCATACCGCTCCTGGCTCAAATCGATGCGGTTCGAAAGAGTCGCGGATGGCGAAGGCGTTATCGCCGTGCCGACGCGCTTTCTGCGCAATTGGGTCGCCACTCATTATGCCGACCGTCTGCTCGCGCTATGGCGTACCGAAAATGAGCAGGTGAACCGGCTCGCGATCATTGTGGAGCCGCGTGTTGCGGCCTTTGCGCAAGCTAAGGACGAGGAGATGGTGACTGCGCCCGCCGCCTTGGCCGAGCCGCTGGCGATGCCCGACATCGTCGAGGTCGGCGCCAACCTGTCGGCGCCGCTCGACCCGCGCTTCACGTTCGAGAATTTCATCGTCGGTAAGCCCAACGAACTCGCGCATGCCGCGGCCCGCCGGGTTGCCGAAGCCTGCGTTTCACCGGCGCATAGCGTGCCGTTCAACCCGCTCTTCCTCTATGGCGGCGTCGGGCTCGGCAAGACGCATCTGATGCATGCGATCGCCTGGCATGTCCGCATGCAGGCGCCGGGCCGCAAGGTCATCTATCTGTCCGCCGAAAAATTCATGTACCAGTTCATCCGGGCCTTGCGCTTCCGCTCGACGATGGACTTCAAGGACCAGTTCCGCTCGGTCGACCTGTTGATGATCGACGATGTGCAGTTCATCAGCGGCAAAGACTCGACGCAGGAAGAATTTTTCCACACATTCAACGCGCTGGTGGATCAGAACCGGCAGATCGTCATTTCCGCCGACAAGTCGCCCTCCGATCTGGCGGGCCTTGAAGAGCGCATGCGCTCGCGCCTCGGCTGGGGGCTCGTCGCCGACATCCATCCGACGACCTACGAATTGCGCCTCGGCATTCTGCAGTCGAAGGCGGAGCAGAGCGCGCTGCGGCTGCCGCAAAAGATCCTGGAATTCCTCGCGCACAAGATCGTTTCTAACGTTCGCGAATTGGAAGGCGCGCTGAACCGCATCATCGCGCAGATGCAGCTCGTCGGCCGCGAGATCACGCTCGAAGGGGCGCAGGATCTCCTGCACGATCTGTTGCGCGCCAATGAGCGGCGGGTCACGATCGACGAGATCCAGCGGCGGGTCGCCGAGCATTTCAACATTAAAATGGCCGAGATGACGTCGAGCCGGCGCGCTCGCGCCGTCGCCCGGCCGCGTCAGGTCGCGATGTATCTGTCGAAGCAATTGACGTCGCGCTCGCTGCCCGAGATCGGGCGCAAATTCGGCGGGCGCGATCACACGACGGTCATTCACGCCGTCAAGAAGATCGAGGAGCTGATCGAGAGCGATTCGGCGCTTGCCGAAGACGTCGAACTCCTCCGCCGCATGCTGCAAAGCTGACCCGAAGCGTCATTGCGAGCGCCAGCGAAGCAATCTCCTGGCCGAGCGCCAATGGGATGGGGATTGCTTCCTCGCTTCGCTCCTCGCAATGACCGCGGCGGGTCGGCGAAGGGGGCTGTTCGGCGCCGCTTCCATGCTATACTGCGATCCCGTCTGCGGCCCCTCGCGCGCACTGTCCGAGGGCGGCGAACGGGATCTCCGTCCGACCTGTAAACCGTAGTGCATCCACCATGAAGCTCACCATCGAAAGGGCCGCCCTCCTCAAGGCGCTCGGCCATGTTCAAAGTGTCGTCGAACGGCGGACGACCATCCCCATTCTGTCCAATGTGCTGCTGCGGGCGGAGGTGGCCGGGAGGCTGTCGCTGAGCGCCACCGACATGGATCTGGAGATTGTCGAGCGCGTGCCGGCGCGGGTCGAGCGGGAAGGCCGCACGACGGTGCCGGCGCACACGCTGTACGACATCGTCCGCAAATTGCGCGAAGGCGCGCAGGTCGAGCTGGAGACCAGCGGCGAGCGCAACGAGATGGTGCTGCGCTCGGGCCGCTCGACCTTTACGCTCGCGTGCCTCCCGCCCGAGGACTACCCCGTCATGTCGGCCGGCGAGCTGCCGCATCAATTCACATTGTCCGCGGCCGAATTGCGCATGCTGATCGACCGCACGCGCTTTGCGATCTCGACCGAGGAGACGCGCTATTACCTGAACGGCATTTATCTCCACGCGACGAAGAGCAACGAGGTGCCGGTTGTCCGAGCGGTCGCGACCGACGGCCATCGCCTGGCGCGCGTCGAGATGACCGCGCCCGAGGGGGCGGCCGGCATGCCGGGAATCATCGTGCCGCGCAAGACCGTCCTCGAACTGCGCAAGCTCGTCGAGGAAGGCGAGGACGAGGTCCAGGTCGCGCTCGGCGAAACAAAGATCCGCTGCGCGATCGGCGAGGCGGCGCTGACCTCGAAGCTGATCGACGGCACCTTCCCCGATTACGACCGCGTCATCCCGGTCAACAACGACAAGATCCTCGATGTCGAGTGCAAGGAATTCGCCGATGCGGTGGACCGCGTCTCGACGATCTCGACGGAGCGCAGCCGCGCCGTAAAGCTGGCGCTCGACCGCGGCAATCTCGTCGTCTCGGCGACCAGCCCGGAAAACGGTACCGCCGTCGAAGAGCTCGAAGTGCGCTACCAGAACACTCCGATCGAGATCGGCTTCAATTCGCGATATCTGCTCGACATCACCGAGCAGATTGAGGGCGAGTATGTCCAGTTCCAGATGGCCGATGCCGGTTCGCCGACCATCGTGCGCGATGCCGCTCCGGAGGCCAATGGCGCCAATGCTCTTTACGTCCTGATGCCGATGCGGGTGTGACCCCGGTTTTTGCCGGAAACCGCATATTGCCGGTGGAAATTCAAGCGCTTCGACCCCATATATCGGCGATGAATTTAGCGGCGCAGGACGGTCGCCAGAGCGCCGCAGCGCAGTTCCGTGCCCCCGGGCTCCGCCCCGGAAACAGTGCCGCGGCAAACGCGCCCGAAAGCCTCTCGGCTTCGAGCGGGTGGGTGGGGGTGACCCGCCTGGTTTTGACCGATTTTCGCAATTATCGCTCAACCCGGCTCGATCTCGACGCCGGGCCCCGCGGGTTGCCTGTCGTGCTCACGGGCCCGAACGGCGCCGGCAAAACCAATCTGCTCGAAGCAGTCTCCTTTCTGTCGCCCGGCCGCGGCTTGCGTCGCGCCCGGCTCGGCGAGATCGACCGGCGGCCCTCGGCCACCGAACCCGGCAGTTCCGGCTGGGCGGTTGCCGCGACCATCGCAATCGGGCAGGGCCCTGTCCGCATCGGCACAGGGCGTGAGCCCGATGGCGGCGAACGCCGCGTCATCCGCATCGATGGCGATCCCGCCCGCAATCAGGCGGCGCTCGCGGAGTGCCTTGGCGTCTTGTGGCTGACGCCCCAGATGGACCGCCTGTTTGTCGAGGGTCCCGGCGCGCGGCGGCGCTTTCTCGACCGGCTTGTGCTCGGGCTCGACCCGGCGCATGCGGCGCGTGTCGCCGCCTATGAGCAGGCGATGCGAGAGCGCGCGCGGCTATTGCGGGACGGGCCCTCTGATCCGGCTTGGCTTTCGGCGCTCGAAGACGTGATGGCGCAGCAGGGCGTCGCGGTTGCCGCCGGGCGGCGTGACGCGATCGAGCGGCTCGACCAGGTTTGCGCCGAAGCCGGCGGCGTCTTCCCTCGCGCCCGGCTTCAGTTGATCGGGGTTGTCGAAGACTGGCTCGGCAGGATGCCCGCGCTCGAGGCCGAGGAGACATTCAAGGCGGCGCTCGCCGCCAATCGGGGCGCTGACGCAGCCGCGGGCGGCGCTGTCCTCGGTCCGCACCGCTCCGATCTCGCCGTGACCTATGCCGATAAGGGCATCGCCGCGGAGAATGCCTCGACCGGCGAGCAGAAAGCCCTCCTGATCGCGATTGTCCTGGCCCAGGCGGCGTTGCAGCGGGCAAGCCGCGGCGAGCCGCCGGTCCTGTTGCTCGATGAGGTCGCCGCGCATCTCGACGAGGCACGCCGCGCCGCGCTGTTCGAGGCGCTGGCCGGGCTCGAAAGCCAGACCTGGATCACCGGCACCGATGCCGCGCTGTTCGCGCCGCTGCACGGCCGCGCGCGGTTTCTGTCTGTCGCCGACGGTACGCTCTCCGAAACGATTTTTTGACACGAGGATCCGAACCTCAACCCATGGCAATCAATCCCGCATCTGAACCGCCTCCCGGCAATGGCGCGCCGCCTGCAAACGGCGCGCCCGTGGCCTATGACGAGCGCTCGATCAAGGTGCTGCACGGCCTCGACCCGGTGCGCAAGCGCCCGGGCATGTATATCGGCGACACCGATGACGGCTCCGGCCTGCATCACATGATCTACGAGGTCGTCGACAACGCGATCGACGAGGCGCTCGAAGGCTATTGCGACACCGTCACGGTAACCCTGAATGCCGACGGCTCGTGCACCGTCACCGATAACGGCCGCGGTATCCCGGTCGGCATCCATGAGGAGGAGGGGGTCTCCGCCGCCGAGGTCATCATGACCCAGCTCCACGCCGGCGGTAAGTTCGACCAGAATTCCTACAAGGTGTCCGGCGGCTTGCACGGGGTCGGCGTGTCGGTGGTCAACGCGCTCTCCTCGCGGCTCGATCTGCGCATCTTCCGCAACGGCGCGGAATGGTTCATGCGCTTTCATGACGGCGTGCCGGAGGCGCCGCTCGCCGAACTCGGCCCCGCGCCGGCCTGGCCGGAGGGTTCCAGCCGCGAGGGCGTCGCGACCGGCACCGAGATCACGTTTCTGCCGAGCACGGCGACCTTCACGAAGACCGAGTTCGATTTCACGACGCTCGAGCACCGGCTGCGCGAACTGGCGTTCCTGAACAGCGGCGTCACACTGGTCCTGACCGATCTGCGCGCGATCGAACCGAAGACCGTCAGCTTTCATTTTGAGGGCGGGCTCGAAGCCTTTGTCGGTTATCTCGACCGCTCGAAGCAGGCCTTGCATGCGCCGCCGATCGCGATCCGCGGCGAGCGCGAGGGCATCTTGCTCGAAATCGCGATGGAGTGGACCGACTCCTATCACGAGACGATGTTGTGCTTTACCAACAACATCCCGCAGCGCGACGGCGGCACCCATCTGGCCGGCTTCCGCGGCGCGCTGACCCGCACCGTCAACGCCTACGCCAATGATAGCGGCCTCGCAAAAAAAGAGAAGGTTGCGCTGACCGGCGAGGATATGCGCGAGGGGCTGAGCTGCATCCTGTCGGTCAAGCTGCCCGACCCGAAATTTTCCTCGCAGACCAAGGACAAGCTGGTCTCCTCCGGGGTGCGGCCCGTCATTGAGGGGCTGGTCGCCGACCGTCTGACGCAATGGTTCGAGGAGCATCCCGCCGATGCGAGAAAGATCATCGGCAAGGTCGTCGAAGCCGCCGCCGCGCGCGAGGCGGCAAGGAAGGCGCGCGACCTGACGCGGCGCAAGGGTGCGCTCGACATCTCCAACCTCCCGGGCAAGCTCGCCGATTGCCAGGAACGCGATCCCGCCAAGAGCGAGCTCTTCATTGTCGAGGGTGACAGCGCCGGCGGCTCCGCAAAGCAGGGCCGCAACCGCGCCTTTCAGGCGATCCTGCCGCTGAAGGGCAAGATCCTCAATGTCGAGCGCGCCCGCTTTGACAAGATGCTGTCATCGGCCGAGATCGGCACCTTGATCCAGGCGCTCGGCACCGGTATCGGCAGCGAGGATTTCGAGGCGGCGAAGGCGCGCTATCACCGCATCATCATCATGACCG
>WNGO01000904.1_pt1 | contig 18649 bp, 15 predicted proteins | sample 5400511 | NCBI WGS metagenome assembly WNGO01 (sample SAMN13153380, study PRJNA577476) | soil metagenome | isolation source: 20 cm soil or saprolite under Garry oak tree replicate 2 | place: USA:California | collected 2016-06-15 | reverse complement strand
TGGGCGAGCAAGGCAACAAGCACTAGGAATTATTTCCGAGATTCAACAAAAAATGTTCCTGATTCGCGATTAACTTCCCGGCCTAGTGATTCCACTCATCCGTTCGAATAGTGGGGTATTTGGACGGAATGTCATTAAGTCCGTCAATCTCCTCCTGCATCGGCTATTGGAGCGCCACGGTCGGGTTCACATCGCCCTCGCCTTGGGGGTCTAGGCGCAATGATTTCGTTGTTGGAAAATTCGCTGCGGTTTAGATCTACGTTAACGTTTCGAGAGTGCAGCCATCGGCCGCGACTTTGAAGACTGAAGCCCCAGGGACACAACGAGTGAAATTATGCTTCGCTAAAATTCAATCCCGCTCAGCATCTCAGTGGGGATGTTGTCCCTCACGGGCCGCGCGCTCAAGACAAAATGTGTTTTCAGCATCTTGACAATTCTCGGCAGGTTAACTAGTTCTTGCCGCAGTTGTCCCAAGCTTTCTCATGCGTAGGTCTGCATCATGAGATGAGCTCCTGAATTTGCCATTGCTCGTTTCGCCCTCAGCTCTCTCAACGACAACTCAGTTTCGGAATGGAACGATATTAGGGGAGGCAGATTATGCATGAACAGACGCTTCTCGCGGTCGCCATCCTACTATGTGCCACGGTCGTTCTTGGGAGCTGTCGAGGCAATGATGCTGATCCAACTAGAAACGCTGATGAGTTGGAGAAGATTTCGAAAGGCTCTCCTGCTGACAGGGGAGCGCCCGGGAATCCGCGTGGTCCGACTGATCCAACGCGATAGCATCGGGAAGATCGATGAAGCGGGCGCGAGGAGCGCCTGTTAGCCTATTTCCATGAGCCGGCTTGCCATTCTCGGCGCGATGGGGGCGCTCTGCTTGTTTCTTGTAATTGTGGCATGTGCAATTATTAGAGAAGAAGCACCCGGGCAAAAACCACCGCTTACTCATCCCGCTTTGGTTTCAGGCACCGCAATGACTTGGAGAAACGGAACGCAGACCTGGGCAGGGAATCCATTCTGCGGTGTGTCGGGCACGCTCCCATCAGCGAATAGCCCTACGGTAGATCACGGTGCCCTGATCAGCGGGTTTCATTGCCCAAAGCCCGGCTCTGCTCTTAATCAGCCACGAATGCGAAACGGTGACTATTGCCAGGAATGGTATGGGGCTTCACCGGATGTCGGGGGCTGTGAGTATGTGCCATCGGCTCCAGGCGGATAGCGGCAAGCGCCCCTAGCATCAGCGGGCCTTTTTTCGCCGACCATGCTTGCCAAGCATAAGGTCGGGAGTTCGACCCTCCTCACCCGCTCCATCTTCTCTTCCTTTTTCTTCCATTGCCATCTAGGCGGTAAGTAGCCGACGTCAAGTGCTGGGTGGCCGTTCTTGCTGTAATCATTGCCCGCCGAATAATTTTACCAAATCTCGAGCGAATTACTTGACACATAAAATGTTTGATTATAAAGAATTCTTTAACCGGCCAAGATTCGACTCCCCAAGACGAGTTTTGCGTATAACTTTGGGCAACGGAGCGAATTGGAAAGTTCTTCGCCGATGACGATCTTCATCTGGATTCATCGTTATTCACTTGCTTTCGCAATTCTCCAGCCCGTTTCATTTTTTCGCCGAGTCTGGCGCGGCATCCGAGCAACTCGAGTGGCTGAAGTACGGAGCCTTGCCCTTTGTTCTCAATGAAAGGACCGCGAATGTCGCACGCCTACTACGAAGACTTCCGCGCTTATCTTGATGCGCTTCAGGAACGCGGGAAATTGTATCGCTGGCAACGCCCCGTGAACAAGGACACGGAGCTGATGCCACTGATGCGGCTTCAATATCGCGGCATCGACGACAATCGACGCCAGGCGTTTCTCTTTGAAAACGTGCGCGACGGCAGCGGTCGACAATTCGATATCAAAGTCGCCACCGGCGTGTACGGTTCCTCGCGCGGCGCGACGGCGCTCGGTTTGGGCTGCGACGATCCGCGCGACATCTACGAGAAATGGCGCGCTGCGCTAGGGCATCTGCACGAACCGAGAGTTATTGCCAGCGCACCGGTTCAGGAGGAAGTTTACAGCGGCAGCAAGCTTCGAGAGTTCCCGGTGACGCGGCTTCCCTCGCCGGTCGAAGAGCCGGGTTTTAGCTGCGGCATTCGAGTCACCGCGCCGTTTATCACCAAAGATCCCGAGACGGGCATGCGCAACGTCGGCATGTACAGCGGTCATTTTCGCGGGGATCAAAAGCTGATCGCGGGGATCGCCAAAACCCATCACGCCATGCTCTATCATCACCCCAGCGCGGTGCGGCGCAAGGAGCCGCTGCCGGTGGCCATCGTGATCGGCTGTCTGCCGGATATCGTTTACGTATCAGCGGCTAATTTGCCCTACGGCATCGACGAGATCGCGGTCGCCGGTGGCATTCGACAACGCCCGGTGGATTTAGTGCCGTGTAAAACCATTCCCCTCGAAGTTCCCGCCGACGCGGAAATCGTCATCGAAGGCGAGATTTCCCTCGACGCCATGGAGCGCGGCGAGCCGTTCAGTGATTATCCCGGTTATCTGATGGCCGAGCGCGGCCTGCGGCCGGTGATCGATATCAAGGCGATCACGCATCGGCGCGAGGCGATTTTCACTGCGATTTTGGTGGGCTTGCCGCCGAGCGAGTCCAACGGCATCTCGCGCACCTGCCGCGAGATGATGCTTTACAATTTTCTCAAGTACAGCTGCAATCTTCCCGAGGTCTTGGAAGTTTGCTGCCCCGAGATGGGTGGCGGCTGGAACTGGTGGGTGATTCGGATGGCCAAGAGCCATCCAAGCAAACCGAAGCAGGCGTTGCAGGCGGCATCCGGCATGGACACCACGAACAAAATTATTATCACCGTCGATGAGGACATCGATCCGAAGGATCCCGAAATGGTGATGTGGGCGATCAGCTTTGGCTGCCAACCGCATCGAGATGCGCAGATCGTGACCGGAAAGAGCCCGCTGCTCGATCCGTCGGCCTATGCGCTGATGAATCATCCGGAAGAGCGTTTTTTTCCACCGCCCGTCGGTTGTTCCGGTTTGCTGATCGACGCCACGCGCAAGGGCAAATATCCGCCGGTCGGTCTGCCAAAAAAGCAATACATGGAACGGGCCTTGGAAATTTGGCGGCAGGAAGAAATGCCGGAGTTGAAGCTGCGCACGCCTTGGCACGGCTATCCGTTGGATCTTTGGACCGCTCAGGACGACGAGCTCGCCGAGGCGGTGGCACGCGGCGAGTATTTCTATTCGGTGAAGAGATAGAAAGGAATTAATCCATCGTGGCAAAACGAGAAACCAGCTACGAGCTGTGGCTCAAGGAAGAAGGCATTCCGGTTTTTGCGGGATACGGCGTCGAAGACGTGACCCTATTGCCGCGCAAGACTTGGAAGCGCACTGGCGGCAGCGGAGCGTACATCGATCTCAAAGGCATGGAAGGTTTCACCGGCATGTACGTCTGTGAAATTCCGTCCGGCGGCGCCCTCAATCCTGAGAACCATCTTTATGAGGAATTGATTTACATTCTCAGCGGCTATGGCGCCACGGAGATTTGGTCCGCCGGCGACGACAAACGCAAAATGCATTTCGAATGGCAACAGGGAAGCTTGTTCGCGATTCCGCTCAACACGCGCCACCGGATGATCAACGGCAGCCGAGAGCCGGCATTTTTTCTGGCGGTAACCAGCGCGCCGCTGATGATCGATCTGCTGCACCATACTCCTTTTGTCATGGGCAGTGACTATAAATTCGCCGACCGCTTCGACGGCGAAAATAATTATTTTGTACCCACCAATTCGCGCAAAGAAGTCGGCGGCTTCATCAATTGGGAAACGAACTTCATCGCCGACGCGCGCGGCGCGCTGGTCGATCCGTCGGAAGCCAAAGGCTACGGCGTCAAAATCACCTCGTTCGATATGGGCGGAAGCACGCTGGTCGGCCATATTGCCGAATGGCCGGTGGGGCGCTATCACAAGGCGCACTTTCACCAGGGCGGCGCGATTCTTTTGATCCTGCGCTCCGAGGGCTACACGCTAATGTGGCCGCCGGAGGCGGGGATTCGGCCTTACCAATCGGGCCACGGCGACCAAGTCGTTAAAGTTGACTGGCGTGAGGGGAGCGTATTTAGCCCGCCGAGCGGCTGGTTTCATCAGCATTTCAACACCGGCAACGAGAAGGCGCGGCAGCTCGCGTTTCGCTACAGCGGGCAGTCGGGAAAATATCTGCTCGGTTGCTGGCGCGCGATCAACAAGGAAGGTGTGCGCACCGGCGTGCGCGAGGGCGGCACGATGATCGAGTACGAGGACGAAGATCCGCAGATCCGCTGCGACTTCGAGACGGCGATCAATAAAGTCGGCGTGCCGATGGAAATGCCACAGTTTGTCTACGCGGAGCTGTGATTCCGATGCGAATGGCCGTGGCCGCAAGCCTGGCGCTGCTGCTCGCGCTGCCAATCTTTGGAGCCGTGGCGCGCGCGCAAACCGGTAAGGCGGCGTGGCAGGCCGATTGGGAAAAAACCATCGAGCTGGCTAAGAAAGAAGGCAAGGTTGTTGTTTCCATTCCGGCCAGCGCTGAACTGCGTGCCGAAATCGAAAAACACTTCGAGAAACGCTACGGCATCGACGTCGAACCCGTCGTCGGGCGCGCGTCGAGCATCGTCCGCAAAATGGTCGATGAAGCGAAAGCAGGCGTGCGTTATATCGATCTGCACATGGGTGGAAGTGAGTCGATCGTCACGGGTCTATTATCCGAAGGGGTGTTAGATCCGGTCGAGCCATCGATGATTCTGCCTGAAGTCAAGGATCCGAAGCAGTGGTGGGGTGGTCACATCTGGGTGGACAACGCTAAAAAATTCGTCTATTCGACGTTGGCCTACCAAACGGAGAGTCTCTGGTTCAATTCGCAGTTGATGAAAGCGGCGGAGATTCGGTCATTCGACGATCTGCTCGAGGAACGCTGGAAGGGAAGAATCGGTTACCTTGACCCGCGCACGCCGGGCTCGGGCGCATCGATGTGGTCCTATCTGCGTGAAATCAAGGGCGAGGAGTATCTTAAAAAATTCGCGGCGCAAAAACCGTTATTGAGCCGCGATCAGCGCGTGCTCGCGGAAATTCTAGCCAAAGGCAAAATCGCATTGGTGATTGGCTTGACCTATTACTCCTACGCGCCATTCGTCAAAGCCGGCCTGCCGGTCGAGCCGCTGCCGACGCTGAAAGAAGGAATGTATGTCAGCGGCGGAAGCGGTCATCTCGTCGTCCTGAAAAATCCGGCGCACCCCAACACGAGAAAACTTTTCGTAAACTGGTTTCTTAGCCGAGAGGGTCAGGAAGTCTATACGCGATCCATGCACCAAGCGAGCCGGCGGATAGACGTCGATGCCAAGTGGCTGCGCGAGTTTGGTGTCATTGGCGCGAAGGACACCTTGACCCTCGAGCAATATTACAAACTGCAGAATCAATCCGAAGAAAAGATCAACCGCTTACGCGAGCCCGCGGCGGCCTTGGCGCGAAAACTATTCGGATCCTAGGCATTCTCGGCATGCGTCGGTCGAAAAAAATATTCGCCTTGTCGTTGATCGCGTTGCTGCTCCGTAGCGCAAACGTCGCCGCGCAGTCTGCGCCGGGCAAAGGTAGCGATTGGGAAAAGATCGTCGAAGCGGCCAAGAAAGAAGGTCGCGTTGTCGCGGCGATTCCCACCAGCGCGGAGCTGCGTAAGGAACTCGAAAGCGGCTTTCAAGCGCGATTTCCCGGCATCGAGCTCGAGGTCAGCGTTTCACGCGGGGCGAGCAACACCAACAAGATCGTCGAAGAGCAAAATGCTGGCGTGAGCACCATCGACTTGCATATCGGCGGCACGACGTCGATCGTCACCGGGTTGCTCGCGAGAAACTTGCTTGAGCCCGTGCTGCCTTTCATGGTGCTTCCCGAAGTGCGCGAGCCAAAGAATTGGTGGGGCGGACATATGTGGGCCGACAACGCCAAGCGATTTATCTATAGTTTTACCGCCTATGTGACCGAAACCCTCTGGTACAACACGACTCTAGCCAAGCCCGATGAGATTACTTCATACGATCAGCTACTCGATCCCAAATGGAAAGGCAAGATCGTTATCTTGGACCCGCGCACGCCGGGGTCGGGAGAATCCACTTGGGGTTTTTTGTGGAAGGTGAAAGGGGAGCAATTCTTAAAGAAGCTCGCCGCGCAAGAGATGATGGTCGGACGCAACCAGCGTCAACTGGCGGAGGCGCTGGCGCGTGGCAAGTCGGCGATCTCGATCGGCGTCTCGTATTATACGCTCTTGCCGTTTATCAAGGCGGGACTGCCGGTCAAACCCATTCCCTATCTTAAAGAAGGATTCTACGCCGGCACCGGCAGCGGCAATCTCGCGGTGCTCAAAAACTCCGCGCATCCAAATGCGACCAAGGTTTTTGTCAATTGGTTTTTGTCCAAAGAGGGGCAGGTGGCATTTATGAAAGCTTTGGGTCAGCCGACACGCCGTTTGGACGTGGACACGCAGGGCACGAAAGAGTTGGGCTACACGGCCGCAAAAGAGGGACTGACACCGGAAAAATATTACGAATTGGAAAACAGCTCCGAGAACGCCGTGGTGAAAATCCGTGTGCCGGCGATGCGCCTGGCGGAGAAGCTGTTTCAATAACCAAGTCATGAGAAAAAGAATAGGACTTATATTGAATCGAATCTCGGTCTTGTCGACGATGCTCGCACTGGGTGTTGCGCCGCTGTTCGCTCAATCCAGGCCCGCCGACTGGGACAAAATCGTCGAGGCAGCAAAGAAAGAAGGCAAGGTGGTGGCGTCGATTCCGCCCAGCCCAGAACTGCGCAAGACCATGGAGCTTGCCTTCACGCGCCGCTACGGCATCGCTACTGAATTCGTCCCGGCGCGCGGCGGTGCGATCATTCAAAGAATGGTCAGCGAAGCCAAAACCGGCGCGCAGTATTTTGATCTGCACATCGGCGGCACCGAGTCCATCGTCACCGGGCTGTTGCCGGAAAATATTTTGGAACCGGTGGAGCCCTTTCTGATGCTGGCCGACGTCAAGGATCCTAAGCAGTGGTGGGGCGGCCACATCTACATCGATAACGCCAAGCGCTTCATCTACAACTTCGTCGCCTACCAGACGGTCAGTCTGTGGACGAATCCGAATGAATACAAAGCTGGCGAATTCAAATCCTTCGACGATCTACTGAGTCCGAAATTGCAGGGCAAGATCGGCATCAGCGATCCGCGCACGCCGGGCTCGGGCTCATCGATGTGGTCGTACATGCATTACATTAAAGGCGAAGAATACCTGAAGCGGTTGGTCGCGCAAAAGCTTTTCATCACCCGGGATCTGCGGTTGCTCGCGGAGAATTTAGCCAAGGGCAAAATCGCTATTACTTCGGGCATCGGTTATTCGGAATTTTACCCGTTTATCAAAGTTAATCTTCCGGTTGTGCCCCTTGCGGTACCCACGGAAGGGCTTTACGTCAGCGGCGGCTATGGGCATCTCATCGTGTTTAAGAAGCAGCCGCATCCGAATGCAACCAAGGTTTTTATCAATTGGCTGCTCAGTCATGACGGTCAAGAGGTTTTCGCGCGCGGCATGGGCGTCGGCACACGCCGCTTGGATGTGGAAACCAAATGGCTGAAAGAATTCGGCGTCATATCCGGCAAGGATTTTCTGACCCTCGATCAGTTCTACAAGCTGGAAAACCAATCCGAAGAGAAGATCAATAAAATCCGAGAGCCGGCGGCGGCGGTGGCCCGTAAGCTGCTGGGGTCATGAGAGTGGGGTGTTGGAGTATTGGAGTGATGGAGTGTTTGTTCCGGAACGCAATACTGCAGCACTCCAATACTTCAGCGATTAGGCACTGTGGTACTGAGTCGGAACGAATCGAAGCATTGACAGCTCATACGTGAGGGGAATCGACGTGGCATTCGACGATTTACGCGACTGGATCGACGACTTGGAAGAGAGAAAAGATTTGCAGCGGATCGGCGCCGAGGTCGATTGGGACGAAGAGCTCGGCGCAATCACGCGCGAAGTGTCGAGTCAGTCCGGTCCGGCGCTATTTTTTGAAAACATCAAAGATCACAAAAACACTCTGTGCCGGCGATTGTTCACCAACGGCACGGGAACCAGGGAGCGTGTATGCCGCTTCATCGGCGTGCCGGAATCGACTTCCTACCGCGATTTGGTGCCGATCTTCAAAGAACGGTTTTCGCGGCCGCTAAAACCGGTGATGGTCGGCAAGGGGCCGGTGAAGGAAAATATCGTCCGCGGTGACGCCGTCGATTTAGGTGCCTTTCCGGTGCCGAAATGGAATCCGCTGGACGGTGGGCGTTATATCATGACTTCGGCAACGGTGATTACGCGCGATCCGGACACGGGATTGCTAAACGGCGGGACTTACCGTGGCATGATCACGGGCAAGAACACCATCGGTGTTCTGCTTGCCATGACGCAAGGCTGGGGCAAACACTTCAGTAAATATAAAAGCCGCGGGCAGGAAATGCCCGTGGCGGTCGTGATCGGCTGGGATCAGAGCCTTTTCGTCGCGGCATCGACGCCGGTGAATTACCCCGAATATGAGATGGCCGGCTCTCTGCGCGGCGCGCCGGTGGAACTGGTCAAATGCGAGCTGAGCGATCTCCTGGTGCCGGCCAGCGCGGAGATCGTCCTGGAGGGTTATGTTTCTGCTGATCCGACCACGTTCACGCTCGAAGGTCCGTTCAGTGAGTATCCCGGTTATTACGGCGGCAGCAAATCGCCCAAGCATACCATTCGCGTCGAGTGCATTACGTATCGCAACGATCCGATTTTTCATGGTTGCTTGACCGGCGCGAGCCCGGGTCGAACCAACGAAGGCACCACTTGGACGCCGGCGACGTTTTCAGCGATGGCGTGGCACTATCTCGAGCAAGCCGGCGTGCCGAACATTACCGGGGTGTGGCGCGGCAAATGGCCGGAAACCATGCGCGTGCAAATTCGCAAATCCCACCGCGGCCACGCGCAGCAAGTCGCCACCGCGCTTTGGGGCTGTCACCTGGGAAATTATGCCGCCAAGCACGTGATTGTCGTCGATGACGATATCGACATTCACGATTGGGAAGCGATCGAGTGGGCGCTATGTTATCGCGTCAATGCGGGCTTGGGCGATATTTCTTTTTTCGGCGGCACCAGCGGCTCGATGCTCGATCCGAGCGTGCCGTTGGAAGATCGGAATTCGGTTAAGTATGGACATGGCTCCTGGACGCGCGTCTTGATCGACGCGACGGTCAATTGGCAACTGCAGCCGCAAGAGCAGTACGGCGGCAACCGTTATCCAGCGGTAGGCACAGCGATCTCGGATGCAATGACTGAGAAACTCAAAAGGAGATGGAAAGAATATGGATTCTAAAGTCGTTAAAATCGGTGCGGCGCGTCCCCGGGCGCGGACCTATTACGAACGGTTCATGGAAAAGGAAGGCGTGCCGGTCGTCGACGGCTACGGCGTCAGCGACGTGCGCAACTTGCAGCTCAAGCCTTGGAAACGCTTGGGTTGCCAGGGCGCCTATCTGCAGCTCCGCGGTCTGGAGGGGATCACGGGCGTTTACGTCGGCAAGCTGGCGCCGGGAACGTCGACCGAGCCCGAGCGCCATCTGTACGAGAAGGTTATTTTTATCCTGCAAGGCGAAGGCGTGGCGGAAATCCAGCAGCGCGACCGGGTGCCGCACAATATTCAATGGCAAACCGGTAGTTTGTTCTCGCCGCCGATGAACACGTTGCACCGCTTGATGAATTACGCCGACGAGCCGGCGATTTTTCTGGCGATCACTACGGCGCCTATGGCGCTGGATCATTACCACAACGAGCAGTTCGTGTTTAACAGCGACTTTTCCTTCAACGACCGTTACGACGGCGAAGCGCGCTATTTCGAGCCGAGCAACGAGCGCTATTTGGCGAGCAACAACCGCCAATGGGTTTGGGAAACCAATTTTATTCCCGATGCGCGCAAGGCGCTGCTCGATGCTCAAGAGCAAAAGGGCACCGGCGTAAATTTGACGCAGTTCGAGATCTCGAACAACACGCTGATCGGTCACCTGGCCGAGTGGCCGGTGGGGCGCTATCACAAGGCTCATTTTCACGGTGGCGGCGCCGTGCTCGTCATCCTGCGCTCCGAAGGTTATTCGCTCATGTGGCCGAACCATCTGGGAACGCGGCCGTATGAGAACGGCTTCGGTGACGAAGTGGTGCGCGTCGATTGGGCGCCGGGCAGCGTCTTTAGCCCGCCGACGAACTGGTTTCATCAGCACTTCAACACGGGCGTCGAGCCCGCGCTGCAATTGGCGCTGCGCTGTGGCAGCCAAAAATTTCCTCTCGGCATTCGCGTCGCGGCGATTCGCGCCGGCGTTTACACGTCGGTGAAGCAGGGCGGCACGCTGATCGAATACGACGATGAAGATCCGGCTATTCGCCGAACCTACGAAAAGGAGCTGGCGCAAAAAGGCATCGCGCCGGCCAGGAATTATGACGCGGCGGCGAACGACGATTGACCAATTCTTTAAGCCCCCGTATAAGTGCGTAGCAGCGCGGGTTCGATCATGAGTGACAAAACAGGCGTCATGCGCCCACCGGTGGCTTTCGAACGGCCGTGGCAGCCATCGACTTTTTCTTTCTATCTGCCATCGCTTTTGATGACCGTGCTCCTGTTGGTCGTCGCTTTCCTGGTGCTCACGCCATTGTGCTTGATGATTTTCAATAGCTTTCAAACCGCGCGGCCGGGGCAACCGGTCGTTTGGGGTCTGGAAGGTTGGGTGAAAGCGTTCACTACGCCGGGCATCATCAAGGCGATCACCAATACGTTCACACTGGCGGCGGCGCGCCAGGCGATTGCGCTGCTCGTCGGCTCCTACTTCGCCTGGCTCATCGCCCGCACTGACATCCCGCTCAAGGGAACCTTGGAGTTTCTGTTTTGGCTGTCGTTTTTCTTGCCTGCCTTGCCACAAACGATGGGATGGATCCTGCTGCTTGATCCCAAGTACGGCCTATTCAATCAGGCGCTCGAGGGGCTGGGCATCGTCAAGCAGCCGCTGTTCAATATCTATTCGTTCTGGGGCATCGTCTGGGCGCATCTCGGTGGCACCGTCGCGGTGAAAGTGATGTTGTTGGCTCCGGCATTTCGCAATTTGGACGCGGCCCTTGAAGAAGCGTCCCATATCTCCGGCGCCAGCGGCCGCCACACGTTTTTCCATATTTTCATCCCGGTGATGATGCCGGCGATTCTGGTGTCGACGATTCTCGGCATTATCCGATCGCTGGAAGCCTTCGAGATCGAGCTATTGCTTGGCACGCCGATCGGGCTGCAAGTATTCTCGACCAAGATCCACGAGCTGGTGACCTGGGAGCCGCCGCAATTTGCCCCTGCTATGGCGCTCAGCACGATTTTTTTGGTGCTGCTCATGTTTATGGTCGCGATGCAGCGCCGCTATATCGGCAAGCGCAATTACGCCACGATCACCGGGCGGGGATTCAGCATTCGATCCATGCGCCTTGGCCGGTGGCGCTATCCGGCGTTTGCCTTGGTCTTTAGTTTTGCGCTGGTGATCACGGTGCTCCCTACCATCTTGCTGGTGGCAGGGACGTTTATGAAGCTGTTCGGATTTTTTAATATTCCCGATCCGTGGACGTTGGACAATTGGCGCGCGACGTTGAGCGATCCGGTTTTGACGCGCTCGTTGTGGAACACCTTGGCCGTTGGACTGGGCTCCGGCGTCGTCGGCATACTTTTTTATGCCCTGATCGCTTACGTCATCGTGAAGTCCCAGTATCGCGGCCGCTGGTTGCTCGATTTTCTCTCTTGGTTGCCCTGGTCGATTCCCGGCATACTCCTGGGCGTCGCGTTGCTTTGGACTTTCCTGCAGACAAAAATCTTTTTGCCGATCTACGGCACGATTTATCTCTTGATGATCGCCATGGTGATCAAGAGCATGCCATTTGGCACGCAAATGATTAAGAGCGTGCTCATTCAGCTCGGCAGCGACTTGGAAGAGGCGTCGAAGGTCTGCGGCGCCACTTGGCTCCATACGCTTCGCCGCGTGATTTTTCCGCTGATTATGCCGGCGATGATCACCGTCGGCTTGGTTGGATTTATATCCGCGGCGCGCGACATCAGCACCGTCGTCCTGCTCGGCTCCGGCAAGTCGCGCACGCTCTCGCTGCTGATGCTTGATTTTGCCGCGGGCGCGGAATTCGAAAAAGCCACGGTGGTTGCCGTCATCATCGTCGGTCTGGTCGTTGCCGCGGCCCTCTTTGCGCGCGCTCTCGGCGGGCAAGTGGGCATCCGCGAGTAGATCGGGGTAATGGCGCGATTGGTTTTTCTAGTAACAAATGCGTTGGGATTCATTTGATCCTCTGAGGTGCTCGTATGCCATTAGATGAAGCGTCAGTCAAAAGATACGCCCGTAAATCGGCGTTTCTCGAATTCTGTGAAAAGGACGGGCTCGCAGTCATCACCGGTTACGGTGTCGGCGATCTAAAAACTGCGCCGCTCAAATATTGGGAGCGTTGGGGCGGGCCCGCGGCCTATTGCCACCTCGAGGGTTCCCAAGGTTTTGTCGGCGTCATGATCGGCGAAATTCCGCCGGGGAAAAGCCTCCAACCGGTGCGTCACATGTACGAAGAGCAAGTGCTGATTCTTTCGGGTCGGGGCGCGACACAATTCTGGCCCGATCAGAGCAAGGATCCGATGACCTTGGAGTGGCAGCCGGGAAGTCTCTTCTCGCCGCCCCTCAACGTGCGACACCAGCATCACAACGGCTCGGCCAGCGAGCCCGTGCGTTTCGCCACGGCCAACAACCTGCCGCTCATTATGAACGTCTATAATTCTCCGGACTTCGTCTTTAACGTGCCCTACGAGTTCACCGACCGTTTTTCAGGCCAGAAGGATTTTTTCAGCAGCGAGATGAAACCGGGCGAGCAGGAAGATCGCATAGTGAATTTTATACCGGACTTGCGCGCGGTCACGCTCGACCCGCACCCCGAGCGCGGCATCGGCTTTAGCCGATTGGGAATTCATCTTTCCGGTAACTCTATGGTCGGTCACATTATGGCCGTCGAGTCCGGCACATATAAAAAGGCTCACCGCCACGGCCCGGGGGCACAGGTCATTGTGATCGCGGGCAAGGGTTATTCGCTCATGTGGTATCCCGGCAGGGAAAAGGAAATGGTGCGGGTCGATTGGCAACCGGGCAGCTTGCTGGTGCCGCCGGAAGGCTGGTATCACCATCACTTTACGACGAGCAAAGAGGCCGCGCGCCATCTGGCGCTGCGCCGCGGGCTGCGCCAAGTCGGCCATCCGTGGCGCCCGAACTTGAGCGAGCACGAGGGCGGTCATTTGCTCGAACACGAGGATGAGCCACCGGAAATTCGCGCTATCTATGAGGCGGAGCTTAAGAAAGAAGGTATTCCATCGCGGATGCCGCCGGTGGAAAAAAATCGGTAGGTGCTCGGAGCCATCTCCGGCACGTCGGCGGCGGAGATCGCGATGATCGTCAGAATCATTTTTCATCAAGCTCGTCCTTCGACAAGCGTTCGACTCGCCGAACGAAGCCCTGGGTCTTTTTTGGCAGTTTTATAAATAGCAATTGACAATCATACAACCGATGAATAGGATCGGTTGTATCATGTTCAGGCGCCTGCTCGGAGCCCTGTTGTGCCTTCTCGTCATTACGGCGGCTACCTTTGACGTCTACGCAGACGTCTCCAAAAAAGACTTTTCGATCACGCTCCAATTTGAGGCTTCGTATACGTCGCTCGATCCGGTTGAAGACGCCGGTGATACCGGATATCCCGACGGCATTGTCAATTGGTCGCCGCGGGAAAAGATCGTCACCAAGTTCATTCTTAGTTCCTGCCTATACAAGGTTCCATTTGCGCCGCCGCCGATGATAGCGCGCGAGCGGTTGGCTAACTCGCGATGGGCCAGCCAAGATATTTTGCGCTACCAGGAAGTCTGCCGCATTTAGCTCAACCTGTTTTCTTTTCTCGTGAACCGCGGGAGCCGGATCCCACATCGTGGCTAGCGCGCGGCTCCCGTCTGTGATCTTCCAAAACTACTGACACCTCCCGTGATTCGCTCAGTGTGAAGCCGTGGGGTGGAAAACCCGTATTAATCGCTGACGACTGCCGAAAGCCGATCGGCTAGAAGAAGGGGAAAACATGGAAAATAGCGGACGACTCTTTGAAGGCGATGTCGTTGCGCCTGATCAGTTCCTGGAAATTTTCACCCGGGGCCGTAACTTGTTGCCGGAAAAGGAGCTGATGCTGGCGATTCTTTCCGACGCCATCGAATGCATTTTGAAATATTGCGAAGAACCGATTCCACTGCGGGAGAAGCTTTTTCGTGACGCCCACGACTGGCTCTTTGAGCAAGACGAGAAGGAGCCCTTTTCATTTTTGAATATCTGTGAAGCGTTGAATTTCGACCCGAGTTACCTGCGGCGCGGCGTGCTTGAAAAAATGCGCGTGAAATCTGTAAACGCCGCGCCGCGCCTCGGCCGCAGAGAGGTTCGGCTGAAACGACTTGGCGGCGCGCAATCGAAGCTGCAGCAAAATTCAGTAGCCCGATAAGCTGTATTGCATGGAGAGAGAGGTCTGGCTTATCGCTGCGGACGCACCGCCGGCTTCATCTCTCGCGGGCAAACTTGATGATGGCGGGCAGAAGCGAGAGAACGATGACGACGACGATGACTTTGTGAATGTGGTCATGGATGTTCGGAACGATTTGACCGAGAAAATAACCGCCGAGCACGGTGGTTAAGACCCAGCCGATCCCGCCGACAACGTTGTAGGAGATAAAACGGCGATACTGCATGGCGCCGATGCCGGCAACCACGGGCGCGAAAGTTCTCAGAATCGGTATGAATCGCGCGATCACGATGGTGAACGGACCGTGGCGCTCGTAAAACTCTTTGGTGGTGATGAGATGTTTGCGATTAAAGAGCAAAGAGTCCGGACGGCTGAAGAGCTTGGGACCGGCGCGGGCGCCGATATTGTAACCGACGGTGTCGCCGGCAATCGCCGCCAGACTCAAAGCGACCAGCAGGTACGCCACTTCCAGGTCGCCGCGCGCCGCGAACAGACCGGCGGTCACCAGCAGCGAGTCCCCCGGTAAAAAGAAGCCGACGAGCAAACCGGTTTCGATAAAAACGATCGCCGTGAGTCCGGCAACGCCGCCGACCCGCACGAGAGATTCAACGTCGTAAATGCGATGAAAGAGATCCCAGAGAAATTCCATCCGCGTATGGTGCCATGTAATCCTCGCCGAAGCAAGAAAAGTTGGGACGAACGCGGCAGGTTTAAACGCGGCGGAAGCTTATAACCAAGAGAAAATTCAGGCGAGTTCCTTCTTCCACTTATCGCTGATCTTTTGTTTGAGCTCCGGGCTGAGCGCGTTGACCGGCGGGAAACGATCGCGCCACGCGTACGGACGACAAGCGTTGAGAATCGCGCGGCTATTGACAAAGTTGCCGGCGTCGCGCTGATCGGGATGCATCGCTGGGTCGAGGGGCGTGCTCCAGCAGCCGTCGATGATGCTGATCGCCGTTTTCGGGTCGCAGCGCGTCGAAACCGCCCAAATCACTTCTTTCATATCTGACGGATTGATGTCGTCGTCAACTACGATAACGAAGCGGCCGTGATAATTGCCCGCGCGCGAACCGAGCGCGGCAATGGCGGCTTGCTGCGCGTGGCCATGATAGCGCTGCTTCAGCGAGACGATGATAAACGGCGCGCCGCCCGCGGCGGCAGAGCCGCCGACGTAACACCACACGCCTTTGACATCCGGCACGTCGGCTTTCTCTAAATAGTTCCAGATCGCCGCCGCGCCGATCGGCACGCCGAAGGTGATGAACGGCGGCTTGAGGGGCGGCGCGCCGGCGATGATCGGGTCGTTGCGATAGTAGAGTTTCTTCACGCGAATCACCGGTTCGTCCGCCGCGCCATGCGCGTAATACCCCGGCCATTCTCCAAACGGACCTTCGACGTGAACTTGTTCTTTGGGCGGCGGCACTTCGCCTTCGATGGCGATTTCCGCGGTCGCGGGAATCGGCAAGCCGGTAACTTCTCCGCGGATGACCTCGACGGGCGCCCCGCGCAGGCCGCCACAGTAATCGAGCTCGGACATGCCGTAGGGCAGCGACTGTCCCGCGACTAAAAACAACAGCGGGTCTTGGCCGAAGGTGACGACGACGGGGCAACTTTTGCCTTTTTCCCAGTATTTCTCGCGCATGATGCGCGCATGATGGCCCGGTGAAACGTAGAGGCCGAGCGTATTCTTGTTGTGCACCTGCACGCGGTAAATCCCGATATTGACCCAACCGCCTTCTTCCGGTTCGCCGGTGATCACGCAGTCCGCAGTGCCGATGTAACGACCGCCGTCGAGCTCGTGCCAGTGCGGCGCGGGAAAGATCGTCATATCGATCTCGTCGCCGCTCTTCAGATTTTCCAAAATCGGCCCGCGCGAAACCACTCGCGGTGCTATCGGCTTGACGTTTTTGAGAAGCTCTTTCCAGCGCGCCACGAGCTCGATCGGCGTCGCATCCGCCGCCATGCCGACGGTTAGCCCGGAACGCACCGGATTGCTGACGATATTCGAAACGACGCGAAAGTTCCGTGGATAATCGGGGATCTGATCGAAGAGCACCATCGGCGACGGCTCTTTGAATGCGAACATCTCCGTCAGCGCGCCGATCTCCAGGTTCCAGTGGGCGCCGTGAATCTCTTTTACTTGGCCGAGTTTCTGTGCGGCGTCGATGAATTCACGCAGATCGTTGAATGGCATGGTTATGAATGCAGAATTGAAAATGGATAATGGATAATTAGCTCGCGGAGATTCGTCTCGTCTCGTTTTCCATTTTCCATTCTCAATTCTCCATTTGCCATTTTCAGAACTGCCCCAGCGCTTTCGAATGTTTGTAGATGCCGTCATGGAAGAGCGCCACGTATTCAGCGTTGGTCAAACAGCAATACTCAGGACCCCAGCCGGGGCGATACCACGTGTTGCCATCCTGAAGCAGGCGCTCGAAAATCATCCGTGCGACTTGGCCGTGCGCCATCAAGCCGTCGAGATGTTCATGCAGATCGGCTTCCTCGTGGACTTGGAAGTAATGCAAATCGGCGTCTTTGATTTTATATTTATTCAATAGAGCTTCGCGCCAACGCTTCGCCCAGTGACCGAACATCTCTTCGTTGAGCGAGCGCGCCCACCACTCGATCATGCTGCCTTCGTAAACCAAGCCGCGGGCAAATTCGGTCAAAGCACGGCACTCAGCGTAAACCTGACAGTTGATCATCTCATCGATCGAGACGCCGAAAGCTTCGCCCTGCTTGATCAAGACTTGGATATGTCCCGGAATGCTCGGATTCACGAGCTCGTCGCTGATCTTGCCGACATAAGGTGCGAGCAAGTCACGATGGCGCGCAAAGATTCCCTGATGGCGCTGGTAAATGATCAAATGAAAATTGTTGATTTCCACCGGGTAGCTGTACCAGTTGCGCCAAAAGAGTTTGATCGTCTCGAACGGCAGCGTGCCGGCTTCAAGCGCGCGCATGAACTCACCGCCGAAAATCTTTCGGTTCCACAGCGCATACATGCGGTGTTTGATCTCGTCGGTAAAAGCTTTCGCCTCGGCGGGCGAAAGCTTTTTACCGATTTCTAGATCTGACGTGTCTTTTGTCATGACTACGGTTGAATCAGAGCGCGTAGCCGGCGTTCGCCAACCCTTCTTTGAGATCCGCCTGGTCTTTTTCCGTGAACGGCGGCGTTTCCCAGCGCGGGAAGCGTTCCACCGGCAAGCCACGCAGCTTCATTAGTTCGCAGAAAACGCCGCGGCCGTGCGTGCGTAGATACTTGCCAACCACTTGCATCAGGCGCGTAAGCAGATCGTGTTCCTTTTGCGCGGCCTTTAAGTCGCCCGATTTGAGCGCCTCGAACATTTTCACGCAGGTCTCGGGAAAGGGTGTCGATGGCGGATGAATCGCGCCGCGCACGCCGACAGAGTAACCGCTATAGAGAGAAAAGATGCCGCCGGGAAAAACGCCGACGCTTTTCGGCAATTGATAAACGTAGCCCAGCAGTTTGTCGAAAGCGATGAAAGAGACTTTGATGCCCGCCAAGGGATTCGGCGCGATGGCTTCGATGATCTTGTTGGCTTTGGCCGGCGTGATCTCGACCCAGGTGGTTTCGGTGTTGTCATAGATGAACATCGGCACGCCGGGAATCGATTTGGCGATCGCCTTGTAGTGCGCGTATACCTCCCAGTCATCGTGCGGATAATAATAGGGTGGCACGACGCCGACGGCGTCAACGCCAAGACTCGCGGCATGTTTTGCAAGTTCGATGGAAGACAGCGTATTCGCCGTGCCGATATGCATCACGACGGGCACCCGACCCTTGACGCGATTGACGATCTGCTCGGCCACTTTTTTGCGCTCGTCGATTTCCATCACCATGCCTTGCCCGTGGGTGCCCAACGGGAAGAAGCCGTGCACCCCGGCATTCAAGTAAAAATCGATGATCGCATCCGTCGCCGCGTGATCGATGGCGCCGTCGTGCTTAAACCCCACCGGCATCGGCATCAGAATTCCTTCAATTTTTCT
>WNGO01000903.1_pt1 | contig 18653 bp, 14 predicted proteins | sample 5400511 | NCBI WGS metagenome assembly WNGO01 (sample SAMN13153380, study PRJNA577476) | soil metagenome | isolation source: 20 cm soil or saprolite under Garry oak tree replicate 2 | place: USA:California | collected 2016-06-15 | reverse complement strand
TTTCGGATGCTGAGTTCGCGCAACTCTTGACGCCGGAAGCCCTGCAATCGGCTGGTCATGCCTATGACGGATCGATGGAGCCTTGGGAGCATTCGTCCGGCGATCTTCTGCACCGCTTGCTCTACACCGATATCAACAGTTATCTGGTCGAGTTGTTGATGAAGCAGGACCAGATGAGTATGGCCGCCTCGATTGAGAGTCGCGTGCCGTTCCTCGATCATCCGCTCGTGGAGTTCACGGCTCACATTCCTGCAGCACACCAAATCAAAGGAATGGCCGGCAAATTCATTCTGAAGAAAGCTGTAGAAGATCTTCTGCCGCGTGACATCATCTATCGTAAGAAGATGGGATTCCCCACACCCTGGGCTTATTGGCTGGCTGGCCCCCAACTGCAGCAGATCGAAACTCTGCTGACAGAGCCTCGAAGCATTGCCCGCGGCCTGTTTCGCCCTGAGGCGATTTCCCGAATCTTTGCCGAGCATCGCGGCGGGCACCGCGACCAAGGCAATCGCATCTGGCGGCTTCTGAATCTGGAGCTATGGCAGAGAGCCTGTCTGGAAGGAGATCTCGAGTCCACCACCACCGCGGTTCCAGCGAATACCGGGATTTGAACGACCCATGCTCCCTATCTCTATCGCCCCGAAACCCCGATGCTGAGGAACGCCAAGCTCGCAGCCCTAAGCTTCCTCCGAAGTGCAGGGGCTTTTGAAGCTGTTGCAAACAGCAAGTGGCGCCGCGACCGCCTGCTGATTCTTTGCTATCACGGCACTTCACTGGAAGACGAGCACGAGTGGAGGCCGGCACTCTACCTCGCACCTCACGTCCTGGAACAGCGCCTGCAGTCCTTGCGCGCAATACGTTGTTCCATTCTGCCTTTGGGAGAGGCCCTTCAGCGTCTGCAGGCCCGCGATCTTCCGCCACGCAGCGTTGCCGTCACCTTTGATGACGGTACGCATGATTTCTACCGCCAGGCCTATCCGCTGCTGAAGAAGTACGGCATCCCCGTGACGGTTTATCAAACCACTTATTACACCGATAATCCCATGCCGGTGTTCAACCTGATCTGTTCCTACATGCTGTGGAAGCGGCGCGCCGACCCGTTGCGCCCGATTCCCGACCTCGGCCTTACCCAGGCGATGGATTTGAGCACGCAACTGGGCCGGCATAAAGTCGTACGCAGCCTGGTGGAACGAGCGGAGCGCGAGAATCTGACGGGTCGGGACAAGAACGAGATTGCCCGACGCTTGGGGCGCGCGTTGGGAATCGATTACGGGGAACTCACCAAAAAGCGCATTCTCCAACTCATGAATGCTCAAGAGGTGGCCGAAATCGCGAAGGAAGGTGCAGACGTGCAATTGCACACCCATCGCCACCGCACCCCGGAGGACGAAGCCTTGTTTCGTCGGGAGATCGCCGACAACCGGGAGCGGATCCAGTCTCTAATCGGGCAGAGCGCCAGGCACTTTTGCTATCCGGGCGGAGTGTATCGGCAAGAATTCGTTTCCTGGTTGGAGAAGGAAGGTGTGTTGTCGGCAACAACCTGCGACGCAGGCCTGGCCAAGCCTGGTGACAACCCATTCCTGTTATCGAGATTTGTCGACACGACTGGCCGAACGCAGTTGGAATTTGAAAGCTGGCTCAGCGGCATTGGAGCCCTGATCGCCTTCCGCAGAGCGGCAACGCAGAGCTACATCTTACCCGAGGACTAACGCGGCGAAGAGGCCGTTGGAAGGTGCGTCTGCACCGCAGCCAGCAGTGCTTCGCGCAGAAAAGGTCCGCTGGCCAGAAGTCCGGTCAGAAGCGGATTCTTGCGATTGCACAGCAGAGGAGTGTTCTCCAGCGTGCTCACAAATCCTCCTGAACTCACCACCAGCGCCGCGCCAGCAGCCACATCCCACTCGTTCTTCGGAGTTAGTGTGAAAGTGACATCGGCCAGTCCTGCCGAAACCAACCCAAGTTTGTACGCCACCGATCCTATTGGACGAATCTGACAATCGCCGTTCTGAAACTGCTGCCACTCGCCACGCTTCACTTCGCTACGGCTGGCAAGGATCAGCGAGCCTTTCAGCGTAGTCCTTTGACTCGGTTTGGCAGGCTTGCCGTTATAAAGCACTCCCGTGTCGATCGCGCCGATGATGACCTCATTTGTGGCCGGATTACAGATGCCGCCCGCCACCGGTCTGCCGTCTTCGACGAACCCGATCGAAACACAGAACTCGGGTATGCCTTGAACAAACTCGCGTGTGCCGTCAAGCGGATCGACCACCCAGACCCGGCTCTTGGAAAGCCGGGAAACGTCGTCAACACTCTCCTCAGAAAGCCACCCTTCACCATCTCTCAGCAGGTTCTGGCGCAGCACGGCGTCGACGGCACGATCCGCCTCGGTCACAGGATCGTGTCCGATCTTGTATTCCGTCTCAATGGCACCCGGGGTAAACCGCGCAAACACAGTTTGTGCGGCTTCAATCGCAGCTTCAATGCGGGTGAGAATGTCCGAATAGGCAGAGGTCATGAGGTCCTTGGAAATGGATTGTGTTTAAAATGTGGGCCACAACATGCGCGCTCCGGTGACCAGCAGCAATGCGCAGAGCAGGCGGCGCAGCCACAGCATAGGAACGCGAGTTGCCAGGTGCGAACCCAATAGCCCACCGGGGATCGAACCAATCAGGAGTGACACCACCAGCCCGGAATCTACGTTTCCCAGGTGAAAGTGCAGTAACCCCGTAACGCCAGTCAGAACGACGGCATGCACGATGTCGGTCCCGACGTTCACCTTGGGCGGGAAACTATAGAACAGCAGCAACAGCATCATGATGACGCTGCCCGATCCCACCGAAGTCATTCCCACCAGGAAGCCGGCACCGACGCCGATCACAACCATGCCGGCGAATCCCTTCATCGTCGGTGGGCGATTCGCAACGTGGTCCTCGATTCGTTTCTGTAACAGCAACAGGATCGGAACGATGATGAGAAGCACGCCAACAGCGGTCTTGATGAAGTTGTTGACTCCGTCGCCGTACACGTGACGGATGTGCATGAGCAGGTTCACTCCGCCGATCGAGCCCGGAATGCTGCCTAGCGAAAGAGCGATGACCACTTTCCTGCGAACCGTGCCTTTCTTCAGATGCATCAGGCTCGCAGGGATTTTTGTGAAGAAGTTGAACAGCGCGTCCGAACCGACCGCAACGATAGGTGGTACCCGCAAGCCAAAGATCAGCACAGGAAGCAGCAAGACGCCGCCCCCCACGCCGGTCATTCCGATCAGAATACCCACAACGAAACCGACCAGGATTTTGCCTGCTAGTAGCGTCATATACGATCCGTCGTTGGGTTAGGCCGCCGCTCCGTTCACTCCGATGAAGCCTTCGCGCTCGAGATGCAGAATGATTTCCTGTGCGGCTTCCTCGGGTGACAACTCACCTGTGTTGATGGTTACCTCGGCATCCGCCGGAGCCTCATACGGATCGGAGATTCCGGTGAACTCCTTGAGAATGCCAGCTCGAGCCTTGGCGTACAGGCCCTTGCGATCGCGTTGCTCGCACACTTCCACTGAAGTCGCGATGTGCACCAGGATGAAGCCTCCAAAGGGTTCGATCATCTGCCGAACGTGCTTGCGTGTCGCGTCATACGGAGCGATAGGCGCGCAAATAGCAATCCCGCCGTTCTTGGTGATCTCCGACGCCACATAACCGATTCGTCGGATGTTGATGTCACGGTGTTCCTTCGAAAATCCCAGCTCAGACGAAAGATGCTTGCGCACCAGGTCTCCATCCAGCAAGGTCACCGGACGCCCGCCGACTTCCAGGAATTTCGTCAACAACACATTGGCGATCGTCGACTTACCGGAGCCGGACAGGCCCGTGAAGAAGATCGTAACGCCCTGCCGGCTGCGAGGTGGAAAGCTTCGCCGTAATTCGTGAACTACCTCGGGGTAGGTGAACCAACCCGGGATGTCGCGTCCCTCATTCAACCTCTGGCGCAGTTCCGTGCCGGAGATGTTCAGAACGCGATCGCCTTTCGTTACCTCGTCGTCCGGAATGTAACGATCCTCGCCTTCGAGATAGACCATCATGCTGAAGGGAACCATGGTTACACCGATGTCCGACTCATGCTTCTTGAACACTTCCTGTGCTTCGTACGGTCCATAGAACGGCTTACCATCTGTGTCTTTGCCCGGTCCCGCGTGATCGCGTCCCACGACCAAGTGCGTACAGCCGTGATTCTTGCGGATGAGTGCGTGCCAGATCGCCTCGCGTGGCCCCCCCATGCGCATGGCAAGGGGCAAAAGCGAGAGCTTCTGCGTCCCCTGCGGATACTTCGAAGCAAGCAACTGATAACAACGCACCCGCGTGTAGTAGTCCACGTCGCCTGGTTTGGTCATTCCGACGACAGGATGGATCAAAAGGTTGGCTTCGACTTGCTTGGCTGCGCGGAATGTCAGTTCGACGTGCGCGCGGTGCATCGGATTTCGAGTCTGGAAAGCTACGACGCGGCGCCAACCCAGGCGCGCAAACTCGTTGCGAAGCTCGGCGGGAGTGAAGCGCAGAGAGCGGAAATCATAGTGCGAAGGCATCTGCAACCCTTCGACGCGTCCTCCCACGTACCAGGGGTTGGCAATATTCATCGTGTAGTTTGCACCCGGGTGGGCCTTGCTGGTGCTATTGAACACAGCTTTGGCTTCGGCAGCGCGGTCCGGTTGCCAGACTTCTTCCACGTGGAGAACGGCGAGCATTACGCCCTCGGGATCGCGCAGCGCCACTTTGCTGCTGCCCGGAGTCAACTTCTTGGCGAATTCCTCCGTCACGTCCAGAGTGATCGGCATCGGCCACAGGATTCCGCCGGCCGGCTTCATGTTGTGGCAGACCCCTTCATAGTCAACCTTGGTCATGAAGCCGCGTAGCGGGGAAAATCCTCCGCTCATCAGGAGTTCGAGGTCACAAATTTGACGGGCCGTAAGGTCCCACGACGGCCATTCGCGAGAATGGGCTTTCAGTTCTGCGGCTTTTTCCGGTGACGCGAGCAGATCAATCAGTTCACCACCGTGTGGAGCAATCAAATGACTAGTCGAAGCGGACAAGAGCGTGAGCCTCCCAGATTCGTTGATTTTGGATTTATTGCATGTAGATTCGGCGTTTCGCAGAAGGAATCAAATGATGTTTTCCGGACTGCTATTGGGGGGTACAAACGAGCTGCGTTAAAAAACCCGCAGTCTAATCTTCAAAAGTCTACACGAATGAATTGCTGCTTTTATGCTATGCAACTAGTATGCCGCCTGTGTGCTTCTATTGTACTGTAAGTTAATAAGGATAAAAGCTTAATCTTTGGTTTGCCCAGCGCAAACCCCTAAGGATGGGCGCTGGTGTGCAAATCCTTGCGCAGGTTGGCAAGACTACTTCCCCGGAGAGAGGCCGAACGAATGCAATTCTCTGCGCAACTCCTGATATCGAGAATCGATGGTAACCCACCCAGGCTCGTCTCGGACCGCCCCTCGGTTACACTGCTTGAAGGTTTCTCAAATTCCTTAGATTTCGATGAAGGACCTCGCAAAAAGAGCGATTCTTGCCAGCGGAGCGCTACGGTTGATCTCTCCAAGCGCGACTGCGGCGATTCTGATGTATCACTCGGTCATGCCAGAACCGGCTGCGCACTCCGACTCGTTGGGCGGCATCATTCACTCCGAATCTGAATTCCGCGCCCAGATGGAATTACTCGCGCGAGATTACCATCCGGTAAGCTTGGACGAAGTGGTGGATGGTCTCAACAGCCGAAAAGATTTTGCCAGTCGATCAGTGGTAGTTACGTTCGATGACGGGTACACAGACAATTCCGAAGTTGCGATGCCCGTCTTGAATCAGCTCGGAATTCCGGCAACTTTTTACGTGACGGTCGATTGCGTGGAACGGCGTAAGCTTCCTTGGCCGAGCCGTTTGCGCTTCGCTTTCGGCAAAACGAAGCTGCAAGCATGGGCAGATTCTCACGGTACGTCCTGGCGTCTAGGCGATTCTGATTCCCGCGAGCGCGCGTACCTTACCTCCTGCGATGACTGCTGTCAACTCAGTGGGAAAGTGCAGGAAGATTTCGTGCGCCGCATCGAGGAACAGCTGCGGGCCTCTGCTCCGGAGGACTTGGGATCGCTGATGATGAGCTACGATCAAGTCAGAAGTCTCGCTGAGCACGGTCACATTGTGGGTTCTCACACGATGACGCATCCGAACATGGCGTATATCCCTGAGCAGGATGCCAAAGCCGAGCTAGCAGAATCGAAAAAGCACCTGGAACGAGAATTGAAAGCGACGATCAAACATTTCTCCTATCCCTGCCCGGCCATGACGCCGCACTGGAGTGAGAAGACCGTCGCGCAGAGCCGCTCGGTGGGATATGAATCGGCGGTGACAACCAACGGCGGCGTAACCCGTTGCGGAGACAATCCTCTGTCCTTGAAACGCATCCGGCCCACCAAGACGGCTGAGGGGCTGCGCTGGAATCTGGAGTGTGCATTCGCAGGGCGCGCGGTGTAGCGCGAAGTGGAACTCGATTGGGGCGAAGATCAGTTGGCCAGAATCCTGGTTTTAGACGGGCATAGCGCAGCAGCTCTCCCAGTCACGCGATCCGCCGGACGCGCCGGCCATTGGGTTGTGGTCGGTGCCAACCGCGGAGCCTTTGCCGCCGCCAAGCTCTCGCGCTACTGCCGCACGGCTCTTGATTATCCCGTCTCTACCAGTGAGCCGCAAGCGTTTGTCGAGTCCATCCTCGGTTTCGTGCGGGCCAATGAGATCGATCTCGTTGTTCCCCTTACCGATTGGACGCTGGGTCCTCTTTCCGCCGAGCGTGAACGTTTTTCCGGTCTCTGCCCGCTCGCGATGCCCTCGCACAACGCGGTCGAATTTGCTTCTGACAAATTCCGCACCATCGAACTGGCTCAGGAAATTGGCATCGGAGTGCCGAAGACCCGGCTCGTCCGGTCTCTGGCTGATCTTTCTGGCCTTACGGAGTTCGGGTTTCCTGCCGTAGTGAAAGACCGCTTTTCGGTGCGATGGATTCAGCAGAATGCTGTCTTCGGATCAGTCGCCTATGCCTATTCGCTCGAGGATCTGCAAAAGAAAGTTGCGGATCGTCTGGAAAAAGCCGGGGATGTGCTGGTTCAAGAGTTTGTGTCAGGGCAGGGAATTGGTTTTTCCTGCTTCGTTGCGAGCGACAAGACCTTCCTGCCGTTTCAGTGGCTACGGGTGCGAGAAGTAGATCCGCGCGGTTCCGCAAGCAGCGCGAGAAAATCCATCCCCTTAGATGAAGCGCTGGTCTCTCACAGTCAGCAGCTCATCACACGCATGGGCTTTGAAGGCATTGCGATGGTGGAATACAAGCGCACTTCGGATGGCCGTCTCGTATTGATGGAAATCAATGGACGTCCGTGGGGCTCGATCGGCTTGCCTCTCGCTTGCGGTATCGATTACCCGCGCTATCTCATCGACTGGTGGCTCGGGGGCAAGCTTCCGCCAGAAAAGATTGCTTATCGGGAGGAAATTCTCTGCCGGCGGGCGGTCAGCGAATTGACCCACCTCAGCAACATCCGCGCGGGGCGTCCCGCAAATTGGCCCGCGACCTATCCCAAGTTCTGGCCGACGGTGCTGCAAATGTCGCTGCCCTGGCGTCCCGGGATGTGCTACGACGATCTGTGGATTTCAGACTTGCGGCCTGGCATCGCCGCACTGCGAAACTGGTTTCAGGTTCGCGCCAAAGGCTCTTCGTAGGACGTTGCGGCTGGTTGTTTCGCGGATGAGAGCACAGTCGCTGCCAGCAGATTCTGAATGCAGGTCTGCAGCTGCAGCGCGCAATAGCGCGTGACTTCCAGGTCTCCAAGATACGGGTCAGGAACCTCGCGGTACTTCCAGGCGCCTTCCGCGTATGTGCTCAGCATGTGAATCTTGTCGGCCGCCTCTGGATACAGAGTCAGCAGTTCCGCCTTGTTCTGGAAATCCATGGCAAAGATCGCGTCCGCCGCATCCACCATCTCCCGCGTTAGCAGCTTGGCTCGGTGCGTTGCCAGGGAGATGCCCAGGTCCGCCGCCGCTTCTTGCATCCAGGGATGAGCCTCGCGCCCCGGACTTGCGTGCAATCCGGCAGAGACGATGCGGACTTTCTTAACCTCCTCCCGAGCAGTTTCGTTAAGAGCTTTCCGCATAAGGAATTCCGCCATGGCGCTGCGCATGATGTTTCCGAAGCACACAAAGACAAACGACCGCGCCGAAGGAGGCACGGCCCGCTGATTTTCTGCACGCATACCCAACACGTCGCGCATCCTCAATCCCGCATAAATCCTGCCCGCTCCCGGACCAAGCCGCCGGATGATTCCTCGCTGTTGCAATAAGAACCGCGGAATGAACTTCCGCACTACATCCTTGAAAGTTCTCGGCTCGACAGCGTCTTCGGTCACGAACGCGTTCCCTGATGTGAGATGGATTCGACAGGCGCCGCCTTGCGGCCTGACGACAGCTCGTATCCGAGACTTTGCATCAGGTCGCCCCACGCAGATTCGATCGCCTCTACCGATTCCGTAGCGAGTTGCGATTTCCAGCCTCCCGCTTTTGCCGTTCGCACGAATGGCTTGTCGCTTCGAGTCCTCTTGGTCAGCACCCAGGTTGCCCCCTCTTCTTTCTCCAGCGCTCGCATGCGTTCCGGAGAGCTGAGCTCAATCGCTCGCCGCAGCGCCTCGGGACTCGAATCAATCTTCCGGAATGAACAATGCTCCAGAAATGCGGCAACCTGCAGAAGCGCTCCCGCCGCGTCGCGCTTCATCTCCTCATACCGCAGCATCATGAAATCGGGATTGTCGCCGCGCAAGGAAACCCAGCTCAGTAAGTTATCCCGCCAGGAGCCGAACTTCTGATCAAACTCTCCGGCGATGAAGCGCTGCACAAAACTCGTCATCGGATAATCGTCCGGAATATTTCTCGCCTTCACATTGTGATGGTAGAAGGAAATCGCCACATCCCGCGGATCACGCACCACGTAGATCACATGGGGATAGTGCGGCTGAAACGATTCATGACTCTTTAGCACGCGGGGACGCGGGAGCGCCCGCAGCACCCGATCTCGATTGAAGTAAATCTCCGGAATGCGCGTCTCGATATTCGAGAATGTGACCGGTGCATCGGGGCAGAGAAGATTGCCCAGCAGAAACCGCGTCCACGTATTGCCCGAGCGAGGATATGACACCAGAAACACATCATCGGGATAAACCGTCACTCCGCGCCCGGCGAGCTGCCGACCCGTAAGTACGCGACCCGCCTGAGTCAGTGCCCCCAGCGCTCGATCCAGTTTCTTCGTCGGTCCAGGCATATTACTCAGCTTCTCACCAATTCCCGTTCCGCGTACGACCCGGTGACGAGTTCGTACCCTAGTTCCTTCATCGTCGATCCCCAAGCCTGTTCGATCGTCCGCACGGCTATGGCTGATAACTTGCTCTTCCAGCCGCCAGCCTTGGCTTCGCGCACGAAGGCTATATCCTGACGGGTATCTTTCGTCGCCACCCAGTCTTTGGATTGTTGTTTTTCCAGCGACTGCATGTTGCTAGCGGAACTCAGTCGAACCGCTCGCTCGATTCGCTCTGGAGTGGGGTCGATTCCCAGCAGTGGCGCCAAGGCTCGAAGCTCCTTCTCAGGCTCAGCCAGCAAATCCTCATAGCGCACAAGCTTGAACCCTGGTTTCCCCTGCCGCAGCCGTACCCAACTCAGCACGTGATCCTGCCAACAACCCACTCGGTCGGCATAACCCACAACTCTAGCTGCTACAAATCTTTCAACAAACTCGTCCATGGAATATCCGTCGGGAATCAATCGAACCTTCAGATTGTAAAAATAGAAGGAGACAGCCACGTCGCGGGGATCACGGACAATGTAGATCACACGAGGATATCGCGGATCAAAACATTCATGACTCTTCAAGACGCGAGGTAGTTTTCGCAACTCATGATCGGGAAGGTCGTAAATGATCGGCACTAGCCGGGACATGTTGGTGAAGGTTACAGCTTCTTTTTCGTGAATGAGATTTCCGAACAAAAATCGCGACCAGGTGCTGCCCGAGCGGAAGTAACTGACCAGGAAAACATCATTCGGAAGCACTGTGAGTCCGCGGCCTGCGGGCGCCCGCCCAAGTGCGGCTTTGGTTCCCACCTTCACTCGTGTGAATATCCGGTTCACCTCGTATTCTCCGCCCGTCGCATTTCTATGCTTCTTCCTGGTACGTCTCAACCAAAGCCATCGATATCTCGTCTTCCTGGTTGGCCACCAACTGGCCCACATCCCATGCGCGGTGAGTCCAGAACGCCCAAGCCAAGCCAATTCCGTAAACCACGCCAGCAATTACAAGTTGTAAAAGCAGATCAGGCAAGTGATGCGGGATGTACCACCGCCGCATCAACAAAAGGCACGCCACTAAAGGGACGCTCAACAAAAACGGCAGCACGAAAGCCTGCGACAGGTAGGTTCTCAATTTGATCCCCAGAAGTTGGCACAGGTGTCGCGGCAGGAAGAAGATCATCGAACAGGCAAGCGGAATCGCTGTCCCGATCGCATCCCCAAGGATTCCGTAGCGCCGCACCAGAATAATGCTCAGGATCAGATTCGAAACACCCTCTGCCAAGACAACGAAAGCCCATGTGCGATGTTTCGCCATTCCCCAGAGCGTCCGCCCCGACGCTGATTGAGCCAGCATCAATGTTGTCGGATAGAGCAGCACCAACAGTACTGGATAGCTCTGCGCTACGTACTTCGCGCCCATCCACGCTTCAATCACAGATTTACCCAACAGAGTGAGCACCGCGGTAATAGGAAATATGATGAACGCGCAGGCGCGATTTCCCACCACCAAAATCTTGCGCAGCCCGTCGAGGTCGCCCTTCGCCTGCGACTGGCTCGACATCGGAATAAAAATCTGTGCCAGGCTGCTTACGACTTCTGAGGAGTAGTCCACCAGGCGCGAACCGATGGTGAAGAAAGTGATGGCGGATGCACCTACAAAAGTGCCAATCACCATCGCATCCGTCTTGAACCGCAGCCGGCCCCCTACGATGATCAGAAATGTCGTACCGCTGTAGCCGGCAATCAGCTTCAGACTGGTCCAGTTTACAAACTGCGGATTGATCCGCAGTTTCAGATGCCGAAACGCAACCGTCGCGTTTACCATCTGATTGATGAGAGGAAGCACAACAGTGATGAACGCGACTGAGAGCAGCCCTCCGCCATGCTGCAGTGCAATCACAATCAGAACTGTTCTCAGGATGGTCGAGGCAATGTTCGTGAAATGCAGGACATAGAATCGCTGCAGCCCTTCCAGAATTCCGCTGAAGACTCCGAGTGGAAATCCCAGCGACACCGAAGCCCCAACCATCATCAGCAGCCAGCGCGCCGTCGTCACAAACTCCGGCTCGATCTTGAAAATCGAATTTACGAAGTATGCGGCGACCAGCGTGATCGACATGGCCACGGCGCCAATCGCGCTGTAGCTGAACATCGCTGTATTGAGCAGCAGGTTCAGCTCATCGTATTCCCCGGTCGCCGAGTACTTCGCCACGTACCGCACGATCGAAGACCGAATGCCCAGATCGAAGAGCCCGTAGTAGCCAGTCACAGAAAAGATCAGAATCCAGAGGCCAAACGCTTCATCCCCGAGATGATGAACAATAAACGGCGAGAGGATGAAGCCGGTCACAACGTTGACGCCGAGCGAAAGCCAGCTCGACGAAACGTTCTTGAGAATCTGACCCTTGTTGAATTTCATGCGCCCTGCTGCCCCGGAACGGAACCCGCAAGGGATTCATCTTCGTCCATCGAAATAGAAGCGGTGAGTTCCGCCATGTGCTCGGCCAGCTTCTCCCCGAATACCTTGACATGTGGCTCGCGCAGGATTTCGGCGTGATGAAACTCCACTTCGTGGATGGTGGCGCCGCCTTCGCTTCTCTCGGCCCAACCCATCTGCGGATCGTTGATGTAATAAAACGGTTGCTTCGGCCGCTTGAACAAGACTACTGGCGCGCGGAAGCGAGCGGGCGTGAAGTCCTCCGGCCAATAAGCCTGCCGCCAATCGGTGCGCGCTGGCTTGGATCCGGCCAGGTTCTGAACTTTGTTCTCAGCCATTCGCTTGTAGGACGCCAGCCGCTCGGCAAGGCTCAGATTCCCGATCTGCCGCACGCGTTGGCCGTAATAATGAATCTTCCACAAAAAGCGGTTCTGGCTATACTGCAGCACCCACGTATCGAAAATCGCGAACAGCCCTACTTCCTCGCCCCTTGATTCGAGCTTGTGCACGATCTGTTCCGCGATGTGCGTTCCGTCGCAGAGTCCGCCCAGGCAATAAGGCCCATGCGGCTGCACCGAGCGCATCGCTGCCACGTACTCGTCGGTCAAAGCGCGCATCTCCTGCTCTGAATACGGCCGTTGGCCGCGTGTCACCGGAGAGTGTCCTTGAACTTTGTAAACTGTCTGCTCAGCTCCCATATGCCGCGCGAGCATGGCGTAGCCCAGCGACTCCTCGCCCGGAGGCACGATGGCAAAGAACGGCACACGGCTGCTTTCGCCATCCTGGATCTTCATCAACACGGGATCCCCTGCCTGGTCGTGCTCGCGGATGAGTCGCGCCAACAACTCAATGGTCCCTCCGCGGAAAAGAGACGAAAGGGGTAGCTTTTTTCCGGTAACTCTCTCCACTTCCACCAGCACCCGAGCGCCCATTAGAGAATGCCCGCCCAGGTCGAAAAAGTCGTCTCGTATCCCTATTTTGTTGGTCCCAAGAACCTTGCGCCATATCTTCAGTAGCGTAACTTCCAGTTCGTCCCTGGGCTCGACGAGGCCGGAGCGTTCGAAGTCGGATGTTTCTGGAGCTGGAAGGAGCCGGCGGTTGATCTTTCCATTCGGACTAAGAGGAAGTTGCTGCAATTCAAGGATAGCGGTCGGCACCATGTACTCGGGCAATTTTGCTCGGATCGCGTCTTGCAAAGCTGCGGCCGAAATCGATTTCCCCGACGGCACGACATACGCGACAAGACGTTTATCGCCGGGAGTATCCTCGCGCGCGGTCACCACCGCAGACTGAACTGAAGGATGTCGGCTAAGAACAGTCTCGATCTCTTCGAGTTCAATTCGAAATCCGCGGATTTTGACCTGGTTGTCAATACGTCCCAAATACTCGATCTCGCCGTTGGCCAGAAAACGGCAGAGGTCGCCGGTGCGGTACATTCGTGCATCCGGTGAACTTGAAAAAGGATTTGGAACGAAACGTTCGTTCGTCAGGTCGTCGCGGCCAAAATATCCCCGCGCCAAGCCATCTCCTGCCAAGTACAATTCGCCGGGAACTCCGATTGGAACCGGCTGAAGGTTTTTATCCACAATGTAAGCTTGGGTGTTGAGCAGCGGCTTGCCAATCGTGACCTCTCCACCGCGCGGTACAAGCGTATACGTCGAGTACGTAGTGTCTTCAGTGGGGCCGTAAAGGTTATAAACCTTCTCAACGCCCGTCTCCTGATAAATCTGCTGAGCCAACGTGGTGAGGAGGGCTTCTCCAGCCAGATTGACTACTCGAACCGAGGGCGGCACTCCTCCCATCCGAACCAAGGCAGCGATGGCCGACGGTACCGTATTGATGAGCGTCACATCGTGCGCAGCCGGCAAGTCGGGGAGTTCCAATGCATTCTGCGCGATTATGACTGTGCCCCCCATACTCAGGGGCACAAACATCTCAAAAACAGAAAGGTCAAAACAGATGGACGTGGAAAGAAGAGTTCCTTTGACTTCCTCGGGTAGAAACACCTGCTTCGCCCAATGCACAAAAATCAATCCGCTGCGGTGCTCGAGTGCAACTCCCTTGGGTCTGCCCGTCGAGCCTGAGGTAAACAAAACGTAATCCAGGTTATCCCGTGTGACATTGCGCCGCGGGTTGGTGATCGGTTCCTGAGCAATGACCGGCCAATCTGAGTCAAGGCGAATCAGGCGCGCTGTCTGCGGCAATATTTCGGTCAGTCTCTCTTGCGTTAGGAGGATGCGCGCCTTGGCGTCTTCGAGGATTACCGCAAGCCTATCTTTCGGGTAGGCTGGATCAAGGGGGACGTAAGCTCCACCCGCTTTCAGGATTCCCAGGATCCCAACCAACATCTCCAGCGACCGCTCCACGCAAATCCCCACCAGCATGTCAGGCCCAACTCCCTGCTTGCGCAAGTAATGAGCCAGGGAATTCGCGCGAGCGTTGAGTTCGCAATATCGGAGGGACTGGCCATGGTGCGTCACAGCTACGGCGTCAGGAGTGCGCTCAACCTGCTCCTCAAAGTATTCGTGCAAGGACTCCGCCGGGGGGTAGGGAACCTCTGCGTCGTTCCATTCCACCAACAACTGGTGAAGCTCCGCTGCGGTCAGCATCTGGAGGCGGGAGACAGGCTCTTCGGGATTCCGAATTGCCGACTCGAGCAGCGTGCGAAAATGTCCGATCGCGCGTTCGATCGTGGCATGCTCGAACAAATCGGTACTGTATGAGAATCGCGCTTCAACTTCTCGCTCGCGCTCAATGATCTCGACGCTCAGGTCGAGGGTCTCGCTTCCCGTGGCAACTGCCATTGGTTCCCAGCAGAGACCTGCCACTTCGAAGGACTCGGCAGCCATTCGGCTGCTGACGGAGACCTGGAACAGAGGATTGCGGCTTATGTCCCGGGGCACATTCAGTGCTTCCAGCAAGCTTCCGAAAGGTAACTTCTGGTGTTGCTGAGCCTCGGCCCAAACTTGGGAGACGCGATTTACGATCTCCCGGAAGTTGGCTTCACCGGAATAGCTTGTGCGCAAAACGACTTGGTTGGAAAGCGCTCCTACGGCCTGGGCGAGCGATGGGCTCGTCCGTCCGGAAAACTCCGTGCCAATGACAATGTCCTCTGCGCCGGTATAACGGCCTAGCAGGCAGGAGAACGCGGCCAACGAAGTAACGAAAACGCTGGATCCCTCCCTTTCGCTAAATGCCTTAGCCGCCCCCAACAGGTCCCCGGAGATCAGGACCCGCTGCTCAGCACCGCGGAGACTCGGTGAGACTGCCCTGGGATGATCGGTCGGCAGTTCCAGCCCGTTAGGTGCGTTGGCAAGTTTATCTTTTTGGTACGCCAAGTCCGCAGCACAGAACTCGCTCTGAAGGTACTCTTCTTGTGACCGCAAGTAGTGCCGGTACTGAGCGCCGGGCGGCGGCAAAGGAGCGTCCGCGACAACGGACGCATAAGCTGCTGCCACCTCCTTGCTGATTATTACAGCCGATTCCCAATCACAGATAATTCTGTGCACGGTCAGCACGTACAGATATTCGTCAGCTCCCAGTCGGTAAAGCGTCGCTCGGGATAATGGTCCCGCCTGCAAATCGAATGCCTGGCTCAGATCTTTTGCCAGCAGCGCGTAGACGGATGGTTCGCGCTCCTTCTCCGGCAGGGACCTCAAGTCAACCAATGCGAGCGGCGCACATGTCGGTAGCAAAAAGATGGTTCGTGGTTCGTCCTCCTCCATTACGATGCGCGCGCGCAAGATGTCGTGTCGGGCATGCATCAGTCGCGTCGCTTCCTCAAGCCGCGGTAGGTCGAGCGCTCCGAGGATTCTCACAGCGATAGGAATACAGTGCGAAGGGGTAGCTTGCTCCAGCTGTTCGAGCACCCAGAAGCGCCGCTGCTGCGCGGACAAAGACTCCGATACTCCTGCACTCTGCGAAGGATTCTTACTGTTAAAACCGTTGTTCATCGCTCCCGAGCCCCACTCAGGGTGCCTTTCTAGAACCTGCTTTCAGTCGCCAGGCGATTCCGCTACCGCCAGCGCGGCCGCATAGCCGGTACCCATTGGAATGTCGCAGATCGTCCACCGCTGAGCCTCTGCGGCATCCGGCCGGGTTGCGAGGAGTGCATCGTGATTACCCTGAGCGATCGAGACATCGAATTGGTGCAGCGGCAGCGAAAGACCGTCGCCCGTCGCTTTGATATAGGCTTCCTTCCTGGTCCAGCATCGGAAAAAAGCGGCCTGCAATTCATCCCCTTCAAGACGCCTCATGGCCTGACGCTCGTGTTCAGAGAAAAAACGCTCCGCCAGACGTGCCGCCTCGACTTCTCGGCCCACGTTTTCCACGTCCACCCCGATTTCCCGTTGCTTCACAAATGCCATAAGTGCCAGACCGTTTGTATGGGAGACGTTAAAAGACAAACCGCTCTCGCCCTCGAGAGTCGGCTTGCCATTGCCCGCATAGCGGAAACGTACTTCTTGCGGAGTACCTCCGAGGTATTGAGCCAGCAGAGAACGCAACGTTCCGCGGGTCAGGACAAATTCGTTGCGTGGCCGTTCGACACGGAATCGTCGCGCCCTTTCTTGCTCTTCGATCGAGAGCCGTTCGTAACACGCGCTTAGTTCGGCACCGGAGGAATCGAGCCGGCGCTGCCACAAATGCACAACGCCTGAGCCTGGTTCAGGCGGAGACCCGATCTTCGTCGCATCCCAAACCTCGCCGATCTGCACTTCCGTCTTCGAGCCCATCACCACGCGGCTTTATCCGTCCTCGTCACCTGAAAATTCTTCGACCAGATTCCAACTTCTTACACCAGTGCGTCCATAAGCGTATGTCGAGAGGGTTTCTGGAATCATTACAACCACTCATGGATCCATAGGTCTCTGGTCGATATGGTTATATTCCTCAGCATTGTCGCGGACGGCGCTCAAAAAATTGCGGGCAGCGCGCGAATCCTCAAGCCGGTCGGAAGAGGGCCTCAGTGCTTTCGGGCGCCCGATGCTCCTGTCGATTGCGTATGGGGAGGGTGATAGCCAAAATTGATGCTGGAGCTATGTCGGGCTGGGTCAGAATGAGTGTGTGGCCCTTGCCCGGCCGCCTTGGCGCTTCGTTGCCTTGATTGCGCCTGAAGATGCATCGAATTCTGATGCTCGAGCCGATCGACTTCTTTTTCGTGTGCAGACTGCGATTTCGACTGTAACACGCTGGGTCCGCTCGACCGCGCGTGGTTTGCCCCTGCGGTTTGCGCCAGCGAGTGGTGCGGATGCGGCGAGCTCGTGCGGAACTTCTTGGGAGGAGTGTCTGTTCCCCAGGAAGCCGACACCAGAATCAGCAGTGCGCAAATTGTCATCCCAGCATTTTTCATCGCTTCATAGTCTCCCTAAAGTTGTCCTGCCATTCCTTCCCACAGTTGATGTTTCCTCAGCTAAGTCGCGATTTGCTCGGGTTCGCACGGCAACCAGCATGAGTTCGGCCGCCCTCTCGTCCACCAATACCACATCGTCCACATCCTTCGAAGTCAGAGGTTTACGCAACGCTCGCAGGACGCCGTTCTTCTTCGACTGGAGCTTCAATTCGAAGAACTTTTGGTAGAGCTGGCGATTCCATGCCCGATACAGCGGATTGCATTGATTACGGCCCGTCGTCGCCAGTTCGTATCCAAGTTCGGCGAGTGTGCCTCCGACCAACCCTTCAATTCGGGTGAGTTGATCGAGAGTTAACTGCTGTTTCCATCGCGCGATGGGATTGAAATTTCCCTCACCAGAGCGCCGGAACGAACTATTCGGATTCGCCACCGCGCCAACCCGGTTTTCCAGGATGCAATCGTAGTCCAGATCATGGTCCAGAAACGCGCTCAATGTTCGAAGAACCGAACGGGGATCGCGCACCAGCTTTTCGAAGTGAATTTCAATGTAATCATTCCCCAACTCGGCGCCCGCAGCCTTACCTTTGTTGACTATCCACTCCCAATAAAGGGCCGCGCCCTCTGGCGTTTCGCGGTCCTTCCACGGAAACGGGCGGATATAACGTTTCTGCGAAAGCGACACGCTCACGTCACGCCCGTCGCGAATCATGTGGATTACAAGTGCGTCGGGGATCGTCTTTTTGATCTGCCGCAAGTGAAGAATCTCTTCCGGCGCATTCCCAGCCCAACGGCGCACCCCTTGCTGCCTGGCCACTTCCTCCATCACGATTCGCAGGAAATCACCGGCGTTACGGCAGTCGTCCAGAATCCTCGATTCCACATCGCTGCGATTCAGTCCGGAAACCCGAAACAATCCGCTCCCCAGCCAAACCTGCCACATCTTTTCCCGGTTCTTGCGGACCGCGAGATCGCCAAACCGTGGCGCCAAGAGATTGAAAATATTTGATTCGCCCAGATAGAGCGCAAAACCCCCGGCTGAAAGCAACATGTCGTAGAATAGGGTGGTACCAGACCGTGCACTTCCAACCACAAAGACCGGGGCACAACTCCTACTTCTGACTTGTGGGGCCGATTCCAAGTGCAAACCTCAGCGCTGTGACGGATGCGCAAATCGGAGCCGGGGAAGCCCCTTTCGAGCTATTATAGCAACCGGCCGACCGATATCCTACGCCCTTCTTTCGAGCTAACTACCTATCTTGCAATAGTTTGGCATCCCTGAGCGAAAAGCCCAAGTTTGATGCTTAAGTCGGGTCCGCTGTTGCCGAATGGGACGCATAGTAAGGGTCGCGTTCGGTTTCGAGTTTGCGGCCCTGCTGGCTGAATCGCGGCAGGTGCAGCAGGCCGACTTTCTGCGCGGCGAACTGCAAAGTCGTTGCCAGCACCTCGAGCCCGTACTTCACACTGCGGCGGAAATTAATCGACGACGCCTCCTCGAAGTACTTGGTCGGGC
>WNGO01002602.1_pt1 | contig 18661 bp, 14 predicted proteins | sample 5400511 | NCBI WGS metagenome assembly WNGO01 (sample SAMN13153380, study PRJNA577476) | soil metagenome | isolation source: 20 cm soil or saprolite under Garry oak tree replicate 2 | place: USA:California | collected 2016-06-15 | reverse complement strand
AATATCCTGAAGCATCACAATGTCCGCGTGGGACGCGTCACCATATGCCACAGAGATCCATTCACCACTGGTATAATGCCACTGTCTGTCGCTTTCCAACTTAGACCATTGGTTCGGTGTCCAAGACCGGTGGCCCCGTCTCAGCTTCGCCCCCTTTCTATCACCATGGCTATGATAGTTGTTCAGGCATGGTGTTGCGCCTCTCGGTGAGGTATCCACTAGGGGAAATGGATCGAAGTCTGCCTCGCCATAAATTGATGAATTTTCTGATATATTGGCCGCCACACGAATATCACTCGCCATCGCATACGACTTCAGCCGGAATGTGTCCTAAACAAGTTAGGTACATGATCCCATGGGGCTGATTTATGCCTCAGCAAACCGTATTCAGTCCTGGGCAACAGTTACTCAAGCTGAGCAAAGGGGCGGCATGGTACGGTTTGTCTTCTTGCCCCCATTGCGACGCCCCTTTCCCCGACAAACAAACTATTAACAAATCACCGTAACCACATCGCTTTTAACATGCTTAGAGCCGAAGGGGCCATACTTTAAATACAACCACGGTATGAAGTGCTGTTCATAGAGCATTGTCTATTTTAGAGTAACTCCTGCTTCTACCCAAACCACTTGCACATCCGTATTCGAACAAAGGGAGTGGCATTTTCACATTTCCAGGCCTGTTGGGTTACCTGAAGGGCCTCTTCGAGGTCTTCCATTTTTCCCGTGCGTTTATATCGGCTTTCGAGTTTAGTTCCCAGGTTGTTTATTATGGCTGCGAGAGCTGGATGGTCTTCGGGCGCAGGGATGCACATAATCAATATAATTACTCTGATTATGTTCCAAGCGTAATAGTTATGTGCATCCCTGTTCAGGCGTAACGTCAACCGCCTGCCGCGCCACTCGAATAGCCTCTTCGAGGCCCTCCATCTTTCCTGTGCGTTTATATTGTCTTTCAAGAATAACCCCTAGGTTACTCAGCCCCGCTCTTCTTGCATCTCTGCAACAGCCCGCTTCCCCTTCTCCCCAGCGCTAGAACAGCTCGAATTTTAACACAGCATAGTGCATATATAGCTCTGCTTGGGGGCTGTTATCTTCGCTAGCTATGACGCTTAAGATAAGCTCGAAGTCCTCGAGCGAAAGCTTGTTGAGGTCAAACTCGTCGTCCATACCTGTCGGATATGAAATACAAAGATATGCGAGACAAGCTTTTGCTTTTGCAATCAAAAGTTCAGCTCGAAGGGTGTGGCACAGCGCGGCTTAACATAGCCACCTTACTACGTCATGGTTCGAAAACGCGCCGTCTCCCCAACTTATAAATGCATCGATTGTGTAAACCATCTCCCCACAGACGTCTCTCACTTTAGCAACAGTAAATTCATTGTACAATGCCTCGAAGCATCCTACTTTCGCAGTTTTTCCTCCCGCTGTCGGCCGTTGGTCTTGGGCGTTTTGTCACCAGCTTGGACGACCCTCGTCAAAACTACCACAATCCCATTTGTAATGCTAGCCCTGAGGTCATGGAGAAAGTCCAAACTCAATACGACAGCATTCATCATCCCTTCAACCACCAAAACGTAGCATCACAGCTTACGACCTTCTTTTCCTCCTTGTTCTCAAAGCGTCTTAAAGCGTCAATCCAGATTACAGCCGATCAAGCCAAGACGTACTACTTAAACAACACGGGACAATGGTTTCGATACGCTGTGCAGTCTCGAGAAACCTGCGAGTGGATTGAGAGGACCATCGACGAAGGGGAAGACATATATATTGTAGTAGCCTACCAAACTTTGTCGAACGCTCGAATAATAAAACTGGAAGGGCAACGCGCTGCCGGCGGGAATTTAGTGATATCATCATCGACGTTCATAGCGTCGGGCGAGCAAATATACGCAGTACAGTATTGCAAGGTCCATTGTGGATGGTTTGCGCGCAACAAAGTTGATGAGATGACGCTTGCGAAGAAAACATGGTGGGAAAGGTATGACAAGCCGAGGTATCTCTAAAGTGAGATTGGAGACATTATTGAAGTGGAGCTAGAGGAGGACGAGATTGCATTGGAAGGCGACCGTGACGAATGCGCAATAGAATCCGGAGAGGTTTTTGTCTCGGCTGTGTAGCAGATGTTGGTGCATCTGATTAATTTCTATACATGTGTCTTATATTTAGATATTAGAATTTGGATCCAGGAAGTAGGATAATTATTGTCACGGTTGTTTTATCTCATACATCAGGCCCCCAGAGTTGAACCAAATAAGCCACTCTGCTTCTAACTATAATTTTAACGACTTACTTTTATACTATAGGGTTTTTATATAAATATTCTTAAAAAGTAGCTTTAGTCATATAATTGAATTTCTAAAATTACGTTATTTAGGAGCAGGGCATTAAAAAAGGTAGAAGAAAGATGCTTTTTTAAATCGTTGCCCCTACAATTTTGCACGAAAGGCCCTCAGACGGCAGATAAATCTTTATGTAAGCTAGTCGCCATATTTTGTTTGATTTGCGTCTGAGTTGCTTACTGAGATAATCCCGAAGAACGTCGAGTACTTCGGCGAGAGAAAACCCACCACAATACTCCGACATCCGCTCGCGCACAACACTCTATGGAACAATATACGAACATGGAACAGCGCTACGTGAACATCGATTCGCAGAATAAGGAGCTTCGAGATCATCTAAAAAAGAACCAAGCAGCTCTGGCTTCTCTTCAAGCCAAGCTAGCAGAGGCAGAGGCCCGCGGGGCAGGCCTCCAATAACGTCTTGAAGAAGTTTCAAACACGATATTTCGACTGCGGCCGCAAAGGCAAGAGTGCACAGAAAGCGAAATCGAAAAAGATTATCGCAAATTAATTATGCTTATCAAAAACTGGATTTCCGTGAGCTGTGAAGCGTTTCTGGACGATCAGGATCGTGGGCTTGATACAATTGGTAGCTATACGTTAGGACCAGCTGCTCACCTTGGGACTTTTTACTCTAAATCTAGTTCCTGGATTGCAAAGGAGCATGTCCTAGTAGCCGTGGTTATGCAATATCTTTTTACTCAAATTTTGAACCAATCCTTCTCAGTACTACTTGGCGACGACGAACGACATTTCCTTGCAACTATCCAAAACAGTATGGAAAATATGGAACTTCAGAAAGGTAATTCGCGATACCTGAAACATGTGAAATGAGAGTAACGAGTTAATATAGACTTGCTCACAATCCGGACTTGGAGAAGTGACACTATAACCGCCATTGACAGTCACGACAACTTCATAAATCGCTATCCTTTGGTCAAGCAAAGGCTTACCAACGAGCTTCATAATGTCCTTAGGAAAACACTTTCTACTCAACACAGCAAATCAATAGTGCTGTCACTGTCCAAAGAGGTCATCATACCCGCAATAGCACTTGCCCAGAAAGTATGTCTCCTCCAGCCTTTCCCTGAACTTGAATTAAACGCTACTAAAACAACGAAGACTCAATCTGCATCAAGCATTTGGACCTTCAAGTATTCTGACTATTCGAAATACCCACCAGGCCAATTTGGAGCCAAGCTACCAAACTTCCTCGACAATATTAAGGATTTTAAATGCATCAATATGTCAAATCGTAACAGAACCTTAAACTTAGACACTGGTTTAACTAAGGAGCAGAAAAAAATCTTGCTATACATGCTAGATATCTTTCCTGGCCTGTACTGCCAGAGAGTAACAGCGGGGGATTCTCCACCAGTTTCCACAATCAGCCAACCTGTTTTACTCATTGCTTTCGCAACCAATGGCACTCATGCACACACGACGGGGCCTCTCGGAACCTATCAATTCTAGAATAGTGAACTAGAATCGAAAGCCGTTATAAATACAATATATGTAAAATTTAAATTATGTTATAAAAATATTAAAGGATTATTTAATATTTAAAAGGGCAGAAAAGCGTGCACAAACTGGCCTAGGCGTGTAGTAGAGCTCCGTGCAGAGCTTTGTGTATGGATTGCACACTGCTGAGATGTCGCCGTCCGTCTATTCCCCCGGTAGCTGTGTTTTTATTAGTACTCGATACCGATTACGCTTATTGAAATATTGAATATTCCCTCTACCTTCCGTGACCAGAAATAACCCGTCTACCGACTGTTTTTTTGGCATCGATACACCACTTCAACAATTCACTCCGTGCGTACAGCCCTCTGTAGGTAAATTGGATAACTACAACTTAGTGGAGAACTGGAGTCAGTCAGACGGTGTTATGGCCGAGGAATTTGGCTGCCAGTTTCGACAGGGAAACTTAATTTGGTCAGGAGAACTTCACATTAGCTTCGAAATTTTCCAGCCTGGCCTTGACATTTAACCTTCTATAGATTGAGAGGCGTCTCGGTGAGTGTAGTTTATGGTCTCCGAAGAAAGGAGGCATAGTTAATAGTCCAGTACGTGTTATATAGCCACTGGAACACGGAGAGGCTATATTAATCCATAAGGAGTCGCCAACGCGATACTTACCATGGGCCTACTTTATATGGAAGCCTATGCCAACCAACGGCTCTAGAGCCCTGGATGGGCTATGAGCTTACCTATCCATAGATGCCCCAGTTTTTTGGACTTTAGGTGTTCTTTTTACGCAATTTCCCAATTGTATATAGTGTATTCTTGGCACGACAAACGCTAAGACCAATAATTTTATAAATATTAAGTGAATTATTAATCTGGTAATATACCTGCTACATACCTTGTCCTAAGTTTTCTCCATCTTTGCTTAGCCAAATTTGATTGCCATTCTGACCTTTCCTTATCCCTTAACCTGTTAATTTGGGTCCTACAGTTATCGATAAGGTACCAGCCAATCGGAGAACCCGGTTCAATGCAAGTGCCTAATCAAATCCGGTAGCCGATTTTCTAAGGACCCCAACGGGTTAAGGGATACCATGAACATCGCAAGCTCCACGAGGTTATTGATTTCGCTCATACTACTGACCTTTGCATAAACCACCTGTTTTATAGAAATTATTTACTATTAGTTACAATAGTTATTACTTTGGAGGAGTTGCTGACGTCCCTGGTGACGTTCCTGATCTCGCTTATAATCTCGCTTATATGGCCGAAGCCTCTAAACCTAAAGTCAACCTCAAATGTCCGCCTTCACTGCAATAACGTCCAAAGTTGCGAAATTCTGCAGATCAAATCTATCCGTCTATAACAGCATTACATATTAGTACAATAATTATCCGATTTTAGCCTCTCCCTTACCTTTCACTATGGCTTACTGTCATGGCTACCGTAATTGCAATTGATCACTATTATTACGTCCTCCTGGTTTATATTACAGGGTACATTCCAAGAGTGATTTCTTATAGATAAGACGTCGGATGAGGGTGGAATCGTACGGACATGTCATATTATACCTCGGAGAGTGTAGGCGTTCTGTGGGCTCGCTAAAACTTTGGAGGGCGTGGAAGGTAATCATCTTTACTGTCCATTATCGTCACTGCTTATCATAAGCACAATAAAACTCGCATTTTATTTATATGCTATTCTCGGCTGTCTCACATTCGCTTATGTACCTTGCTTACCCATGCTAGGTTACATTTTATGTAATGTCAAACGCATAATCCTACTCCTACCCGCGCCTAGAACATTCTGCTCTCCAGTTGCTTATCTTCTACATTACATTTCCTCGCACCCCTGTCCTTGATAATTACATGATGTCACTTCCCGTGTTCATAGCAACTGAAGTAAATGTTGAATATTACGATGGGAAAGAACAGCGGAGTGATGGTAAATTATTCCATGTGCCCATCTTTACATTACGCACCCTCGGAAACGTTTATCTCGTTAGAGCCGCGATGATCATCGTTACACGACATATCCAATCTTATCAGAGCTTGCCATTTTCATTGTGGTGGTTGTGAAGGCTCAGTCAATAGAATAAGATCTATTGGTAGCCAGTAACTAGAATTCCAAGACGAGGACTAGAAGAAGGTCGAGGAAAGGACACGTCTATATACATGGTGCCAAGTCCCTAGCCGAGCCCCTGACTAGGGTCTGTAACAGTGCCGTAACAGTGGTCGACTTTTGGTGTTGCAATTTGCAAGAGCTTCGTGCAGAGCACCTTTTAGGATCGCCCTCTACTACCTCGTACCAGAGAACCTTCCTTAGACGTTAGGTGATAATATTTGGTCGTGATATTTGTTTATGGCGGAGGAGTAATATGCATGACGTAATGAGGTGTCAACCGAAATTAACACCAGCACTGCCTCCTACCAGTGCTCTTATTGGACCGGGTTCTTAATGGCGCTCCTGGACGGACTAACGCTTGCACTGGAGCCTAATCCTCGAATTTGATTAGTGGATGAGGTGGATTTGAGGCCTCTGACGCTCCTAGCGCTCCAGAGCCTATACCCGATCAGGGTGAGGATAGAGCATCTTGTAGTTAGCGCGGAGAGCTTATTTAATTAGGGGAAGAAGTAATAATAATCCTTCTAAGCTTACTAGTATTTATTTATAGAAATAAGGAGCTTAGCTTATATTTGAGCCCTGCCACTGTTCCTGCCGCCGCTACTATTAGAAGTGTCCTTCTATTTAGCTCTTCCCTTTCTATTACTACCTTATTAATCTTATAGTGTTTTGCCACCTTTCTAGCCACTATAAATTAATATTTTCCTGCCCGCCCTTTTAAATCTTCTAAAAAGATTATCCTTACCCCTAAATTAATTAATCTAGAGGCTACTAACACATTAAACAAAGTAAAGAAATTTAAATTATAAGGTAAATAGTATATTCGGTGCGGAGCTTTAATGAAGAATCTAAAAGTAATAAGGTAGCAAACTTCACTAATTTATAGCCTCGCCTTATGTTAGTACCTTTGGTATAATGCGCTAATTCTTACACTCTAGCACTAGCAAGAAAACAATTTGAAATGATCTGCGGAACGTGAATCCTATCAGCGGAATACCACTCAAAATGCAACTTCTCACTGTGGCTTCCGCAGCTATCCTAGCCATCACTCCTGTTGTGCAAGCTGCTCAAGCCAAAATCTACAATAAATGCTCATTTAAAGTCTATCTTTGGTCAGTTACTGCGGACCATTCGTCCAACATGATTACTCTTTGGCCCACCGACGTCTATGATGAGACATACCAGGTGCCTAGTTGTGGCGGCGTGTCGTTAAAACTCTCACTTACAGAAACAATTGCGGGCTCTACCCCTATCACTCAATTTGAATACACTCTGGCAGGAGGCAAAATTTGGTACGATATATCAAATATCAATTGCGTAACCAGTTCATGCCCTTTCCAGCCTTACGGACTGTACATGGAGAGTGGCCTAGGCTGCCCAACCCGTAGTTGTATTGCTGGCGAACCTATTTGCGCAGGCGCATACAATAAGCCAAACGATGATGAGAACACTCTCTCTTGCGATGGGAATTCCGATATATCACTCTATCTGTGCACCAAGGCTCTTCCAATCGGGACGCTTCGGCAATTTGTCTAGTTCTACTTTTCTTTGCTAATCTTTATTGTGGAACTATCTCAAGCATCTTTCCAAGAAAACGTAAATTAAATTCACCGCTCAGCTATCTTCAATATAGGAATCAATTATGGCTTGATACATGCTTTTTGTAGTAGAAAATATAAATCTTTTATGGCTAGAAAAACTTGCTCTATATCTTATTAATTATTGCTCACCTCTACTCAGGGCTAATTGCATAATAAGTCACTAAGCAAACAGGTGCAACCCAGAGACTCACTCAACGGGCGAACTTGCTAGTCCCAGAGTTAGCGTAGTACCAGCAGCCAACCATTCTGTGATGGCCATCACTTTTATACATCCGTACCGAATACAAATAATCGGTGCACCATGCAAGGGAACCATATTGGCAATAACGAAGCTGCCGACGAACCAGTATTTACTGTACGTGGCAGGCTAGGCAGAACGTCACCTTCCAGTGTGGCAAACTAGCGGTGAGACTTGACATACACTTACTAACGCTCAATGTTAGACTATTCGATTCCAAACACTGCAGGCCCTAGCATGAACCAAATAGAGGGAGCCGATCACAGTGGCGGTTCATGTCAAATTTCATTAGCCTTGGGAATCTATGCATTGGCCGGAAGAACTATTTGGGTCATGCGGGGTGATAGATTTTATCTACGGCGTAAGCGTAGACCCTCATAATCTCTCCACCGAACTGAGCCTTTTTTGACCACTTACCTATTGTGCGTAGTTATTCGCAACCACAGAGTCGAGACCATCGACAGTGATCTACTTGGACTGGAGTTGAGTGGATTTGGGATCAAATCCACTCCAGTCCAAATTACTTTAGGCTTAGCTTCTTCCTAGTTTGGCTAAATACCTGCCTAAGGAGGTATAGCTTTGCATTGGATCCAATACGATACGAGGCGATTTGGATCCAGTCCAAGTAGATCACTGACCACCGAATCGCGCCAATCTATCTGCGCCAACGCCGCAAATTACCCTTAAGTCCCATACCCCTTTAGCTTCATACTCTTGCTCCTTCAGCAAAGCAGTACCACCTCTAGGAACGATACCTCGCTAGCTATCAGCGCTACCAGCTTCGCTGTGTAAACTGAAGCAGTTTATTCCCCATGTGAGGTAGTCTCCCGCAAAACCCCAGATACGGATTGCCTGAAATATAACTATTAATTGGGGGAATGTCGCTTTAGTTCTCTCCTGTAATAATATCTGCGATTGAGCTCAGGAAGTCTATGCTTAGAATTGTCCCAAACTGTTACCAATTTTACCGATTTCTTCTCTTCTTCTCCATTTAAGTCTGAGCGCAATAATAAATGCATGAAAAATGCCAATTTTAGTGAAGATTGAAAAGATCTCTTTAGTCAACAGGAAATAAAACCCTTCTGTTATTTACGTTACTTGAGCGACAGGTAATTATCCCAATCTCCTATCCCTGGAACTCGCTCCACATGATATTTGAGATCCTCCCTAAGATCTGCTTTAAAGCAAGAGACTTTAGTACAGGTTTTATAGCAGTAGAGCTCAGCTGGCAGCCAAATCAGTTTTTGTAGCATGGAGTTGAATAATTCTCCATATGAGAATTTCTTAAACCATTCATTCCCAATAATAAACACCTTTGTTATATCTACGGCCGTCTTGGGGCGTAGTAGGTAGTATGTGCCGTGAATGCCGCGTCGAAACTGTTTTGACTTCCCTAGAGAAAATCGAGCAAATCTCGGGGGGGTCCGATGTGGGCCGTATTCTTCCTATGGACTGTCTTAGACACTATGTAAAAAGTTGAGGTTTTAAGGGTCTACAATACCCAGGCATCTTTTTTATGGTATAGATAGGCATAAAAATTTATGAACTTGGTATCTGGGTTATCATAGTCCATTTTGTTGTTCAGCAGTTTTTCGAAAACCCTCTCTGCTAGCTGTATTATTATATATGTAAGCCTGGAAGCCGTAAAATGGCCAAGGAAGTCACAGACCGGGTCACTGGTTTGTTTTTCGTATACACGATTCCCCCATTCAGTCGGTCTTACGTGGAGTGTACTGGAGGGGCTGCTAACCCCATTAGGCCCTCTCCCGGCCCTGTCATGAGAAATTGTGGAGTTTGCAGGCCCACCACTAAGAGCCTCCGCGTAAGTCGGCAAAGTACCCGAGTCAGGGATACTATCTGTGTGGGCAGCGAAATCCGATTTGAAAGTGGTACGGGTATCGACCGTGTCAGCGTAGGGGTTTTCGTGAGCTGTGCCATCTGTACTCTTCCTACGAGATGTGTCGGAAAGACTCTCAACGTTGCAGGTACGGTTCTGATGGTGGCGGCTACAGACTATCAGCGATCAGATATACGATAACAGTCTGAGATAACGATTCGGGCTCTACCTTTTCGCCATTCGATTTACGGTCATTTGAAAATTGATGTAGAGAAGGTGATGTAGAAATAGCAATTTGAATGAAGTGGCTCGTCTGATGTAGCAAACCAAATACGGTTCTTAGGATAACCAAGCTGCTCGGTTACCTACAGTTCCTCTGCTTGACAATTATGAAAATGGTCAGTGGAAAAGACGCGGAGGATTACAGGTATTGGATGCAGCGTAGTCGATCAATAAAGGGCATTGAGAATTTATAGAAATTTTTTCAGCGGGAGCGAGCAGGCGTCCTATTTTTGCTCAGAGTCCATCTAAGGCTAATTCGGATAATGAATCGCATCGTCGACGTCACCTTCGCATAGGATATTAGACGCTGGGGCTGTGTAATATCAGGCAGTACAGTTGACAGATGTAACCAAGCCATTATGAGGTACCACCTACTGCATTGCGCTTTGCATCCGACGTGGGGCTCAGGCGAAGGAATTCCGGTCAGCACCTGATAAGCAGGCATCAAGCGACACTGAAAGAGAGTGAAATCGTGAAATTTACCGAACAATTTCCATAATCGGAAACTTTTGAGAAAACATATAAACCAGACTGTGCGCATCATTGACGTGGAGCCTCGCCCTACGTTTACCCAACAGGCGAAGCAGGATTGACAGCACCAAGCCCGTCCCAGCGCTGTTTAGGATCCTCAGGCACTGTGGGTTTACAATTTCATCGCCACGCTGACGGAATCTCCGTCTCCTATGACGTACATACCATTTCTGTATGCTATGGGGTCTATCCGGAGACTACGGGTAAGAGAAGCGCCTCGGTTCAACGTGCGCATTGAGACGCTCATTACCATGCTGGCTAGGCTCATGGATGCCTTTTTGAACAACTTATGATGCTAGTGCGGCCAGGATCTCGAATGTCAGCCACACCGCGGCATTAGGAAGCGCTGTGAATTGGGAATCGTCCCGATTCAAGCATGGTTTATGCCCTCGGAAAAGAGGAGGCACAGTCAGTCCAGCCTAGGTTCCATTTCCACTGGAGATGTATGTAACATTTCTCGTGCATTCCTACAATTCTTGGGGGATGGGGCGCTGGTTATTACTAATTGACTCACAGTCGGGGAGGGCCATAAATATTTGAACCCGCCTCCAAGCTTAAAGTCTACGTTTTATGTTTTGGTTCTACTATTTTATCCAGTTGACGTAAGTAGTTCCAAACCTATTACGTTAAAAAGGAGGTAGCTTGAATATAGACCAATCTCCAGTTTAAACTCTAATTCGAACATTTCAGCCACCGACAAAGAAACAACGACGAAATCCTCACTCGTGTCCATTGGAACCCACTCCTTCCTCTCCCCTCCGGACCACCTCGCAAGCCCGGCTCTCCCGTCATCATCCATTTCACCGGCCATGGCATTCCCACCGCCTTATACGAACGGCCGCAAGCGCTCCTTAGCACCTTAGCCCGCGTCTACTTCTACTATCGCGCCGGCTGCGGCGCAGCGTGGTTTTCAATAAGCGAAAATCTAGCCAATAAAATATTGGCATTTGCCAATATTTGCAGTGTCAATATTTAAATATTGGCAATAATTTAAATAAAATTATTTATAATAGAAATATACTTATTTAAAATAAAGATTATATAAATTATTGGCATAGATTGGCAGTTTTATAATATAATTATGTGACTTAAGCTATATAATACCGTCACGTGATGGCGCGCCTTCGTACAATCTTTGAATATTAACTATTCACTTTAACTTTAACTTCGCCTCACCAACAACAGCAACAATAATGTACGTATATTCTCCAGAAAGATTATACGAAGCTAATATTAACTTAGGGCTCTTATTCTCTACAACGCTGCCGCCGCCGCCGCCGCCCTTGCCGGCGCCAACGCCAACCCCGTCCTCATTGTAGGACAGCAGCAGTTGGCTCCCTGGTGTCACAGTCCGCAGAGCCGTGCGTTGCTGGCCCTTCCAGGGCAGGATGTGGAGTTCGTACGAGGCGCGATCTCCCCTCATCAGATAGCTTCGCACCGGCCTTCGTACATTAACGCCATCCTCATACAATCTCGGGGTCGGGTGGTGGGTAACCCGTGCGCTGCGTGCCTCGGCGCTCGCCCGGGCTACCGCCCGTTCCCATCGTGTCGTCGGGTACCCGGGCACTTTAGCGGAACATGTGGGAATTGTAAATGGCGTGACCATGCATCCCGCTGCTCCGTACGAGACGAGGATGGAGGTGACGACGGTGGACCTCTGCGCTTGCCACAAGCAGGGCTTGGTGGCAATGGTGGGGACGGCACAGCAGCGGCACCGTTATTAATTGACGACGAGCCTGGGGCTACGGCCCAAAACGCAATTGTTCTTGCATAAGGTACGTACGAACTTTCATTTAGCATATACTAGCACATATCTAGCTGTCAGGATTGTTGGCAGCACTCACACAAGATCTGTGGCTTGACGTGCCGTGTGAGCTAAGTAGTCGTCTTGTACGATGAAACCAAAACAGATCAGCATATATGTAGATAATTATAGATACTATTAAATTAAAAGCTTCGTACGAAAAATTAAATAACCTCAAGTGAGAGCTCAGTTCGCTGCCACTGTTTTAAACATTCTGCTCTTTCAAGAGTCTCAACACCCATTTGCATCCTCTCCCATGAGATCGTACGACGCGCTCCTGAAAAGGATCGTTCTGGTTCATCACTCATTGCTGGAATTGATAGAATAGTAATAGCCAGTAGCGATAGTCGTGGCCATCGTACACGCTGTTGCTCTTGGCACCACCATTCAAGGGCAGAAAGCTTTCCAATCTGACTTGGAGGATCAGTAATATAGTCTTCGTACTCGTCTTGGCTTTGAGGTCGGGTAAACTTATTAAGATCCTTAACAATCCGATCGTACGAATCTAATTCTTGTTTAGTAGAGGCTTGCCCGTATGGTAAAACCGATGGCTGAGTAGAAAGAGTCTCAGGCCCAAGAGCTTGCGATCGGTAATCCTCCCAAAGTCCTTTAACCTTTTCAAGTGCAGGTCTCTGCCACTTCTTTTCCCAATTTGCTCGGATATACCTCGTACGACGTTCAGGATGAAGAATAATTGCCGCAGCATATAACGGAGATTCGTCAGACTTTAGGTAGTATTTATCAAACACCTTCCATCCAATTTGAATCCTTTTGCTAAAGTAGCTATCATTCTTATGGTGTTCCTATCGTACGACGTTAGAAAAACTCTTAAAAGTAAAGAGAATTCTTATAAGACTCTGCTTAAAATGCCTCACAAGAATATCTATTGAAAAGAGAACGCTCGAGATTGTTGCATCATGCCCTTGGGTTTCTAATGTTACCCTCTTAAAGATCTGGAGGAAGTCATACGTCGTACGAAGCGAAGTCCAATCCTGTGGAGTTAAGAAATCTTCGCCTAAGGTCTCAGTATGCTTCTTTGTATAAAGATCAATTGCTGACTCATGCTCTAAGGCAACCTGAAGCATCTGATGCCAGCTATTCCATCTCGTACGATTATCCAATGGAATTCTTCTTTGAGCAAGAGTAAGGAAGTCTTTCGTACGGCCAGGTGAGCTTCGAGTGTGTACAACAATATTGTGGAGTTTGCCTAGTGCACCAAGAGCTCGAAATTGGCTACTCCTGGAGTTTAGGTCAACTTGAAGTCCTCTCTCATCCTCAATGTCGTACGACATAAGCTCATCTTCTTGAATCAAGTCTTGGAAGAGGAAGGCCTCAACAGCAAGGTGAACAATATGGCCATTACACCGGATTCGTTGGTGTACGGATTTCCACTCCATATGATATTCTTCTTGAAGATACTTCTGGATCGTACGACATAGGACGTCATTTGTAGATGCATTATCAGCAACAATAGCACCAAGTCTCTGTATGATACCATAGTCCTGAAGTATCGGAAGCAGCGTTTGGAACTGATCCTCTCCGTTATGTGATGGAGTCGTACGAAGCGCAAGAAGGCCTCTTTTTAATCTTTCATTCCGATCCACAAAGTGTGCGCAAACCCCAAGCAAAAGATGTCGATTTGGGGACGTCCAGATATCTAGTGAGAGATGAACCTTGGATATTGCTGATTGAAGCTTCTTTCGTACGATGTCCTTCTGTACTGTAAATGTATTCTGGATCATATTATTAACCGTAGAGTGAGCCGTTGTAATATAACCCTTAACCTCTGGATTAAGGACCCTACAAAATACGTGAAACTCTGGCCATTCAACTATTCTAAATGGGAGTCTTCGTACGGTTATTAAGGAAATAAGCGCTGCAGCAATAGCTTCCCGATTTAGGGCGTTTTGAAGGGCAAGGGTATCAATATCGTTTGACTGCTCTGTATCGCGGAGCTGTACATAGAGATGTCGAAGTTGATCGCGGGTTTTCGTATGAATAGGGCCCTCTTGCTTTTCTAAGTGGATATTATGCTTGGCTCTTAGGTGATTTCGAAAGTTTGTGGTAGATTTTGAGCAATGTACTGTTGTCGTACAATGTTTGCAGTACATAAGCCTTGTTCTCTTGTAGTGTGTATCCTCATCTTCGTCCGGAGCCCGAGTGTGTGTCCATAGGTCGGAAGTCTTCTTTTGCTGGCGGTTTGACGACTCCTCTGTATTAAAGGAGTCTAATGTAGGTGATGAGTCTGCTTCAGAAGCCATGATATTTAATAATCTATCCGTACGATGTTAGAGTTAAAAATTTTTCATGGGGTGCCAAGAAGATCTGCAAATATTGCAAACATTGCCAATACTCGCCAATATTCGCCAATATTGATTAGTGCCAATATTGATCAATCTGATTGGCAATATTGATATTGAAAACCACGCTGTTGGCCCCACAACACATTCAACAGCAGAGCCATGAATTGAAGCTGCTGGCCGGATATTTTATGGGGTTGCTGCCTCAGATGTTCGCTTTCATACATCGGCTTTTGGCAACAAGTATTGGCCGCACACGGTGCAGTTGAACAGACGCCACTCAGGCAGATGATAAACGAGCTTTAGTGGAGCTTCGTGCAGAGCTCCGTGTACGGATTGCACACTGCTAAGACGTCGCCGTCCGTTCACTCCCCCGCAATCTCCGCCACAAAGCGCTTTCCAAAACAACCCTGCCTGTTACTCTGCATCGCAAGCCACTGCGCTCGGGCCAAATGGTCGAGAATACAATAGTCAGACTCCTCAACCTTACGGCACCGTCCATAACACGAAACAACCGGCTTCACGCCTGCAACGCACAACTTTGTTCCGCACACTTCAGATGCCACAGCATCCTCAACACTCCTTACGTCCAACCAAACCTCAACTAAATTCCCAACTGAATTCGACTCACAAAACCAACCAAAATACTCAACTCCCTCCGGCACCAGGCTAGCGAACGCCCTGACAAAACCAGCTACATCAACACGTAACTGCTTAATTTCATAACACACGCGATAAAACCCGCTCGGGCCCGAGTCTGTACGGCAATTCACACAACTTTTTCGCACATCACAGCCGTGTAACCGCGCAATAGACAAATCAACGCCAGTTGTCATTACCGTCACCTCCTGAACGTCAGTCAATAAGCGCTATCTACAAAACATCTATCGATGTTGACTGGTGGCCCTGCAACAACCGCATTACGTGGCAACTTCCCAATCAAAATGAATCTAGTTTCTACGAAACAACCTCACTTACCTCACGACTTGTCATTTCCATCTTAGCCGCACGTCCGCGGCAGAAACTGGAAGGTGACAAAACCACCTTCCAAACGGTCGAAATGAAGCGCAAGCACTCCATAATATATGCGTAGAGGGGCAAATCCCACACCCTATTAGGGTTGCCGAGTTGGACAATCCGTGGTCCGCCCACTTCGTATTCGGGGAGGTAAGGATGTATATAGCTTTAATGATATCAGGTATCACCTTAGAACGAATCTGTGGAACGAGTCCCTTGAGTGGGTCTCTGGGGGGGAGCTAGAAGTGAGAGGGAGAGGTAGAATAATTATAATAATTACGAATTTTGCTTATCCGTCAGTATAGAGCTAATCTAAGGGGTGCATATGATTAATATAGATATATTTTTATGCTTGAAAACCCAGATGAGCACAAAAAGTAGCCACATAAGGTGATATTTATGATTAAATCAGGAAAGCATGCCCGTAGGGTTATTGTAACCTCAGGATCGTCTAAGCAGGTAGGTGCTACAGAAAGAAGGCTTTTGCCACCACTAGTCGGTAACACCGTACGAGTGTCAAAGAACCTCATTTGCCTCGATTATATCCATTTGTAATCGGGAACGTTGTAGAATGTTTGGCGATCCGTAGAGGATTTCAGCTAAATATCCTCACCCTACTTCTAAATTAGTAAGGATTGTTGCTTAATATTCTTTGGGGTTTTATACCGAATATACTGTATAAAGCTTAAACTCCTTAATCGTTTTTAACTCATCAGCTTTTAGGTTAAGGCTCTTAGGCGCACAAATTACGTCATCAGATGCAAAAGGCAATTCAGTTAATAAATATTGCTCCATGGCAGCAGTGACGAACAAGATAAAAAGAGATCAATCAAAGCGATGACGACGACGACGGGGGCAGGAGAAACAGCAGTTGTATACACCAGAGTTTTTAGATTGTATGGTTCGTGCACCTAATTCTAAAATTAAAGCTCATCCTCAGTGATCTATTTGGATTGGCGCCTATTTGGAGTGGCCGGTTGGCGCTTCTCTGCATTGGCTGTGGATCTGGTGATTTTGCAGCCGGCGTGGCGTGGATTTGAGGCCGTGGAGCGCTTGGAGCGCCGGATCTATTCCTAAAGTAGTAATAATTAGGCCTAAAGTAGTGGTAAGTAGACCTAAAGTAGAGAAATAGGTATACAGTTTAAAAGAGGCGGCTTAGTAATACTATCACGTGATCTCACGTGAAGATAAGATAAGAAAATTTATTAGAAATGAGATTGTCTTTTATATGCCTTCCCCCTTTTTAATACGCACGTGATACGATATCTCTGCCAAGATTTGCAATGGAGGGCCGCGGCGCGCCTGGCGCCAAATCAAATATTGAGGACGTGGAGTGGATTTGACCTCAGATCCACGCCACGCCAATCCAAATAGATCACTGCTCATCCTCAGTCGCTGATTGGCTCACCCTTACATTACACCTGCCCGAATCAGGTTAGAGAATTGGAGCTCCAAGAGCTCCACGGCTTCAAATCCACTCCATCCAACCAATTAAATCGACAGGATCCAGTCCAGTCAAACTACGGCTCCACCATGGAGCTCCTGAATTAACCCAGTCCAAGAAGATCACTGCTTATGCCACTTCTTATTCCAGTGCTTCTCAATATAGACTTTCCGACATGAGGGGTGAAGAATGATTGAGGCGGCGTATGCAGAAGTATCGTCAGTAAGCTTGTAGTATTTATCGAAGGTATACCAGCTTGTAATGATGGCAGTAAGGAGACGTTGATTTGGGCGATATCGATCCTATAAAATCACCAATTAGCAGAGCCTCAATTGCAACCAAAAAGCTCACCTTTGAACGCTCGTAATGTTTGATAAGTATATCCATTGTATATAGCGTCTGGTCGATCGATGAGAAGTCGCCTTGGTTCATCATTGTTACCTCATAAAACGGCTTTAAGAAGGCGTACATCTCGTCAATTATATTCCAATCCTCCGGTGAGAGGCAGTCGTCTTTTACTTCTTTATACCAACTGCGACAGTACGCATCAATTGCTGTTCGAACTTTCTCACCCTTAATAGCTTCAAGTACAGCACACCACGAGTTCCACCGAGTGTCATTATCCAGAGGAATCGATCGCCCGGCTAAGGTTTTGAACTCGTTCCAGCGAGCCTCTGACGCGCGAATGTGTACAATGAGGTTGTGAACTTTGCCAAGTGTACCAATCTCTCTCCAGCCCGCAGCTTGTGCTTCCTTCATCTTCTGTGCAAGCTTCTTGTCAATTGTTGAGTTCTCATCAAGCTGAACTTGTCGAAGGGCTTCGTCAATTGCTTCTTTGTCTTTAAGGTAGAGGAAGGCCTGGAGGGCAAGGTTGATGATATGGCCACTGCATCGAATTCGGTGGTGAACTGGGTCCCAATAAGGGAGCTTTTTTCCTGAAGGCCTGTAGAAATCAAGCGACACATCTTATCGTTTGAGCCGTGATTATCGCCGCATATATAGCCAATCTTATCCAAAATATCATAACTCTCGGCAACGTGAAGAAAGGCAACGGCCTGATCCTCACCACCATGTGAGGGAAGCTCTGGTAGAGCAAGTAGAGCCTTCCGTAACTGCCTTGTTTCTGCTTCAACAAAATGAGCAACGATCGCTTGAAAGGAACGGTGGTTCGGTGACGTCCACATATCAATTGAGAAGTGGATTTTTGAGAGAGAGTTTTGAAGTTTTGATTTTAGAATATCGCGATGTACTGTGTACGATTGCTCAATTAGCTTTGATATAGTTGCTCTCGCATTAATTGCAACTTCCTCCGCAGTATAATTAACCGTCATAAGTAACGCGTATAGCTCTAGCCAGGTAGCTGCATTATGTGGTAAATTTCGCATAGTGATAAGCTGTACGAGAGCTTCATTAAAGGCGTCGCGATTGATGGCAGCTCGAAGAGTTCGCTCTTCTTGAGCTTCGCGATTAGCCTGTCTAGAGGCTTGTAAGTTGCTCAGTATATTTGAGAGGCGCTCCTCTCGCAATCGCTTTGCCCGAATCTCTCCAGCTTGGATCTCTATACCGTGCTTTTTGGCTAGGTGGGCGCGAACAGATGTCAAAGAGGCAGAGTTCCATTCGCACATTGAGCAGTACCATATTCGATTCTTGCCGTCGCGAATAGCTTCATGAGGGAGA
>WNGO01001168.1_pt1 | contig 18678 bp, 17 predicted proteins | sample 5400511 | NCBI WGS metagenome assembly WNGO01 (sample SAMN13153380, study PRJNA577476) | soil metagenome | isolation source: 20 cm soil or saprolite under Garry oak tree replicate 2 | place: USA:California | collected 2016-06-15 | reverse complement strand
TCCTTGCCGTCCGGACCGGTGAGGGAGCGGATCGCGCCACTCGCCGGGTCGAGCTGGACCGTGAATCCTCCTGCCTTGGCGTCGAGGGCCTCGCCGTCGGCCGCAGGTGGACGGGCTTCGCGGTCCGCTTCGGTCAGCGCCAGGTAGCCAAGCGGGGGGACCTCGCGAAACAGGACGAGCGCGTCGCCATTCTCGAGGTCGACAGAGGCCAGTTCGCGCCCGTCGTTTGTGAGAGACTTGGTGGCGCCACCGGGAACGCGGACCACGTCGGTCCGCTCCCAGGTGCCGGCATTGAACACCAGTCGGCCACGGCCGGTGCGGCCCGCCTGGCCGAGGCGCAGCAAGCCATCGCGCAGCTGATCGCGCGCCGCGGCAACTCCGGCATCGATGAAGCGCTTCTTGTACTCCCATTGTGCTACGGTCTGCCGTGAGGCAGGGGCGGAAATACTTTCGTCCGCGCCCCAGGTGTGCTCGCCGAAGAGCAGCAAGTCACGCCACATGGCGGTGCGCGCGTCGGCACGGCCGCGGCGGCGGTGCGTCGCATCATCGTCGCGTGGCTCGATGCGATCATCCCACAGCGCGACGATCTCCGCCGCGCGGGCCACGAGTTGCGCAGAACGAAACGCCGCCAGCTCCGCCGCGGTCGACGCGGCGCCGTCCTCCCAGTAGAGCCCCGTGTCGCCACGGCGGACCGGAATTTTCGTCCCGTAGCGGCGCTCGACGTCGCGGAAGAAGTCCTCCGCCCGGCCCGTGACGATGCGCGGGAACGTGAACCGCCGGGCGAATTCCTGGACGTTGGCGACGATCGTTTCCTTCAGGAGGGCGTTGTCCTGCCAATCGGCACCGTACAGCAGGGCGGTGTCATACGGCCAGTTCTGCGCGAGAAACGTCGGCTGATTGAGCAGCCAATCGGAGAGACGGTGACCCATCTCGTCGGGGCCGACGTCGAAGCCGAACCGTGTGCCGTCGCCGTAGTGGTGCGCGCGCCAGTGGAGCACGCGGCTGCCGTCAGGCCCCTCCCAGTAGTAGAGCTGCGGGTAGACTGTGCCTTCGGTGCCGGTAGCCGGTAGCAACGGCACAGCGCGCTCGGGGTTGGGGCCGCTGGCGAGGTACTTCACGCCGCTTGCGGCGAGGAGCGTCGGAAAGGTCAGCGTCTGCCCGGGGACGTCGGTGATCTGGGCGGACAGAAACGTCAGGCCTCGCTCGCGGGCCAGCTTGCCCGCCGGCCACACGAGCCGGGCGAACGTCTCGTGATCGAGGATGCCGGTGAGCATGTTCGCGAACAGCGCCTGCCACGCGATCTTGCCGTCGCGAATCGCCTGCAGCAGCGCGTCGCCCGCTTCGGGCGAGCGGTTCTCCAGGTACGACAGCACCTGCAGCGCGCACTCTGCCGTGAAATGGAATTCGCGGTGCGTCGCGGTCCACGCCAGTGCCGCGTCCAGATTCTTGCGATGCACCTCGAGCGCTCGCTCCTGGAGATCGGTGTAGCCGACGTCGGTGTGGATCGAGGGCAGCCAGTAGAGCGTCCAGCGCTTCGCCGGCGTGAGGCGCAGCCGCCGCCGCGCCGCGCGGTCTCGTCCGACTTCGATGTCGACCTGAAAATCCGACGGCTCCGACAGCGGGACCCATACTTCGCCGCTCAACGCCACGCCCTGCGCAGACGGCAGCAGCCCCGCGGTGCCGACCAACGCGCCCCGGCGGTCCGTCACGCGCGCGCGCGCCGCCGGCGCGCTCAATCCGGAGACGGTGATGCGCACCAGGTTCTTGCGGCCTTCGGGCTGTTGAAAGAGCGCGGTAGGGCGGACCTCGATGACCGGCTGCTGTGACTCGCGCCGCTTGCTCGCCAGCGATCCGGCGAGCGACGAGAGCAAGCCCAGAAATGTACGACGATCAGAACGCAGCATCATTCCTGTAATTTACCGCTGCTTGACTGTGCAGGTCCCCTATGTACGTTTCGCGGTCCGTGACCTCGAACCCTAACAGGAGCTAGCATGAAGCGCATCGCATTGGCCGTGGCGATCGTCGTCATGGCTGCAGGCGCGTGTAAGAAGGCGGAGCAAAGCAATACTGCCACCCCGCCTGCTGACTCGATGAAAATGGCGGACTCGATGAAGATGATGGCGCCTGCTGACACGACGCATCATATGGCGGCCGACACGAGCAAGGCACACGCGACGCCTATGGCTACGCCCAAGCCCAAGACGACACCGCCGCCGGCACCGGCGCGCAGGACGACGCGGCGCCCGTAACCACGCGAAGTCGTAGCAGGGATTCAAGCCCGGGCGCCGCCCGGGCTTTTGTTTTGCTGGACCGACCGGACGATCGCTGTGCGCGTATCAAACGGCGGCGTCCAACCAAGCTCAGTGCGGATTCGCTCCACTGCGTACGGATTCTCCCCCAAAATGAACGACATCGCCGCATTTCCGAGCGCGGTGTAGCGGCCCGGCATGACCAGGCGCATCAGCACGCTCCACGCGGCCACACCAATTCGAATGAGCGGCACCGGGATCCGAACTCGGAGCGGCCGCACCCCTAACGCCTCCGCGAAGGCAGCGAAGAACTCGCGTTGCGTGAGCAGCGGCGGCGCGTCGCGCGTCACATTGTAGGCGCGGAACCGAGGCTCGGCGGGCGCGTCGAGCGCGGCAACAATCGCCGACGCCAGGTTGCCGGCGTAGACACACGACAGATGATTCGTCCCGGGCCCGATCTCGGGGAGGAATCCGCGTTTGAGGTTTGCGATCAAACGCCGCGTGAAGAGCAGATCCCGCTCTCCGTAGATGACGTTCGGCCGGATCGCGATGACGGAGACGCCGCCGCGCGCCGCCTCCTGCTGCGCTAGCTGTTCCGCGGCTCGCTTGCTGCGGGCGTAGAAGTCTTTGCCGGGGAGCTGCTGAAACGGATAGTCCTCGGCGATTCCCTGTTCGCCGGCTTTGAACACGGCCGCGCGGCCGTACACAGCGACCGTCGAGATGTGAATGAGGCGCGCACCGGTGCGGCGGGCCGCGTCGAGCGCGAGGCGAGTGCCGCCGACGTTCACGCGTGTGAACTCGTCGAACGAATCGTGCGATGCCACGAGTGCGGCCGCGTGAACGATCGCGCCGACGTCCTTGGCAGCACGTCGCCACGTACTCACGTCGGTGACATCGCCGACCATCGGCTCGGCGCCAAACGATTCGACCGTGGCGACCGAGTGCGCACGCACCAGGGCGCGGGGCTTCTCGCTCCCCCCTCGCGCCCGCAGCGCGTCGAGCACGTGTGTGCCGACGAGCCCGGCGGCGCCGGTGACGAGAACCGTCACGCGGGGGCGACGCGGGGAGCGTCGAAGGGCAGCTCGACGACGCGCGCTTCGCGCCCCGCCGCGCGCACGATCGCGCCGGGCGGGACCTCCCGCCGCACGATGGCGAGGCCGATCCAGCGACCGAGCACCGACCCGCCGCCATCCGGGAGCCAGGCGATGCTGGTCACACGCCCCACATCACGTTCCTCGTGGGTGACGGCGCTCCAGCCGCTCGCCGGCGCGGCGGGTGGATCGGTCTCGAACAACAGGCCACGCAAGTGCCGGTTTGCATGCCCGCGGAAATGCAGGCGGCTCACCGTCTCCTGGCCGGTATAGCAGCCCTTGGTGTACGACACCCCGCCGATTTCGTCGAAGCGCACTTCCTGCGGTATGGTCTTCTCGTCCACTTCGGACGCGAGTCGAGGCCACCCCGCCAGGATGCGCGCCAGCTCCAGCGCTTCGGCCATTGCGGCGTGCGCGCCGGCGTTCACCAACCGTCGTTGCATAGCGGCGACCTCGTCGGCCGCGACCGTCAGCTGAAACACAAACGGCGCGACATCGCTCGTGCGCGCGACTTCGAGCGCGATCCCACCGGCCGACGCTTCCATCACCCGATTCGCGGCGTGCGGGACCGGGACACCGGCGGCGCCCATGACGGCGACAGCGTGGGCGCCCGTGATGCGGAGGACCGCCGTGTCGTTTGTGCGATCGGTGGAGCGCGCCAGGCGGGGCGGGACCGCGCGCTGCAGAATCGTCATAGCGCGCTCGCGGCCTTCCAGTGGGACGGTGAAGCGCACGCGCGGTCCAAGCCGCGCCGCCCAGCCGTCTACCACGATCATCCCCTTGGGTGTGAGCAGCGCACCGTACACGAACGCGCCGTCGCCCGGCTTCTCGATGTCGCTGGTGAGCAAGCCCTGAACGCACGTGATCGCGCCTTCACCGGGTCCAAGCAGGTCGATAACCCCGACATCGGCCGGTGCAACGATGGCGCCGGCGCGCAGCTGATCGACGATCTCGGCGGGCACCGCGTCACGCTCGAGCCGCGTGACGGTCGCGCTCGGCGCCGTGGGAAAAACGTCGCTCATAAGTCGGCCAGCTCGGGGGCGGAGTGCCCCGCGAGCGATTCCCATACCAACGCGGCACCCTTTCCCTCGAGCGTTCCTGCGTCATGACTGGTCGTCAGCATGACGCACGGCATCCCCGCGGCGCGTGCCGCCTGCAAGCCCGGCAGCGAATCCTCGATGACGACGCACGCGCGGGGCGCGACGGGGCGACGGCGGTTGAATGCGTCGTGCGCCGCGAGATAGGACGCGGGATCTGGCTTTGAGCGGGACACGTCGTCGGCGGCGATGATGACTTCGAAGCTATCGCTAAGTGCGGTCTGGCCCAACACGTGATCGATCTCGCGCCGTAGCGCGCCGGACACGATGCCCAGGCGGAACCGTTTTCCCGCGTCGCGCACGAACTCCGGCGCGCCGCGGACCAGCCGCAGCGACGTTCTGACGAGCTCGAGATAGATCTGTGACTTCTTCGTCACGAGGTGCTTCAGCATCTCAGTCGTCAACGTCCGTTGGGCGTTGCGGAACGCCAGCACGAAGCCGGTGCGATCGTCCAGGCCGAGGTACTGCGCATAGTACTGCTCGCGTGTCAGTGTGATGCGTTCGTCCGTGAGCACGCGCCGCAGCGCCTCGCAGTGCTGCGGCTCATCGTCTACCAGCACGCCGTTGAAGTCGAACAGCACGGCTTCGATCAGAGTGTCTCCTTCAACCAGGCGACCACCTGAGGCCAGCAGGAGATCCTGGCATGCTCGCTCAACACCAGTCCGCGGTGCGACAATCCGGGCGCGATCGCGAGCATCTTCTGGCCGCCACCGACCCGCTCGACGACCTGCCGGCACGCCTTCGGCGGCGCAAAGATCCAGTCGGCACCGCCGGCCACGCCGAGATACGGTGTGCTCAGTGCCGCGAGTCCGGCAAAATAGTCGAAGCCATCCATACCGAGCCATCTGCCGCGCACGTTCCACTCCATCCATTCCGCGATGATCTCGGCTGCCTCGTCTTCGTTGCCGAAGCGCAGCGCGCGCGCGGGAAACTGACCGAGCAGCCGCGACACCGCCATGGTTGCGGCGGCGAGCGTACGCCGTATGGGGCCGAGACGGCGCGGACCAGGCGTCCCGAGTGTCACGATACCACGAATTGGCGCGGCGGCGGCCACCCGCGCGAGCCAGCAGAGCCCGGCGGCGCCGCCGGCGGAATGCCCCAGCCAGGCGAGCGGCGCGCCGTCCGTCTCTTCGCGCACGCGCGCGACGAGCGTGGGGGTGTCATGGAGGACCCAGTCCTCGAACGTCCAGGCGCCGCGCCGTGGTTCGCGCGCGCTCTCGCCGTGATGGCGCATGTCGGCGAGCCACACGTCGAGCCCGGCGGCACCAAGAAAATGCGCCATCCCGCCGGCGGACGTTCCGTCACTGGAGTGCAGCCAGAAGCGGTGGTTCGTGAATGCTCCGTGCACGAGGAGGACGGCGGGGCGGCCATCGCGATGGGCGCGCAGCCGATGCAGAGCGAGCTCGACGCCGTCGGGCGTGGTGAGTCGCCGGGGGGGTGCACCGCCGGTCACTCGTACCGCCCGGCCGCGCGGTACGCATCGTCGAGCAGCTCGACCGGATGGCGCGCGCGCGCGGCGATGCCGGCGGCGACGAGCCCAGCGCCGATCTGCATGAGACATCCCGGATTGCCGGTCGCGACGACCTGCGGCGCAGCTTCGCGCAGGCGCTCGAGCTTCGTCTTGAGGACGGCGCGCGACATCTCGGGCTCGAGCAAAGTGAATAGCCCGGCACTGCCGCAGCATTCCGCGGCTCCCGGAACGGGAACGAGCTCGAGCAGCGGGATGGCGGCGAACAGCTTGAGCGGTTGGACGGCGACGCCCTGTGCGTGCAGCAAGTGGCACGGCGGATCGTACGCGACGTGCAGATCGAGCGGCGCCCCGGCGACCGGTCCCTTCATGTCGCTGCCGGCGAGCAGCTCGCTGACGTCGCGCACCCGCGCGCCGAATCGCTCTGCCCGTACGCCACCAAGCAGCCGCCCGTATTCCTTCATAAGAGCCCCGCAGCCGGCGCTGTTGACGACGATCGGCTCGTCACCATCACCGAAGGCGTCGACGTTGGTGCGGGCGAGGGCACGCGCTTCGTCGATCAGTCCGGCGTGAGCATGAAGCGCTCCGCAGCATACCTGGCCGGGGACCTCGACGGCTTGGTAGCCGTTCACGCCCAAGGTGCGCTGCGTGGCCTCGTGGACGTGAGAGAACAGGCCCTCCATGACGCAGCCGCGGAAGAGCAGGGCGGCGAGGGGCGGCGAAGGGGCGGCGAAGGGGCGGCGAGCGGCCTTTGCCGCTGGTTTAGTCGCCGCCAACATTCCGAGAGCGAACCGAATCCTTCCCCAGCCGGCGAACAGCCGCGGGAGTCCTGTCGCTCTCAATACGCGCGCAAACCAGTACACCGCGCCGCTCACCCCGGGCGTCGTCAGCGCCCAGAGCGCCAACCGAGCTACACGGGGCACAGGACTCGCCGCGATGATGCGAGCGCGGGCCGCCTCGAGTCCGTGGCCGTACTGCACGCCTGATGGGCAGACCGGCTCGCAGCCGCGGCAACCCAGGCAGCGGTCGAGATGGTAGACGAGGGCAGCGTCGGTCACGGCGATGTCGCCGCGCTCGAGCCCCCGCATCAGCTCGATGCGGCCGCGTGGTGAGTCGGACTCATCTCCGGTAGCGAGGAATGTCGGACAAGCTTGAAGGCAAAACCCGCAGTGCACGCACGCGTCCAGCCCCTCGAATCCTCCTCGTCCTGCCTCCGTCATGAGCCTTCTGTGGCGACGACGAGAGCGCCTCCGGGATCGAAGGTGCGGCGCAGGCCGGCGACGAGCGGCCCGACCCCCTCCCGATACGCCCCGAAGTGTCCGACGGCGCCACGCAGTGGCCACGGCGCACGCTCGAGGGTGAGCGGCACCTCGAGCCCGGCGAGGGTGCGGCGCAGCCGCTGCAAGCGGTCGATGTTCGTGTCACCGGTCCAGCGGATCGCGCCGGCGGCGGGAGAGGCGGAGATCCATTCGTCCCCCAGCTGATGCTGCAGCAGATCGAGCAGCTCATCGCTCGCGGTCGGTACGCCGCCGATGCGGAACGTCACGGGCCGCACCGAGAATCCCTCGGCCAGGCGCATCCAGAACGCATGCGCCTCCTCGGCGCGCAGCGGTGAGAACCGGCCGCCGCCACTCGCGGCGCCGAGTCCCGCTTCGTCCGCCGCGACCAGCGCGGGCGAGCCGGCAAGACGCACCGCCAGGACCCAGCGCTCCCGCCGCGCCAGGGCCGGTGAGACGAGCTCCAGCGCCGCGGGCGTCAGTCCGGCGCCCGCGATGTCTTCACCGACCTGCGTCAGATCTTCGCGCGCGCCTTCGAGCACGTACGTGATGTCGGCGCGCGGCAAGGTGCGCAGTCGCAAGTGCACGAGCACGATCACGCCGAACGCGCCGAACCCGCCGGCCTGAAGCCTCGTGAGGTCGTAGCCGGCGACGTTCTTCATGACGCGGCCGCCGCTTTGGACCATGCGGCCGTCACCGGTCACGAACGTGACGCCGAGCAGATGGTCCTTGATCGGTCCGAAGCCGTGTCGCAGCGGACCCGCGGTCGCGGTCGAGACGACGGAGCCGAGCGTGCGGCCGGCCAGACCGGGCGGATCGATGGCGAGCCACGCGCCGCGGTCGGCGAGCTGCTGGCGCAGCTGATCGAGCCCGATGCCCGCCTCGGCGGTCGCCGTCAGGTCGGAGGGCTCGATCGCGGGAATGCGGTCGAGGCGGCGCGTCGTGAGCGCGAGGTCGGCGGGGGCGTCGCTCTGCAGCCACGTTCCGGCGCCCTCGATGCGCACGCGCCAGCCTTCCTCATGCGCCGTGCCGAGGAGGAGCGCGACCGCATCGGGAGATCCCGGTGCGATGCGAGGGACGCGATCCGTGCTGGGTTCGAGCACCGCTCCTTCACCCAGCAATGCGGTGACTTTTTCGAGAATGGTCACGATGCCCTCGCCAGGTTGGGCTGACCCCGGGGCGCCGCCCCGGGGTTAGCCGAGGCCCACTCGCGACAGGCATGCACCGGCACGACCTTCCCCGGGTTCACTCGCTCGTCCGGATCGAACACCTTCCGCACCGCGTGCATCGCACCGAGCGATTCCGCATCGAAGATCAGCGGCATGTAGCGCAACTTGTCGATTCCGATGCCGTGCTCGCCCGTGATCGTGCCGCCCGCCGCAATGCACGCCTGCATGATCTCGGCGCTCGCCGCCTCGACCTTTTTCTTGAGGACCGGATCGGTCGCGTCGAACGAAATGTTGGGATGGAGGTTGCCGTCGCCCGCGTGGAAGACGTTGCTCACGACGAGCCCGTAGTGCTTGGCAATGGTAGCGATCGTGTCGAGGACCTGCGGCAGCGCGGAGCGAGGAACGACCGCGTCCTGTACGACGAGGTCACGCGACAGGCGTCCCATCGCGCCGAACGCCTTCTTGCGGCCCTGCCACAACCGCTCGCGCTCCGCCTCGCTGGCCGCAGATCTCACCGATCGAGCACCCGATTGACGCAGCAGGTCTACGACCACCTCGGTCTCCGCGACAACAGCGTCCGTGTTACGGCCATCGATCTCGACGAGGAGGACGGCGGCGGCATCGCGGGGATAGCCGGCGGCGTACACCGAGTCCTCGACGGCGTTGATACAGGACTGATCCATCATCTCGAGCGCGGCGGGCACGATCCCGGCGGCGATGATGGCGGACACCGCTTCGCCCGCTACGCGCAGGCCCGTGAAGTCGGCCAGTAGAGTTCTCACCGCCCGCGGCAGCGGAGTGAGCCGCACGGTGATCCTCGTCGCGATGCCGAAGTTGCCCTCCGACCCGACGAAGACGCCGACGAGATCCGGTCCCCACGGCTCGCCGCCCGGGCTGCCGATTTCCACAAGTGAGCCGTCGGCGAGCAGCACCTCGAGCGCGAGGATGTGATTCGCCGTGACGCCGTACTTCAAGCAATGCGGGCCGCCCGCGTTTTCGGCGACGTTGCCGCCGATCGTGCACGCGCTCTGACTCGACGGGTCGGGAGCGTACTGGAGGCCGGCCGGCCGGGCCGCCGCGCCGAGCTTCGCGTTGACGACGCCGGGCTCGACGACCGCCAGCCGGTTGTCGCGGTCGATGCGCAGAATGCGGTTCAGCCGTGTCAGCACCAGCAGCACCGAGCCTTCGTCGGCGAGCGCGCCGCCCGAGAGTCCGGTGCCAGCGCCGCGCGGCACGAATGGGACGTCGAGCGCGGCGAGGAGACGGACGACGGCGATCAACTCCTCGCGAGAGCCGGGGAGAACGACGATGGCGGGGACGCGACGGTGCGTAGGCAAGCCGTCCATCGAGTAGGTCATGCGTTCAGCCCGAGCTTCTCGAACGTGCCTGATACCGACAATTGCGGCGAGATCGCGAGCAAGGAGTGAAGGCGCGGACATGCTATATACTAGATGTACAGACGCACCGCGGTAAACAGGCAAAGAGGGGCCGGGACAACCGTGTTGTCCCGACCCCTCTAGACTGTGGCCCGCTGCTGCGTCTGTGGTCCTAGTTTTTGCAGGTCCTCGCTTAAGCCGCTCTCCAGAACCCCTTCAAGGCCTTCCCATCCGGCGACTCGCGCAGCTTCTCAAACGCGCGCTCTCTGATCTGCCGTATTCGCTCACGGGTCACTCCCATGAGCGCGCCGATCTTCTCGAGCGTCATCGCCTCGCTGCCCTCTTCGAGTCCGTAATAGAGATAGAGAATCTTGCGCTCGCGCGGCGTGAGATACTTCTGGAAGATGCGGTCGATGAACTCGCGCATCAACTTGCCGTCGGTGCGCTCTTCGATCTCGCCGCCCTCCTGGCCCGCAAAGCGCTCGCCGAGCGTCGCGGCGTCCTTATCGGTGCGATCGACCGGCGCGTCGAGCGACAGCTCCGCCGCCGTCATCCGGCGCGCGGTGCGGACGTTCTCGACGGTATCTTCGAGGGCTTTCGCGATTTCGTTGTCAGTGGGTTCCCGGCCGAGCTCCTGCGACAAATACGTTTCCGTGCGGCTCATGCGAATGAGCTGTGAGTTCTGATTCAGCGGAATGCGGACGCTGCGCGTCTGCTCCGCCAACGCTTTCAGCACCGCCTGCCGTACCCACCACACCGCATACGAAATGAATTTGACGCCCTGGTCGGGATCGAACTTCTTCACTGCTTTCAGCAAACCTTCATTACCGATGGCGACGAGCTCGGAGAGATCGAGTCCGTGGCCCTGATATTTTTTGACGTAGGAGATGACAAATCGGAGATTGGCAGTGACGAGACGCTCGGCAGCTTTTTCGTCGCCGCGCTGCACACGACGCGCGAGACGACGTTCTTCAGCGGGATCTTTGATGAGGGGAAGTTTTTGTATGTCTTGCAGGTATTGGTCGAATGCTCCGGATGGGGTGGTGCGGAAAAAAGCCTTCGCCTTGCCGGCACTCGACCTCGCCATGCGCGACTCCCCTTGAAACGCGACTGGTGTGTGGAAACGGCGGGCGAAGCCGCCCTTTAGACCACGTAAACCACGCGCCAATATAGGTTTTCCTGCCAATAGGTGCAAATAAACCCAGTTTTCCACATCACAAATTCTTGGGTTTGTAGGGATTCCCCCGTTTGTCCACTATCCACAGATCCTGTGGAAAATGGAAGGGAGGCAGGGAAACGCGCGCCGCAGCGAGTCAATCCGAAGGATGAGTTTCCTGCTGTGGAGACGTGGAAAGGAATGTGGGCTACGTGTTGACCAGGACCTGACGTATTGTCGCCTCGTCCACGGCGACCGTCCAGCCCTGATCGTCGTTGCCGTAGGCTCGTCCGATCGCGCTCGGCAGCGCGAGACGGATTTCTCCCGCCCGTACTTTCTTGTCGGCGCGCATCGCCGCAATGAGGTCGTCGACGTGACTGGCATCCGGCCGCTCGACGGGCAAATGCAGCCGTTCCAGAACCGAGCGGATGCGTTGTGCCGTTCCCGTCGACGCAATGCCGAGTGTTTCGGCGAGCCGGCCCTCGTAGATCATCCCGATGGCCACGGCTTCGCCGTGCAGCACTTCGTACTTCGAGGTCGCTTCGATCGCGTGCCCGACCGTGTGCCCGAAGTTGAGAATCGCGCGCTTGCCCTCCTCACGTTCGTCCTGCGCCACCACCTCCGCTTTGATTTCGACCGAGCGGCGCACGACGCGCTCAAGCGCGGGCGCGTGTTTCGCGAAAATCGCCGCATATTCGCCCTCGAGAAACGCGAAATACTCCGCGTCCGCGATCGCGCCGTGCTTCACGGCTTCAGCGAGCCCCGCCGCCAGCTGCACGCTCGACAGCGAGGCGAGCAGCTCCGGATCGGCGACGACGACACGTGGTTGATGGAACGCACCGAGCAGGTTTTTCCCGGCGGGCACGTCGACGCCCGTCTTTCCGCCAATCGATGAGTCGATCATCGCGAGCAGGGACGTCGGAACCTGCGCCAGCGGAACGCCGCGCAGGTAGGTCGCCGCGACGAAGCCGGCGAGATCGTTCACCACGCCACCGCCGAGTGCGATGACGGCGGAGTCGCGGCCGTAATGAGCCGCGAGCATCCGATCGCTCAGCGATGCCCAGGTATCGCGGGTCTTATTCCATTCGCCGGCAGGGAAGGTGAACAGTTCCGCCCGATAGCCGATCGCCGATAGCCGCTTTTCCAGGTCCTCACCGTAAATCTTCCCGACGTGCGAATCGGAAATCACGGCGTACGCTGCGGCGGGGCAGTACTGCGGCAGGATCGTGTCGAGGCGGCGGACAAGACCCGGCGCGATCAGGATGTCGTAAGAGGCATCCCGCTGCTCGACGAGCGGGACCCGGATCGTCACCACGCGACGTCGTCGTGGCCGGCCTGCATGTTCACCGCGCGCGCCAGTACGAAGAGCAGATCGGAAAGCCGGTTCAGGTAGTGGATGATCAGCGGGTTGATCTGCTGCTTGCGCGCCAGCGAGACCACGGAGCGCTCGGCACGACGACAGACCGTTCGCGCGACGTGCAGCGCGGCGCCTTTCGGCGAGCCGCCGGGCAGAATGAAATTCTTCAGCGGCTTCAGCTTCGGATCGTACGAGTCAATGACGCGCTCCAGGGCGCTCACGGTGTCTGCGTCGAGCGACGTGCGGAGCTTCGCGGCATTCGGCGTCGCGAGCTCGGCGCCGATCGTGAACAGGTCGCGTTGAATCGCCTCGAGTACGTTGGACTCGAAGGTGGGCAAATGAATCGCCACGGCGAAGCCGATCCAGGCGTTCAGCTCGTCCACGTCGCCGTACGCCTGCACGCGCGGGTCGTCTTTGGGGACGCGGCCGCCACCGAACAGTCCTGTTTCTCCAGCGTCGCCGGTTTTGGTGTAGATCTTCATGGAGCCTCGTACGTTACGTTCACGGGCAACGGAGCGCGAGCGGTTGCGTGGCGAGGACACGGCGCGTCGCGGGATCCACCGCCGTAGCGCGTGAATCCCGCGCCGAGATGTCGGTGATTTCGTCGAGGAGCAGAAGCCGGTCACTGCCTGCCGCGGCGACCGCTCCACGCAGCGAGTACCGCGTCCCGGGGTTCGTACGCACCATTCCGCCGACGAGCCGCAGGCGCTCTGGTGCTCTGACCCAGCGCAGGTGGTGGAGAGCGACGTCCGCCGTCGCGACGCCGGTCACCAACACCGTATCGGTTCCGTTTGGAAAGCGGGCCCGGAATGCGACCGCGTAGCCAGATGCGAGCGGGACGACTTCACCCGCATCCGCTGCCTGGTCGGCGTCGAGAACCAGCGCCCGGAGCGGTCTGGTTGGTTGGGCGCGCCGGACTACGCGGGCGAGGAGATCGAGTGCCGCGGCGCGCGTCAACGCGGGGCGCGATGGGCCCGCGCCGCCGGCGAACGCCGGCGCATCGAGGAGCGCGACCACCGTTACATGCGATGGCGGCGTGCTATGGCCGCCCGCGCCTCCGGGCGGAAAGGCGAGGACGAGCTCCGTTACTGCTTCGGCGGCGCCGCAGGTCTGCGGTGCATGGAAGCGGGCGAGGGTGAGGTGCGCAGGGGCCGCGCCATTGGCTGACAGTACGGTCGCGCTCTCGGCCTCGCGAGCCTCGACGGCCACGAGTGGTCGGTGTTGCAGCGAGTCGAAGAGATGGGGATTGCCGGTGAGCTGATGGTAATAATTGCGGGCGAAGCGGTTCCCGGTGATGAACACATGCGCCTCGCCACCCAGGCTCCAGCCGAGCGCGGCATGCGGCCCGCCGCCGGCGCAGGCCAGTAGACCCAAGACGAGAAGCACGCTAGCGTTGGCGCGATGCAAGAGACAAAAGATATCACCATCATCGGGGCCGGCCCGACGGGACTGTTCGCCGCATTCTACGCCGGCATGCGCGGCGCGTCACATCGTCTGATCGACAACCTCGACCAGGTCGGTGGCCAGCTGACCGCGCTCTATCCCGAGAAATACATCTTCGATGTCGCGGGCTTTCCGAAGATTCTCGCCAAGGATCTGGTCAAAGGGATGGCGGAGCAGGGTCTCCAGTGGAAAGGATCCGTCCACCTCGCCCAGAAAGTCATCGCGCTCAAACGTACCGAAGACACCGGCAAGCCCGTATTCACAATCGTGACCGACAAGGACGAGTATCCGGGCCGCTCGGTGCTGATCGCGGGTGGCATCGGCGCGTTTACACCGCGCAAGCTGCCCCTCAAGGACGTGGACCAGTGGAACGACAAGGGCCTCCATGATCGCGTCCTGAACCCGCGCGAGTTCGCGGGCAAGCGGGTCCTGATCGTCGGCGGCGGCGATTCGGCGTTCGACTGGGCGGTGAACCTGTACCCTCTCGCGAAGTCGATCGTCATGATTCACCGCCGCGACGGCTTCCGCGCCCATCAGGCGACCGTGGATCAGGTTCAGGCCCTGGCGGCCGCCGGCAAGATGGAGCTGCGCACGTTCTGGGAGCTGAAAGAAATCGCGGGCTCGAGCCGCATCGAGCGGGTCACCATCTTCAACAACAAGACGAAACAAGAAGAGACGCTGGCGATGGACTGCGTGATCCCGCAGCTCGGCTTCGTCTCCTCACTCGGGGCGATCGCCGAGTGGGGGCTCGAGATCGAGAAGGGTGACATCAAGGTCGCGCAGACGATGGAGACCAACATCCCCGGCATCTACGCCGCCGGCGACATCACGACCTATCCGGGGAAGCTGAAGCTCATCGCGACCGGCGTTGCCGAAGCGTGCATTGCGGTGAATCACGCCGTGCACTTCCTCAATCCCACGGCCAAGTTCATGCCGGGCCACAGCTCCAACATGGCGATCTTCGGACAGAAAGAAGACTAGCGCGCCAGCTGCACCACCACCGAATCGATCTGGGCAAGCATTTGACGCGTCGGCACGTCGTGCGCATTTGCCTGAATCGAGAAGGTGATCACCCGCCCGTCGGCTTTTTCGATGTACCCCGACAGCGTATTCACACGATCGATCGATCCCGTCTTGGCGAGCACCCGTCCCTCGAGCGGCGTCCCGGCAAAGCGCCGGAGCAGCGAGCCGCGCTGCTGCGCCCGCGGCAAGCCGGCCAGAAACGGTGCGCGTTTGGGATGGCGGTACATGTAGGCGAGCAGCTGCACAAACGCGTGCGGGGTCACGAGGTTGCCGGCGGCCAATCCGGAGCCGTCCTCGAGCGCAAACGCCGTGGAATCGATCTTCACGGAATCGACCAAAAACCGCTTTTCGACATCGAGACCCTTTCCCCAGCTACCGGTATCGCCCACCTCGCGCCCCAGGATCTTCAAGAGCGTTTCCGCGAACCAGTTCTGGCTCGAGTTCAGGATCGGGAATATGATGTCCGGCAGCGGACGTCCGCGGTACTCCACGAGCGGGTTGCCACAGCACCGCAGCGAGCGGTAGAACATCGAGTCGGTCGTGCTGGCGGCGCCGCCGCCGACCGAGAGGCCCTTCTTCCGTAACGAGATCTCGAGCGCGCGCGCCGCGTACAGATTCGGATCGGGAAGCGCGAAGCTCTCGATCCACGGCGACCGGCTCAACGACACCGTGCCTTCCGCCCAGATATCGAGCGTCCCGGGCTTGCGGAAGAAGTTGTCGCCGATCGTCGTCGACGAATCGGCGGCGACCGTGCGGGCCCGGTTCTCGAACGTGAAGAGGGTGAGATCGGGGTTCCACGTGATGATGGGCGGCGCATCGACGAAGGACCCTGGGGTGATCTGGAAATCCACGCTGTTGTCGTGAAATCCGAGCCCCGAGATGGGCGCGGCGTACCACCAGTTGAGATCGAACGAGTTCCAGCTCGGATGCGTCAGGACCGGTTCGAAATACGAGCCGTCACCGACGACCCGGCCCGTCACGCGCCGAATCCCATGCGCGCGCAAGGAATCAGCGATGGCATCCACGGCGGTCCATGTCGAGTCGCAGCCGCCCGGCGCCAGCGTGTCGACCGTGTAGCAGCGCTCCGACCACGTCGGATCACCGCGGCCGTACAGCACGAGGTCGCCCTGCAATACGCCATTCGTGATGGTGCCGTTGGCGTAGAGGCTCGTGCGCGCGCGATAGTCGGCGGGGAGCAGCACCGTCGCCGCCGCTGAGACCACGAGCTTCGTGTTGCTCGCGGGCACCGAAAAGCGGTCCCCGTTGCGATTGAACAGCACGCGCCCGCGGTCGTCCTGTGCGTAGACGTTCCAGGTCGCGCGGTCGAACGGCGGCTGATCGAGCAGGCGCGTCAGGCGCTGCTGCAGCGAGCCGCGGTTTTGCGCCCCGGCCTGACTGGAAAGCGCGGCGCTAATCGTAAGCGACGCGAGGATCAGCTTTCGCATAGAGCACGTCTGCGAGAAGGTTGACCAGCACAAAGATCACGGACAAAAAGAGGATACTCCCCTGGACCGCCGGCAGATCCCGTTTCTGAATCGCGAGCAGCACATAACGGCCCACTCCGGGCCACGAGAATATCGTCTCCGTCAGGATGCTGCCGGTCAGATAGTTGCCCACGTCGAGTCCGAGCACGGTGATGATCGGCAGCAAGGCGTTTCGCAATGCATGCCGGCCGATCACCCGCTGCTCCCCCAGTCCCTTGGCCCGCGCGGTGCGCACGAAGTCCGACGGCAGGATGTCGAGCATGGCGCCACGCGTCATTGCAGCGATCGATCCAGCCGCCGGGCCGGATCGCCGCGAGGACGCCCAGGGTGATGCCGCAGGTCACCGCGAGCAGCATGGCGGCGCCCGCGAGCTGCAGCGTCTTGGGAAAGCGTTCGGCGAGATCGCCGAGTACCGGGCGCTGCGTGATGTAGGACCGCCCCAGATCGCCACGGACGACGCCCCAGAGATAGTGCGCGAACTGCACGGGAAGCGGCTGGTCGAGGTGCAGCTCCCCGCGCAGCCGCGCGATGGTCGCGGAATCGGCGCGCTCACCCACCATCTCGGCGACGGGATCGCCGGGGACGACGTTCAGCAACAGAAAGGCGACGACGAGAACACCGAACAGCGTGGGGATCGTGGCGAGCAGCCGCCTACCGACGAGCCGCAACACGAACCTTGGTCCAGCGCTGGCCGTTGAAGATCGCCGGAACATCCCACCCCGCGATGGACGGGTGTTCCGCCCAGAGATCCACGGCAAACCAGAGATAGAGCCAGGGCGCGGCTTCAAAGATGCGATTGTCGATTCGGGCGTACAGCGCCTCGCGCGCCGATTGGTCGACGGTGCGGCGCGCCAGTACGATCAGCGAGTCCGTGACGCGATCGCTGTAGAAGGCATAGTTGCCGCCCGGGCCAAAGCTGGCGCTGTGAAACAACGGATAGAGGAAGTTGTCGGCGTCGGGATAGTCGGCCCACCAGTCGGTGATCGCCATGTCGGTGTCACCTTTGCGCACCGCCTCGCGCATGCTGGAAGCGTCGCGCGACACGATCTCCACCCGGATCCCCACGGCGTCAAGCTGCGACTGGATCGCCTGTGCGACGCGCCCCATCTCCACGTTCGTGCCGGAGCGCCACAGCTGCACCGAAAACCCGTTGGGGTATCCGGCCGAGCGCAGCAGGCGCCGGGCTGCGGTGGTGTCGTAGGCGTAGGGCCGGCGTGAGGGATCACTTCCCCCCAACGTCGGGGGAATGGCTCCCGCCGCCAGCGCACCGCGGCCGTTCCACACGGTGCGCAAGATTTCGGGGACGTTGACCGCGTGGTTGATCGCTTGGCGTACCCGCGGATCGCGCAATGGACCGCGCCGGTTGTTGAGCGGCACGTAGACGGCGCGGAGCGCCGCCTTGCGCTTCAGCCAGTCGGGATGTTCCTGCTCCCACCTGACCGTCTCGCCGAACGGGATCTCGACGACCGAGATCCGTCCTGACAGGAACTCCGCGGCGCGCGTCAGCGCCTCGGGGATGATCCGCACGGTGAGTGATTCACTCAGCGGTGCTCCGCCCCAGTAGCCCGCATTCTTGGCAAAGCGCAGGTAGTCGTCGTGCTGCCACGCGACGAAGCGCCACGCCCCCGTTCCAACGGGCCGCTGGCCGAAGTCGGCCGGGACGGACGGCGGCACAACCGACGCGACCGGCATCGCGAGGAATTTCGGGAAAATCGCGAGCGGCTCAGTGAGCGTAAACGCAATCGCCGTATCTCCCAGCACCTCCATGCCGCGCACGTCGCGCGCGTGTCCGTCCGCGAAGTCGCCGGCTCCGGCGATGGGCAGCAGCGGCCACACCCGGCCGCCGTGGGTCGTGGGATCGAGGACGCGCAAGAAGGAGCGTTTGACATCCGCGGCGACGAGGGGTCGCCCGTCATGAAAGCTGACACCCGGGCGGAGATGGAAGACGTACCGCTGTCCCTTCCGATCGGTCGTCCAGCGGTCGGAGAGGCCCGGCAGGATCCGGCCATCGGGGTCGAACTGGGTGAGTCCGTCGAACAGGAGCGTCACCATCTCGCCGGTCGGCACGTCGGTAGACAGCGCCGGGTCGAGCGAGCGTGGGTCGTAGGTCTCGTAGTAGACGAGCCCGTGCGCTCCGGCCTGATCTCCTCCGCCCGTCTGACCACGGCAGGCGGCGAGAAAACACAGGAACAGAGCGCTCTTCGCGGTGTCGAAAAGGTTGACAGTTCGGAGCAAGTGTCGCAACATAGCCGAGATTGCCAAACTACGTCAATTGCGCGTCATACCCTGCCTGTTGCTCGTTGCCCTGGTAGCGACAACCGTCCTCGCCGCTCAAGAACAGGAGCGGGTGGTTCGGGGTCTCTCGTTCGTCGGTAACCGAGCACTCGACGACTACACGCTGGAAAGCGCGATCGCCACGACCAAATCGAGCGCCTGGGCTCGATACGGCATCGTTCGCTGGTTGGGGCTCGGTGAGAAGCGCTACTTC
>WNGO01001302.1_pt1 | contig 18679 bp, 12 predicted proteins | sample 5400511 | NCBI WGS metagenome assembly WNGO01 (sample SAMN13153380, study PRJNA577476) | soil metagenome | isolation source: 20 cm soil or saprolite under Garry oak tree replicate 2 | place: USA:California | collected 2016-06-15 | reverse complement strand
CTCAAATTCTTTTCTCGCTCTGAAAATCTCCTACGCCAATGTGCTCGCCGACCTGTGCGAGCGTCTTGGCGGCAACGTCGATGAAGTTACGCGCGCGGTGGGCCTCGATCCTCGTATTGGTGGCCAGTTCTTGAAAGCCGGGTTGGGTTTTGGCGGCTTCTGCCTGCCGAAGGATATTCAGGCCTTTATCAAGCTCGCCGACCGGGCGGGGATCGACTTCGGTCTGCTCAAAGAGGCGGAACGCGTCAACAAGCAGCGCGTGGACCAGCTGGTGGACAAGGTGAAAAAAGCGCTTTGGGTCATGAAGGAAAAGCAGATCGGTATCCTGGGAATCGCCTTCAAGCCGAATACGGACGACATCCGCCTTGCTCCCGCAATCGAGGTGATCCGGCGCCTGCTAGCCGAAGGCGCGGCCGTGCGTGCGACCGATCCAGAAGCCATGACACGCGCGCGCGCCGTATTTCCTGATCTGCAGTACAGCGCGGACCCATACGAGGTTGCGCGCGGAGCCGACGCCCTTCTTTTACTGACGGAGTGGGAACAATACCGGCGTCTGGATTGGAAGCGAATCCGCGGCGAAATGGCGCGTGCGCTGGTGATCGACGGGCGGAACATGCTGCGGCCTGCGGAGATGAAAGAGTTGGGATTCGAATACGTCAGCTTCGGGCGCCCCGATCAGGTCGCGGCCACAGCCACACTATAGGATCTGTCTATAGTCCTCCCTCATGAGATGTTCAGCGCGCCTGGGTTTCGGCAAACCGTTTCTTGAAGGATTCCAGCGTAAGCCTTAGCCCTTCTTCAAGGTTTACTTTAGGTTCCCAGCCCAGTACACGGCGCGCTTTCGAAATGTCCGGTAAAAGGCTATCGGGAACTGGAAATTCTGCAGCGCAAACTGAATCCGTTGTTGACTCAAAAGGAACAGGTGGCGTAACGTGCGGAAAGTCGAGAGCCGCCGCTTTCAAGTAAACACGGGACAATTTCAGGGAAGCTGGTGGTGGGCAGTTTCATTCGCATCGTGAAACAGTTCGCGAATAAGAGACCCACATGGCACGTCGATGATCTCGGAGATGCGAACGCACTCCTCCAGAACTCTTCACACTTCGACAAGGAAGCGGACGTGTTACTTTGCCGGGGAGTTCAGGAGGTTCGGCCCGCGTGGGGCGGATGGCTGGGACAAACCAAACGAAGTTGCAAACCGAACTACGAGACCCCGAAAGAAGGAACCGGGAGAACTCCGGTTGTGGCGGATGCTCCATGTAATAAGTGGTTTCGGGTCAGTGCCGATATGCGCGACTGTTAGGCGCTGAGTCTAGTATTAATCGGGAATTGCATTATCGAGAAACTTCTCCTCTCTGAAACAGACTCCAAGGGCCGCGAGTTCGTATAGAGGGAATATGCTCGCGACTAGGTATGGCAAGTGCACTCAGGTATTTTACTCTTTTAATTGGTGGATTCACCTGATTTTCTCAACCTCATACCTCACGTATTGTATCCCGCGATTTGCTCGCTATGAGGAACGCAACATAAATAGTGAGTTAAATCAATGCATAGGGTTTATGGCGTTATGCTTCTTTGCGCGCGGTAAGCGTCATGTGTTTTATGTGGAGCGACTCAATGCATACGCTTATGCGGAAGCTTGCTTTCCTTCTAGCGTTTATCCTCACGGCTTGCTTTAGCACTCAAGCTCAGCATAACCCGGGTACCTTCACTCCCACGGGCAGCCTGACCACGGCGCGCGGCCAGGACTCGGCGACACTGCTGGACAATGGACTGGTTCTGATTGCGGGAGGCTACTGCAACGCTGGTGATCTATCCAGTGCTGAGCTATATAATCCGGAGACCAGAACTTTCATTGCTACGGCCAGCTTGATCACGGCGCGCGATTCCCACACGGCGACACTGCTGAACAACGGACTGGTTCTCCTTGCCGGAGGCGAGGGGACCTATGATGAACTATCCAGCGCTGAGGTATATAACTCGGCGACTGGAACTTTCATTGCTACGGGCAGTATGACCACGGCGCGCTACCTCGCCACAGCAACGTTGCTAAACAATGGACAGGTTCTGATTGCCGGAGGCACGGGCAGCATTGGTTTTCTATCGAGTGCTGAGCTATATAACCCGGCGACCGGAACTTTCACTGCTACGGGCAGCATGACCACGGCGCGCTACCTCGCCACAGCAACGCTGCTAAACAATGGACAGGTTCTGATTGCCGGAGGCGTCGGCAGCTACGACAGCCCTGAATACCTATCCAGCGCTGAGATATATGACCCGGCGACCGGAACTTTCACTGCTACGGGCAGCATGATCACGGCGCGCGATTCCCACACGGCGACACTGCTGAACAATGGACTAGTTCTGATTAGCGGAGGCTACGGCAGTGCTGGTGACCTATCCAGCGCAGAGCTATATAACCCGTCGACCGGAGCTTTCACCTCTACTGGGACCCTGAACACAGCGCGCACGGACCACAGGTCAACGTTGCTAAACAATGGATCGGTTCTGATTACCGGAGGCAATGGGACTACTGCCTATCTAACTGATACTGAGCTATATAACCCGGCGACCGGAACATTCACTTCTACCGGCAGCATGATCACGGCGCGCTACCATTACACGGCGACATTGCTGAATAGTGGAGAGGTCCTGATCGCGGGGGGCAACAACGGCAGTTTCCTGTCCAGCGCGGAACTAATGGCGACGAAACCTGAAGAGAGGAGGTGAATCTGAGTTATCCCCGTTTCGTCAGACCTTGCTGATTCCCCTCGATTTCTCTCGGCTCCGGTAAATCGTGATCAAGTTAGGTCCTAGGCCGTTAACCGGTAGTTTGTCCTGACGTATCGATCAAGCCCAGGTTCGACGGTTTTGTTCTCAAAATGGGAACAATAACTGCCAAAACTATGCTAGCCCTGTTCACAGATTGCTAGTAGTGACCATCGCGGGGTCGGCGAAGACTCTTGTTTCAATTCGCATTTCCTATTTAAAACGTTCGTAGCAGGGAATTGCGCTTTTTTTCCGGCGCTGACGACATTTTGGCGAGGGAGTGTGTCCAGGAAAAAGCAGATATGTTCAGTAGGAGGTAGACCTACAGGGGTAAAAGCCAGAAGCCCCTTAGCATTTTAGGCTGCTTTCTGAAGAACGATGAATTCGGTTTTGGTGACCGCCATGCGCTGGGCCTTGAGCAACAGATAACCGAGATTCTTGTAGCCACGGCCCCTTCTAAGAAGGGTTTTGATGTTGCCGTTGATGGCTTCCACCACTCCGAAGCGTACTTTGGTGCGGCAGTAGTTGAGGATGCCGTCCAAGTGATCCAGCAGCATGTAGGCGAGGTTTTGAAACGGTACCAAGCGTTGCCATCGCAGTTGATTGATCCAACTCTGTAAGTAGCGCACCATGGCTCCCTCATAGCGGTAGGTCCACAACCGCTCCAAGCTTTTCTTTAAAAGGTAGGCTTTCATCACCCGACGATTGAGGGCGAACAGCTCGTTTAGCTGCTGTCGTTTTTGGTGGTCTAAATTCATCCAGCGCGTCAACAGCAGCCAGCGCTTGCCCTTCACTACGCCGCGCATGCGCCCACCTTTGCGGAAGAACTCCGCCCTCCGCACTTCATCGATGGCCTTGTTGGCATGCTGTAGCACGTGAAATTTGTCGTAGACAATGCGGCAGTTGGGCGCCCATTGTGCAATGCTGTGGGTGAATGGCCGCCACATATCCACGCACGCCGCCTCGATGCGCTTCCGCTGGCTTTCCTTCAGTTGCGTTCGAAAGAACTCATCGAGCGTTTCTTGCTTGCGATCCTGCCCGAACCACAAAGGCTCGCCGGTCTCCAAGTTGCTGACCACGGTGATGAACTTCATCTGCTTGCCGAAGTAAATCTTGTCCACACCCATCTGCTCTAAGCGATCCTTGCGGCGCGTCGCACTCCAGCGCTGCAGATACCGCAGGTCGATCGCTCGCACCGTGCTGGCGGCTAGTCTGAACTGCCTGGCTACCTGGCGTACCGATGCGCTTTCGCACGCCAATCCCACGGCGTCTTCAAAGCGCTTACTAAACGGCGCTTTGCTCGGTAGCTGGGGTACCTTCTCGACCTTTATCCCACACTGCGGACAGCACACCCGATACACTTCGATGACCACCGTCGTTCGATATTCGCCCCACGGCAGGTCTCGCACTTCACGTTCGTTGTAATCATGTGCGTCGGGAAACTTTCTTCCGCATCCAGAACAGATCAATTTGCGGTTCCCCCGCTTGCGCCGTAGCCATAAACGCAGCGTCTTGGCTGTTTCATCGATCTCGTGCCGATAGACTCGGTAGCCCGGCCATCCCAGTATTTTCGTGAATTCATTGTCGCGCATTCCGCCGAGTCTAGCGGAACTGCCCCCTGACGCAAACCCGCTCTCCTATTGGGTCTCTACGAATTCCTGCTCAGAGCCATTTTTCCCTTGGTTCTGTGCGAGGAAATTGGAAGGAATGGCTCGACGGTGCAGTCTAGCGGGCTAACCCAATGGACTACTTTGATCGACTAAACCCCTAGCAGGCAGTACTTTTTCTTTAGCCAATTGGAACATTCACCGTATTGCGGGCTACTTTGCTGTTCGCTAGCCTGACTTGCGAGTTGCCCGGCCAAGTTTTGCATGTGCGACGCTACCTGGCCAAAGTTCATCCATCTCCGCCGAACTGGCCTGCTCGGACGTTGCAGTACAAATTGCCGGGCCTTAGGTTTGAAGCCCAGGCCCGATTCCTGAGTGAACGGAGGTAATGTGATGCACCAGCCATCCCGCTTTTGCGCTTTATCTACTGGAGTCGTTGTCCTCTCCTTCCTCTTCTTCTGGGGCGGAATACAAACGGCGCAAGCCCAGCTTGCCGCTCCCGCCTGCTCGACAACTACGATCGACATGAAACTACTGGTGGTCACCAATGGAAAAACGGAGGCGGATTTTCCAGCGATCAAGCAGATCCTCGACTATCTGGGCACGCCTTACGACGTGTGGGACATGGCCGTCACCTCAGGAGGAATCACTTCCTCAATGTTGTCCGATGGCAGTTGCCACGGTTATTACCAGGGCGTGATCTTCGCCTATGGCGGTTACATCTACACGCTATCCGGGATGTCGATCCTGACCTCCTATGAGCAAACCTTCGGGGTGCGGCAGTTGAACTGGTACATGTATCCCAACAACGACTTTGGGTTCAACTATCCATATAACGGGACGATTAGCTCCACCGGTACGGAGAGCGCTAGCTTTACCCCTGGGGGAGCATCGGTTTTCTGGTACGCAAACACACACACACCGTTGGTTCTCTCGAACGCCTACATCTTTTTGGGCACGCCTCTCAGTGCTTCAGCGTTGCCGACAGGGGCTTCCGTAACGCCCTTGCTAGCAGATGCCTCCGGTAATGCCCTCTCTCTGATCTACACCCATGGAGACGGGCGGCAATATCTCACCCAAACCTTCGACAGCAGTCCGTATCTGACGCACGACTTGGTCTTGGCGTACGGTCTGATCAACTGGGTCACGAAGAACCTCTTCCTGGGCGAATACCACGTGTACGCGGCCGCACAGGTGGATGACTTTTTTATTAATGGCTCCGAATGGAAACCGGGGACACCGTGCACCGATCCCATAACTCACGATCGCACGCCCCCGGATGCCACATTGCTGCCGTTTTTTCGGATCAACTCCGCTGACATGACTTCGTTGGTGGCTTGGCAGAACAAGGTTCAAAGCGACCCATTACTTTCAAATTTCAAACTAACCCTGGCCTTAAACGGCGTTGGCACCACGGGCAACACCGACTGGACCGGCCTCGCCACCGCCGGCGTTGCGAATGACGACTTGACCAGGAACGTTCAGAATTACCAAAAGTACTTCCACTGGATAAGTCATACCTACGACCACCCAAACAGTCTGAACGGTTTGCATAAGTCCGATCCGGGTGGTGACCCAGACACTCCACAAGTAGACTCGATCGACCTGGAGATCCTTACAAACCAGTATGTAGCCACAGGCGCAGGCCAGAACCTGGACCCAGATCCCAGTGACACCGTCAGTCCTATTCACTTGAGCGACTTCAACCCGGCGAACCTCGTTACTCCGGGCGTTACGGGGCTGAACGATACTTTGGTCCCCACTTATCTAGCTCAAGATGGCATCCGCTACGTGGTGACCGACACGTCGGTCATCGGACAGGCGAATAATGGCCCGAATCCATCGCCCAATGTAGGCCTCGTGAACAGCTATGCTCCCGGCATTTACGAAGTGCCGAGACATCCCAACGATATCTTCTTCAACGCAGTCAACTGGGCGGACGACCAGGCGGAGTTTTCTTGTATCTACAACAATCCCGTACAGTCACCCTACAACACCTTCACCGCACCACAGATTCTCGATTACGTGAGCTCAGGCTTCCTTACGAACTTGTTAAGGGGAGACATGGATCCGGAGATGTTCCACCAAAACAATCTGCACGACTATGACGGCCAGGGTCATTCGGTACTCAGTGACGGCTATGATCAGGCTTTTAGCAAGTACAAACAGCTTTACAATCTGCCGGTCGTCAGCCCAACGCTCGATCAGTTGGGGCTGACCATGCAAAATCGCAACGCCTACAACCTATCGACGGCGACGGCAAGCCTCACAAGCGCCTCTGGGTCGAATTTGACCGTCAGCATCACTGTGCCGGCCACAGCTACTGTTCCGAGCGCGATCATCCCGGTTACCGGCCTGTACAGTGTTGGAGCAGAACCCTATGGCGGACAATACATTTCGCACGTACCGGTGAGCAAGGGCCAAACGATAATCATGCCCGTGATGTCTGCACCTCCTCTAACCGTTTTCTCGCTGACGTTGAACCCAACGAGCGTGACTGGTGGAACGCAGTCCTCCACTGGCACGGTGACGATAAGCGGGCTAGCTCCCACAGGCGGTGCACCAGTTGCGCTTTCCAGCAGCAACGCGGCAGCCAGCGTTCCCTCAAGCGCGACCGTTCCGGCCGAGAGCACCACCGCGACCTTCACGATCAGCACCAGCGCGGTGGCCGCATCAACCCCGATCACCATTTCCGCGTCCTATGGCGGCGTGAGCACATCGACTTCGCTCACCGTGACACCTCCGCCTCTTCCGATCGTCTCTTCGCTGACGTTGAACCCAACGAGTGTCATTGGCGGCCTGCAATCCTCTACAGCCACGGTGACGCTGAGCGGGCCAGCTCCCGCCGGGGGTGCGCAAGTTATCCTTTCCGGCGGCAATGGGGCGGCCAGTGTTCCTTCCAGCGTGACCGTTCCGGCCGGAAGCAGCAGCGCCACCTTCACGGTGAACACGTCTCCGGTTCTCTTATCAACTTCTGCCACGGTCTCAGCTTCGTATAACAGCACAACTCAAACAGCAAGTCTTGTGGTCTTGTTGTAGCGGCACGGAAACCGATGGAGGACAACTCATCTCGCACGTACAAGTGAATAGAGGACGATAATACTGCCCGCGCTTTCGGCAAATAGAAAGGATTACCGTGAGCCAGATATTCGAGGCCTTGATCGTCGCGCACGACCCGGGGGTGGACAAGCTAAAATCTTTGTCGGCCACGCAGGGGGAGCCCACGGATGGCTCCTCCGAACTCTTGCCGATGGTCGTCGTTCCCTCAAACGCTGATCTGTCCGGCAGGCCGAAAAACCATATCGTCCAGCTTCCTAGCCAGGTTAACTTGTCACATCAGAAGATCAGAATTTACTTGATCCTCGCTTTCTTTGTGACAGCGCTGGTGCTGCTGGGAACGAACCAGGCATTCCACCCACATGGGAGCGCATTTGCCGACGGCCAGTCGATCTACGGGGTGGCATTTGAAGGCACAGTTCGCCCGGCCAGTGAGATCCGGATCGCCGCGGAGTCAAACGGCACGGTGTCCAACATTTCGGTGAAGGTGGGCGATACTGTGCAAAAGGGTCAGCAGCTTCTGGGTATGGATGATCGCGAAGCGCAATTGACCGTCAAACAGGCGAGTGTTGAGCTCGAGGCGGCCGAAACAAAACTTGACAAATTTCGCGGACAGCTAGCCGAAGCGGACGCCCGTATGGCCATATCGCAACGCCAAGAGCAGTTAGTTCCCACCCGCCAATGGCGGGATTCTCCGGAACGCGCTGCAGCCGCTTACGATCAAGCCGTGCTCAACTACAGCCGAACCCAGAAACTGTTCGAAGCGGGTCTCATTGCGCAACAAGATCTGGATGCTCGAGGTACTGAACTGCGAATGGCCCGGGATGACCTGGAAAATGCAAAGGAACTGGCGGCAGTATCAACGAAGCTGGCGCACGATCAGGCCGACCAGGCGAACCTGCAAGCCAAGGTCACGCGAGAAGAATTACAACAGCAATTGCGCCAGGCGGAGTTGAACTATGCGCGCGCAAAGCAGCAGGCCGATGCAACGGTCGTGCGTGCCACGACAGCCGGTGTGGTCACCGAAATCCCTGTCCACTTGGGAGATCGTGTTCCGGGCGGCGCGGTCCTTGCGCGGCTGGCAAAACTCGATCGTATGATCGCTGAAGTCCCGGTGGCAGCGCAGATGATTTCGGCTCTGAGGGTCGGCCAATCGGCTCAAGTGGGGCTATCTTCTTTACCCCCCCGCAAGGTGGAGGGCAGCATCCAAGCCATCAATCCGCTCCCCTCTCAGAACATGACCCACATCGTCGAAGTCGAATTCGATAATCCAACTCTCTTGCTGGTGGCGGGTCAACCGGCAGAGGTTAGGTTTTTGAGGCCATGAGCCGCCAAGAACCGATTTCCGTTCTACTGACAACGGAAGGAACGTATCCTTTCTACACGGGGGGTGTGAGCACGTGGTGCCACCGGCTCACGGACAACTTGCCAAACATTGACTTCACTGTGCTCGCGGTGGTTACCAACCCGTCCCCGAAGTCAAAATACGACCTGGCGCCCAATGTGCGGCATGTGATTAAAGTACCGCAATGGGGCCTCCTTCAGCCCGCAGAATATTCATGTCATCAACCGGCTTCTGTGGTGCTGCGCAATTTATGGAATACGACGTCAGAAGTCATCACTACCTGTTTCAAACCAATCTTCGAACAATTCCTTGCTCTTTTGTTCTCTTCTAATTGTGACAAAGAAGAACTTGGCCACGTGTTGCTCAAATTGCACAGCTACTTTCAATGGTACGACTACCCAAAAACCATGAACTCCGGCGATGCCTGGAACGTGCTTCGACACGCGGCGTGCGCTGCTTGGGAGTGTCGCCCTCCGGCCACGGAACACCCAACCCTCGCAGAATTGAAGCAAGCCTATCGCTTGCTGTATCACTTGCTGATGGTGCTTCACTTCCCCATTCCTTGCGCTGACATCGCACATTCCTCGGCAGCGTCGTTCTGTGGGTTGCCCTGCGTACTGGCAAAACTCATGAATGGCACGCCTTATCTGCTGACTGAGCATGGGGTCTACCTGCGCGAGCAATATTTGAATCTACGTCGTCAAGTGAAGTCATTCTTTGTTCGTTGGTTTCTTTACCGATTGGTTGAAAGCGTGGTCGAATTGAATTATTACTTCGCTGACTTGGTCGTTCCGGTGTGCGCCTACAATTCGCGTTGGGAAACGCATCTAGGCGTGGCCCCGAGCCGCATCAAGGTGATCTTTAACGGAGTGGATCCCGAGAAATTCTACCCCTCCAAGCAGGAAAGCAGCGGCCGGCCACGGGTTTCGAGTGTCGGTCTTATTTATCCCCTGAAAGGGCAGCTCGACCTGATTGACGCAGCTGCCCTATTAAAGCCCACGTTCGACAACCTGGAAATGCGCTTTTATGGGACGCCTGCCGACAGCGAATATTTCGATTCCTGCCTAGGCAAGGTCGCTCAGTTCGAATTGGACGGCTGCGTCACTTTTGCCGGGTCCACAAAGGAACCTTGGAAAGTGTATAACGATGCTGATGTCATGGCTTTCCCTAGCATTTCAGAAGCCTTTCCCTACGCGGTGCTGGAAGCCATGTCGTGCGGCGCCGCGATAGTTGCTACGGACGTGGGAGGGGTAAGAGAAGCCCTAGGGGATTGTGGGCTTCTTGTGCCCGCCAGGACGCCGCAGGCGATGGCCGACGCTATTTCTTTCTTACTCAGCAATGCGAGGGAGCGCGAACGGTTGGGGCAGATGGCTCGGGCGCGCATCCTCAAACATTTTACAGAAGAACAATTCTTGAATTCATACGAAAGCACTTACTACAAATTGCTGTCTTGCCAGCCTCAACAGTTCTTGCCGGCCTATCGCTCGTGATAGGAGTGTGTGTGCGGATGTCTCGGTTCGCGTTGACTACCATGGCGCTCGCAGGGTCAAGTTTGCTCGTTGCAAAGTCGATCGTCCCGGCGACTCCTACTCCCTTGCGTCTGGCCATCTATTACGGGTATCCCAGTCTGGTAAATGGGGCCAACGGGGATGTGGAGAAGGCAGCCAGTGTGTTCAGCGAGTACGAGGAGGTGGTCTTGGGCGACGGCCTTGAGTTCCCGGACCAACAGTCCGGGCGCTACCCTCCGGGGGACCCAGAGGAGCACCAGAAGGTCCTCAGGATAATCGCGGCCGTCCGAGATCGCAGGCGAGGGACGCGTTTTTATGGTTACGTCTGCTTGGGTGAAATTCCATCTCCCAAGCGAGAAAAAATATTTCTCACGCCCAGTCAATTGGAAGAGCGCGTGCGCCTATGGAAGCAGATGGGTGTGGCAGGCGTTTTTCTGGATGAGGCTGGCTACGATTTTACCGGAGTGAATCGTAAGCGACAGAATATGGCCGTCCGGGTCATCCACGCGCTCGGTCTCAGCGCGTTCATGAATGCATACTTTCTGGAGGATTTGTTCAGCCGTGAAGACAACCTCCCTTCCGCAGAGGGTACCACGAAGAATCCTGAGCATTTGCCTCCGCTCTTAGACCGACGTGATCTTTTCCTGCTGGAATCATTTCAAGTGAGAAATGGAAACTATGAAGGTGTTTCCGAATGGCAGGCACGCCTGGATCAGGCCCTCAAATATCGTCGACGCTATGGAGCCCACATTTTTGCTACCACCACAACGACCGAGCAGGAGCCATTCAGCTCGGAAAAGTTCAATTTTGCGTGGTGGACTGCCCTTCTCTACGGCCTGGATGGTTTTGGCTGGGGAGAACCAAACTTTGCTGCTCAAAGCAACGCTTTACCTGATCATCGCTGCACCTTGGAGAGTAAGATGCTCCGCGCTTTCGAACCGTCATCCTCCGTCGGTTCTGATGGCAGACGCTACTGGAGGAGGGCGAGCAATTTTTGGGTTGTCGCGGATACCGCCACTCATTCCATTCATCGTGTCCCGTCCGATGTCTCCATGGAATCCAAGGACATGGAAACCTTGTTATCTTCTCCCCGAGAGGGATCACTGTTGAACTGCGGGGGAGGCGCATGAATCATAAGGAAGACAAAAACATGTTGTTCGACGGTCGTGCTGGTGCGGTACAGGTCGTGCATGCCCGCGAGGTTGCAGCCCTGATTGAGTCTTTGGGGTATACCGATCGCTCCGCAAGACAGTGGGGCCTCCCGGACATCTTTTCCTTAGCCGAGCATCTTTTCGCACGTCTCCAGCAAAACCCTGCCCCGGATGAGAGGGCCAGGCGGAAGGGCAGGCAGTTCTGCCTCTGGGCAGAAACAAGATGCGCGCTGCGCAAGTTTTCGCTCAGCCTGGCCTACGCTATTCCTTGGGTGGTGATGCTGACCTTAGAGTACTTGCGACCGGACGCTCTGCGGGTTTCCCCCGAGATCGGGGGAGCATTAAGTCTTTCTCTGATCGCCAGCCTTATAACCACTGGCGGATTCGTCCAGATGATCTCTCGCAGCGGGAACTTCTATTACGGGCTGAAAGAGCCCGTTTTGGCGCATCGTACCTGCATCACACTCCTGAACCTTGGACTGACGAGCAGTCTTTTTCTGACATTGCTAGGGATGATAGCGGGTTCTTACTTTCATTTATTTGCCGGCAACTACCTGGTACTGGCGGCCATCAACTACCTGGCCCTGAGCCTTCTGTGGATGCTCTGCGCCGTGCTTTCTGCGCAGGGGATCGGCTGGTGTATCCCGGTCATTTTTTCCCTCAGCATTCTCCTGAGTGGTTTGATAAAGATTCTCTTGGACCCGGGTACAACCGTTCTGTTGACACTCTGCCCGTTGCTGGCAGTGTCGTGCGCGCTCGGTTGTGTGCTGGCCGGTAATTATCGCGCAGAGAGGAAGCATCCGCAGAGCAAGGATAGCGCTCGTCCACGAGGAGGCGTCCTGTTCATCTCGCTGGTGCCTTTCTATGTCTACGGAACCGTCTATTTCAGCTTTCTCTTTGCCGACCGACTGACTGCGGGAAGCGCGGTTCCGTGGGTTTCCGGCCTAAGTTTTGGAATTGATGCCGCCTATAAGCAGGGCACGGACCTGGTACTGCTGGCTTTCCTGATTACCGCCGCACTTGTCGAATACCTCGCTGATTCATTCTTGCGGTTCTGGCAAAGGCTGGCTACGGAACTGCCGCAGACCGCAAGCAAACAACTGGGGGTAAGTCTGTGGAAACGCCACTCGAAAACGACGTTGGCTATCCTTACTGCGTTCGTTGTGATTGCCTTGAGCACTTGGTTCGCCTTCTCTCGTTCGAACAGCCTGGCCCCTCCCCCCCGATTATTACAAACGGCTGTGCTCGGCGGTCTCGGGTATCTCATGCTAAGCGTGGCTTTGCTAGATATCATAATTTTGGCCAGCATAAACGCGATTTCGATGGCCTCGCTGGCTGTGGGATTTGGGGTCGCAGTGAATCTGCTCACTGGATATGGGCTCAGCCATTTGTGGGGAGTGCAATATGCCGCCGCCGGGCTGCTCGCCGGGTCCGCTGTCGTTTTGTGGATATCTAACGCGGCGGTTCGACATGTCCTGCGTCACCCAGATTATCATTATTCTATTTCGTGAGCTTTGCGGATGCCTGCTCTAGATACAGTAAAGGCCGTTTGGATTCTCGGCGTCTTCCTTGCGGTGTTTCTTTGGCTTCCCACACGTCTGTTTCCGGAGAGGCCGAATTCTCCGAGGGTCATTCGGATTGCCGGCAACTGGGCTCGTATCGTGCTATGTGTGACGACGTTAGTTTTTCTTTTGAGCAGTTTGAGGGTGCTCGGTGCGATCACGGTTGTTTTACTTTTTTTGGGAGCGATCGCTGTCAGTTGGTTTCGCAAGAATGCCGGGATGCCTCGCCGTTTGTGGTCGATCTTGCAAGCAAGCTCGATACACGTAATACGCCAAGTTGAATCTCGGTCGTTTAACCTGTTCTTCCTGGCCCGCAAGCGCACGTCCACCTCGGCCGGCCCGCTTTGGGGAGCACGCCTAAACCGGTGGCTGAAAGCCCTGGAAGGCAGGGAGCTGCTGGGCGCATGCTTTGTCGTGGTGCTGGGAACAACCGTCATTCTGCACACCGAGCATGCGGTTCGGGAACTGCGTTTTGATCAACCTGAGCAATATTCTGCTCTTCTGCGGGCACGGGAATTGATGCTCAATATTCACCCTGCCGGCCGACCGTTCCTATTTCCGGCCGTGATCGCAGCCACCTCTTTGCTCAGCAGTACGGACCCCATGCAGGTAACGCGTTTCCTGGCACCTGTCATTGGCTTGTTCGTTGTTCTGGCCGCCGGCCTGCTCCTTCAAGTATGCGCCCGAGTGGGTGTTGCGTGTGTCGCCGCTATCTACTGCTACGGAGCAGCGGTTTTCCCGCCTGCGAGAAACCCAGCGGGTGCGGCAATTTCCGCGACGGAAAGAATTGCGAGTCTCTTCCGCGGTTCTCCGGCAACCATCCGAGCCAGGCCCGAATTTGCGTTCGGCTTGCTCTTCCTTCTCTTAGCTCTCGCTCTTCTCGCGGATTGGTATAGGAACTCACGGGGTTGGAATTCATTACTGGATTTCGCGTGCTGCCTGTTGTTGACGGTCATCGTTTCGCGGGTCTTAGTCGTAGTCTTGGTGATGGCGGCCGGGGTTCTGCTGCTTCGTCCAATGGCGGGCCTCCTCGCTTTCGTGCTGCTGTGTTATGGATTGGTCGCGTACGCCACTTTGGTCACCGGCATCCCGATCCTTGACGAAATGGGCACGATCTTACCGGTTGCCGCCGCCATCCTCGTGGGTTGCTTCCTAGCGTTTTTAGAAGCGCAATTGCTCGCCCGCGCCGGCAGGAGGGCTGGAACGGTACTTCTCGCAGCCTGTCTGTGCGTTGCCGTGATTTGGTTACGACCGCAAAGATTGCTTGGCCAATGCCTCGAGTATGAAGCCGCAGCCCGTGCGACCGAGCAAATCGCACATAGATTTCCCCGGCAGACGTGGGTTGTGGCAGCACCTGTAGAGCAGTTGGCCGAAACGTTTGGCTTGGGAGGGCATGAAGATCTGGCCGGATTTGTCGAGAAATATCGCAGCCAGGTCTCGAGCCCGGAGTTCCGCTTTCAGAATGCACGGGAAGATTTGTTTATTTACGTGGAGAAGAGACCGTTTCAGATTTTCTCCCGTGAACCTGAGACCATCTCTTTCTCCGTCTTGAGCGACCCCACGTACCGCAATTATCGCTCCCCGGGAGGGCGAGCCAGCTTGGAGGCAGCGGCGCTACAGCTTTGTGAGAACTACCGACAATACCACGCCAACGCCGATGTATTTTTTGAGAACGAAGTTCTCCGTGTCTACCACATACACGAGCAACAAGCTTCGGACAACCAGCGAGGACAGTGAGGGTATCGTGAAGTAAACATCACAAAGTCTTAACCAAAATCATGTATAAAGAATTTTACAAACTGCGACTGAATCCCTTTGAAATTACCCCCGATCCCTCTTTTCTGTTTCTCACCAGGAGACATCAAGAGGCCTTGATCGCCCTTTACTATGGTGTTCAGCGGCGGAGGGGTTTCGTGGCACTGACAGGGGATGTGGGTACCGGCAAGACCTTGCTAATCCGTTGTCTTTTGCGAATGCTCAAAGAGAGTGACATCGCCTGCGCCTATGTCTTCAATAGCCGCTTGTCGACCCTGGAGTTCCTGCACTACGTTGCCACGGAATTCGGGCTTGCGGCATCGGGCAAGGCCAAGGGCGAAGTCCTGCAGGACCTCCGCAAGTGTCTTCTTGCTCGCCATCAGAGGAAATTGACGACTATGATTGTAGTGGACGATGCCCAAGACCTCTCGATCGAAGTCCTCGAAGAGATCCGACTTCTGACCAATCTGGAGACGGAAGAAGAGAAATTGCTCCAGATATTGCTTGTGGGGCAGCAGGAGCTGGATGAAAAGCTGGACTCCTTTGAGCTGAGACAATTGAGGCAAAGGATAGCCCTGCGCTCTCGCCTTGAACCATTCAACTTAGAAGAGACGAGCGGTTATATACGACACCGGCTGCAGCTTGCGGGCGCCCCTTCTGAAGCGCATGACCTGTTTGCCGATGAAACGATCGAAACAGTCTATCGTCACTCTCAGGGTGTCGCACGACTGGTCAACACAGTCTGCGAGAACGCCTTGATCACAGCCTTCGCAAGAAAGCTAACCCGCGTGCCGCCGGATATCATCGACGAAGTAGCCTTCGACCTACGCCTGAGCGTGGCCAGTCCACTGCGGGCCGAACGCAGCAAGCTGCAAGCGCATGAGGACACTGCTTTAATTGGATAGCCGACCGCAAAGGCACGTGACAGGGAGGGACGGTGCTCGCAAGAACAGAGCTCGGACACAAAGGGGGGGCGTGTACTAATTGTGTTCACAAGCAGCTGTTGGCAGAAGCGATCAGCTCCTCGATACTAGAATAGTCTCTTAGTCTGCAATTCATAAACAGGACCCAGTCCAACATTTTTTGGTCACGTAACATTGTTACATTTACGTTCGTAAGTCCTTGAGATTTCAAGAGCGGAGCTCTTGCCTGGGGTTTAGCGTCGAATGAAAACTGATAGCCGTGGTTGCAAACGAAAAACGATAGACCTGCTGGCGTCTTGCGCGTGGCTCGCTGGAGTGGCAACGAGTATGTTAGGGCTCTTCGGCTGTTCGGGCCTGTCGACGACACTGACGCCTATTCCGATGAGCGTCACGATTTCGCCTATATCGGCGACGGTGGCAGCCGGCGGCACCCAGCAGTTTACGGCCACGGTGCAGAACACCAACAACACGGCAGTGACCTGGCAAGTGAACGGGGTGATGGGAGGTAATGCAACGGTAGGCACGATTTCCGGTTCGGGTCTGTACACAGCGCCTGCGAGTCCGGCCACAGTGACGGTGACGGCCGTGTCTCAGGCTGACACCACAAAGTCGGCCTCGGCTCAGGTCACGATCACGGCGCCCACTGCGGTGAGCGTCACGATTTCGCCTATATCGGCGACGGTGGCAGCCGCCGGCACCCAGCAGTTCACGGCCACGGTGCAGAACACCAGCAACACGGCAGTGACCTGGCAAGTGAACGGGGTGATGGGAGGCAATGCAACGGTAGGCACGATTTCCAGTTCGGGTCTGTACACAGCGCCTGCGAATCCGGCCACAGTGACGGTGACGGCCGTGTCTCAGGCTGACACCACAAAGTCGGCCTCGGCTCAGGTCACGATCACGGTAGTCATTGGCAATGCTTTCTACGTTTCGACCACAGGCAGTGACTCCAATCCGGGTACGGTCATCTCTCCGTGGAGAACCATCCAGCACGCGTCCAATTCCGTACAGGCGGGTGACACCGTTTACGTGCGTGGTGGCGTGTACAACGAATCGGTGAACATTTCGGTAGCGGGGTCAGCGACAGCAGGTCCGATTGCATTCCAAAATTTCCCCGGTGAGCAGGCGATTGTAGATGGCACGGGACTGGTACCTTCCACCTCGGGCCAGCAAGGCTTGATCAACATAACGAATCAAAGTTATATTTCCATCCAGGGGTTTGAGATCCGCAACTTCCAGACCTCGAGCGCGTCTGCCACTCCGGCTGGGATCTGGATATCGGGCTCAGGCAGCAATATCCAGGTACTGAACAACCTGATTCATAACATCGTGACCACCTCAGAAACCAGCGGCAACGCTTTCGGCATTGCCGTGTACGGCACGGCAGCGCCCGCTTCCCTCGATAGTGTCACGATCAGCGGCAACCAGGTTTATGACCTAAAAACCGGCAACAGTGAATCGGTGAACGTGGACGGAAACGTCACCAACTTCGCCATCACAAACAACGTCATCCACGATAACGATAACATAGGCATCGACATCATCGGCTTCGAAGGCGTTTCGCCCGACCCAGCGTACGACTACGCGCGCAACGGCACGGTCACCGGCAATACCGTCTACAACATTTCAGCCATAAACAATCCTGGTGAGGGAAACCAGTATGATGCCGATGGTATTTATGTGGACGGCGGTTCTCAGGTTGTCATTGAGCGCAACCTGGTCCATAACGTAGACATCGGCATCGAGGCGGCCAGCGAGCGCCAGGGCCATGTAACTAGCTTTGTGATCGTGCGAAACAACCTAGTGTATTCGGCGAATTCGACCGGCATAACGATTGGAGGATACGCCAGCAACGTGGGCGGCACTGACCACTGCACGATTGTCAATAACACGCTGTTCCAGAACGATACGAAGAACACGGGGAGCGGTGAATTTCAGATCCAGTACTACGCCACCAACAACGTTTTCAAGAACAATATTGTTTATGCCTCGTCACGCGGGCTATTCATCAACAACTACACGAACAGCGAGCCCGATCCGGCGGACGTAGATTACAACCTCTATGACTCCTCGTTGAATTCGGCTATGGCAGACTTTCTCTGGAATGGTACGGACCACATTGGTTTCTCGTCCTATCAATCAGCGACCGGGAAGGATAACCATTCTCCATATGCGGATCCGCAGTTCCTTAGCCTGACGACGCCTAACCTGCAAATCCAGCCGACTTCACCGGCAGTCAACGCAGGAATCGACCTGGGGTCGACGGTCGTGGGTACCTTAGACTTTGCTGGCAATCCGCGCGTGCGTGGAAGTACTGTCGACATCGGCGCCTACGAGCAGTAGAACACTCGCGAATTCGAGCGCGGGGAACGGACGAGATGTTGATTACCGCAAACGACAATAGTGGCTTGTGCTGCTGCCTGGACCTTTTCCGCGCCGGTAGCACAGCTGGAAAATGCATCTGCCTGCCAAGCAAGGTTAGCAGGATTCGAAGCCCGCCTTGACGACTGACTCAGATTCCGAAAGGGCAGGCGCGCCCTCATAAAAACGGAACACCCATAGCGGTGAAAGGTGGCAAAATGCGAACGAAAGCTGAATGGAGAAGGAGAACGTGATTCGTCCCGCTTCATCGCAACTTGCTGATTTCCCTCGGTTCGCACCAATTCCGGCGAGTTCAGATTACGTTAGTTTCTTGGCTGTTAACCGAAGGGTTCTCGTCACGTATCGATTAAGCCCAGGTTCGACGGTATTGTTCTCAGAAAATGGGAACAAAATGGGAACAATAACTGCCAAACACCATGCAAAACCGTGATGCAAGACATAGGTAAAGGCTAGACGATGCAACCACATAGTATTTCCGCATTTACTTTGCAAGCAGGGGGTCGCCGGTTCGATCCCGGCCACGTCCACCAATTCTTTCTGATTGGGAAGCACTTACTCGGTTCGTCTCTGTTCCAAATCTCTGATTTTTTCTCCCATTGTGCGCGAACTGTGTAAAATAGGGC
>WNGO01001909.1_pt1 | contig 18688 bp, 16 predicted proteins | sample 5400511 | NCBI WGS metagenome assembly WNGO01 (sample SAMN13153380, study PRJNA577476) | soil metagenome | isolation source: 20 cm soil or saprolite under Garry oak tree replicate 2 | place: USA:California | collected 2016-06-15 | reverse complement strand
TAAATCGGCCCCTACAGTCAATTCATACACGGCTGTGGATGGAGGCACTTGCTTGACAGTATCACCTGATCTTGCATCAAAGGTTAGCAACGACTTGCGAACGATTAGCGAGACGTTGATGCGTATTTCGCGTGGCCTCCATGAGCACGCGCAGAAATTAGAACGGGCTGTCGAAGGTACCTATGCCAGAGAGAGCAGTGATCCCCGTATTCGCCTCCTCAGCGACTCACTCCACCTGAGCCGACTTGATGACCTGGAATTAGGGCGGCTCAGTCAATCGCTGCAGCGAGTGTTGCAACTCGTACAAGGACAAACGGATGGGAACGAGGCTTTCTCGCGTTGATTAATCCGATGACCAATGAACTTGATTTTACGATCGCGCTTGATAAACAGGGGCAGACGATCGATAGAAGCGCCTATAGAAATAGCCGCGGCACCGTGATTCGCGTGGTAAAAACCAGGGAGCCCATACTCACCGACGATGCGCAGATCGACGATGCCTTTAAAGAGCAAGAGAGTATCATGGCCTATGGCATTCGCTCGATTATGTGCGCGCCCTTGGTTGTGCGAGATCATTGTATTGGCGCGGTTTATGTCGATAGCCGTATTAATGCCAACCTCTTTGGCCCCAAACACCGCGAACTGCTGCTGGCTTTCTGTCATCAAGCGGCTATTGCCATCGACAATGCGCGTCTCTTTGCTGACCTGACCAGGACCATACGTCAGGTTAACGAAGATAAACAGTACATGGATAATATCTTCGCCTCCATAGCGAACGGCGTGATTACTACCGATTCGTCAGGCATCGTCACGACCTTTAATGGTGCAGCTGCGAAGACCCTGCGCATGGATCCGAAGAGCGCGATAGGGAGGCACCACAGGAACGTTTTTGCTGCCAGACCGCAGGTTGGTAGAATTGTTGCAAAATGCCAGGGTACAGCATGAGCATGGCACGATGGTGACTAATTCGGTCGATTGCGACATTCCCGGCGCTGGCGAGGTGAACCTGAATCTCTACGTTTCCGCACTGCTCGATACTCAGAACAACCACATTGGTATAGCGCTGGTGATTGATGACCGGACCGAGCTGAAGCGTTCGGAGGCGCAGGCAAAGCAGGTGCGACGTATTTTTGAACGCTACGTTCACCCGAACGTCGTGCAACAACTGATCAAAGACCCGATGGCGCTGAACCTGGGGGGAGAGACCAAGGAGATCTCGGTCGTCTTTGCTGACATTCGTGGATATACCAGGTTGAGCGAGAGTATGGCTCCAGAGGAGATGATGAATCTGCTCAACAGTTACCTGGGGATTATGGTCGAGGAGATCTGGCACCAGGAGGGTACGCTGACAGCTTTCATAGGCGATGCTTTGATGGCCATTTTTAATGCACCTCTGCTGCAGGAAGATCACGCGCTGCGCGCTGTACGGGCAGCCTGGAATATGAGAAGGGCAGTGCAGAAGTATCAACAGGATCACCCGCAGGAGATACCGCTGGCCTTTGGTTTTGGGGTGAATACTGGCCTGGGCGTTGTCGGTAACCTGGGATCGACGGGACGGTTGCAGAACTACACGGCGATTGGAGATGTGGTGAACGTGGCGGCGCGTCTTCAATCGAACGCCTCGGATAATAATATCCTACTCAATCACGCGACGTTTCTCCAGGTGCGGCAGTATGTGATGGCGTCCCACCTCGCTGCATTACAGGTGAAAAATAAGTCGGCGCCATTGGAGGTGTGGTCATTGTTGGGGTTAGTGTGATGGTTCAATTGATTAATGCTCATAATGCCTTCCTCAATACGAACCCTTTCTGCTGAATGCGCACGAAACCGAACCACTCGTAAAGTCGATGGGCGCGAATGTTGTCATCCTGCGTGTTAAGCATGATGCGAGTCGCGCGAGCATGCTCAAAGAAGCGGATGGCTTCGGCCATGAGGCGTACGCCGATCCCTTGCCCGCTGGCGGATGGATGGACGGCGATGCGCACGAGGTAGCCGTAATCTCCATCCAGTGCGTTGAACTGGTAGCCGATGACGTTGCCGTGGAGTTCCGCGACGACGAAATAGGGATGTGTGGCGGCAATATCATGAAATGAGATGTCATCGTAGCGCCATAATTCCTCGAAGCAGGCTTCATCGATCGTGAGCAGGGTGGGTATATCGCGCTCCTCAACCGGACGGATGGTGATTATTTGATTTCCAAATGAAGGGATATAATAATCGAACTTGTCGTAGGAGTAGAGCGAGCGATAGGGGATAAAGCCCCTGGTTAACAAAACGTCGCGCAGCCAATCCTGTTGCGCGTCATTGCCTGAGTAGTGAAGATAGCGTACGCTTTTTTTGATCAAGAGTGGGGTCAGGTGTTCAAGGAGGGTGTCAAGGATCTTGAGGTATGACTGGCTCTCAGTCCAGCTGACGCAGAATCCGCCGACCCACGCTGATGGGGCATTGACGGTCTGAGAGAGGATAAAACCATGCAGCGAAGAGCCATAGAAAGCGCCCAGAGCTGGATAATGTGCGAGCAGGGTAGGAAGTTCTTCAGGCGTAAAGCGTTGGTAGACGTATTCAGATGTCTGGAGCAAACGCTTGATCTGGGCAAGGTCGTCGCCGGTCAATTGTCGAATTTCCTCCGCTCCACGTGATAGTATTCGTCTCATCCCAAGCTATGCTTGCGGTCCTTTCATTTCACGACGTAAGCGTTCGATATCGGGTTTGGGTGCATTACGCAAACGATAGCCTGTTAACTTGTGAATGCGACGTAGTTCGGCTACCAGGACTTCTGCATTGAGATGAAACTCTTTCTCTGCGTCAGGTCCGGCGCCAAGGCTGTCTACCGCCGCGTCGTCACCTAGGAGCAGGTTGATACAGGTAGCGACAGCAGATCCCATGACATCGAGGTTATAGCCACCCTCCTGCACCATCACCAGGCGGCCATTGCAGAGGGTTTGAGCAAGGTCGATGATTATTTTTGTGAGTTGCGCAAAGCCAGCCGTGGAGAGATTCATCTGACCAAGCGGGTCATTCCAGTGTGCATCAAAGCCAGCAGATACCAGGATAAGCTGTGGATCAAAACGGTCAGCGGCGTGCGCCATGACCTGTCGAAAGACGGGTTCGTAGACCTCGTAACCGACCGTCGCCGGCAGGGGAACATTGATGGTTGTACCCAGACCTGCCCCTTCGCCACGCTCGTCGGAGTGGCCGGTTCCAGGATAGAAAGGCGCCTGATGTACTGAAAAATAGAGTACGCGTGGGTCAGTATAGAATATGTCCTGTGTACCATTTCCATGATGGACGTCGTAGTCTATAATCATCACCCGCTCGAGGCCGTGGCGGTCGAGCGCATATTGAGCGGCAACGGCCACATTGTTGAAGAGGCAGAACCCCATGGCTTCATCGGGTAGGGCATGATGACCAGGAGGGCGCACCAGGCAGTAGGCGTTGTCAACCTCGCCGCTCATGATGGCATCGATGGCAGTCAGAGGGGCGCCAGCAGCCTTGATGGCCGCCGCGTAGGACTGCGCGGAGATGTAGGTGTCGGTAGCAAAAAATCGGGTCTTACGGCCTCCTTGTTGTGCTTCCCTGGCAACCTCCTCGGCAACCTCTTTGATTTGCCGTATATAGGCGCGGTCGTGCACAGCAGCCAGTTCATCCTCGGTAGCTTCACGTGGTGGAATCTGGACCAGTCCATCCCGCTGCAGCCAGTCCAGGGCCTCTAGAACTTTTATCGCCATTTCGAGGCGTTGTGGTCTCTCCGGGTGTTTTGGAGGGGTCAGGTGCTCTAAAAAAATTGGGTCATAGATCAACGCGGTGGTCATACTTTTCCTTTATTAGACAGTTTTTCTGTGTGATTTTTGCCGGGAGGCATGCACCACATCGTGCATGCCTTCAATATTCGCTCTTTAGTTTATTATAATGCGGAAAGGGCTTTTTTAACCAGATCAGGGATCTCGAAGATGGTGTCTGCCACAGGGACATTTGCTGCCTGTAGCGCGGCAACCTTTCCCTGCGCTGTACCTGTATTGCCGGAGATGATCGCGCCAGCGTGCCCCATGCGTTTCCCCGGAGGGGCAGTACGTCCTGAGATGAAGGCTACTACGGGTTTGCTCATCGTTTTGATGAACTCTGCCGCGTCTTCCTCGTCGCTTCCACCGATCTCGCCACACATGACAACGGCTTTGGTATCCGGGTCGGACTCGAAGAGTTCCAAGTAATCGGCGAATGTCGAGCCAATAATGGGGTCACCGCCAATACCAATGCAGGTAGATTGGCCAATGCCTGCTTGAGTGAGCAAGGCGACAACCTCGTATGTGAGCGTGCCGGAGCGTGAGATGAAACCGACGGGACCCGGTTTGAATATCTGGTAGGGGATAATACCGATTTTGCCATGGCCTGGGGTACACATACCGGGACAGTTAGGGCCGATCAGCCGCGCGCCATGCTCACGTACAACTATCATGGCGCGGGTCATATCAATAACTGGTATGCCCTCGGTGATACAGACGATCAGGCTTATACTGGCGCTGGCCGCTTCCATAATCGCATCGGCGGCACCTGCAGGTGGTACAAAAATACAGCTGGCTTCAGCATCTGTGGCTGCCTTTGCCTCGGCGACGGTATCAAAGACTGGAACGCCTTCTGCTGTCGTACCGCCCTTGCCGGGAGTCACGCCGCCAACGATATTTGTTCCCGCGGTCTTCATATTACGCGTGTGATACAGTCCCTCTCGCCCGGTTATGCCCTGTACAATCACCCGCGTCGAACTATCTAATAGAATACTCATGCTCTTTGTTTCCCTTTATTCGTTTAACCAACCGCGGCGACGATTTTTTGAGCCGCCTCGCGCATATCTTTACCCCAGTCAAGCCCAGCGTCTTTCAACAAAGCTTTTCCCTCTTCCGCACCGGTGCCTGACAAGCGAACGACGATGGGCATACCTTCAGGAAGTTCAGCCTGTGCCATGATGACTCCCTTTGCCACCTCTTCGCCACGTGTAATGCCACCGAAGATATTGACGAGAATACCCTTGACCTGTGGATCGCGTGCCACAAAGGAGAGAGCCTTATACATAACTTCGGCCTTTGCTCCTCCACCGATATCGAGGAAATTAGCGGGCTTCCCGCCGACGCGAGCTACCATATCAAGCGTGGTCATGACAAGTCCTGCGCCGTTACCAATGATCCCGACGTTACCATCAAGTTTCACATAGGTTAGGCCTTCCTGTCTGGCCTCATACTCTAATGGATTCGACTCTTCTGACTCTGCCCACGAGGCATATTCCTTCTGGCGGAAGAGACCATTGTCGATGCCACCCTCTTTTGAGACCATCACGATGGGCGCCTGGGATTTGCGATCCAGGATGATGCCAAGATAGTATTCCTCTTGAATATTTATTTTGGAGACGACAAGAACCTTTTCGACAGTCAGCCCTTTGATATCCATGCCCAATACTTTCGACGCAGCTGCGCGCGCCTGTTCTGGCGTATCGCCAAACTGGATGCCACCTGCTTTGCCGCGTCCGCCGACGTATACCTGGGCTTTAATGACGACTGGCCCGCCGAGTTCGCGAGCAATAGCTTCAGCCTCGTCTGGCGTATAAGCTACGCGTCCCGGCTGGATGGGGACGCCATAGTGTGCCAGAATATCTTTGGCTTGATATTCGTGGATTTTCACTAAAAAATTCTCCTTGTGAAAAATACAGCAGGTCTCTACCGGGCAGGAAGGTCTGCTATTTAACTGCAGTCATGCTAACACTATCCAAACGAGGTGTCAAGAATGACGCCTGGGGGCGAATCAAGAATGCGTAGATGTAAGGGCTATTAAGTGTTGCCAAAACTTGATACAATAGAAGTGGGGAAAAACGATCCGCAAGAAGGAAGGTATGTTTATGGTAAAAAAGACACCAACAATCCCGGATCCACCAATATTTCAAGAGAAGACGCCTGTGCTCCATGGCACGAAGTTTCTAAAAAGAGGTAATCCTTCCAGGCAGTGGCTCTTGTTCAGTAGTCTACTCATAGTGGGGATAATTATGCTGACACTGGTCAGTTCTACCGTGTTGGGCTTTCTAAAAAATGTAAAATTCTCTTTCAATCCTGCTCCCACACCGGTACCGACACTTTCATTTGATGTAAATCGGACGGCACCTTATGCTGGTTTAGTTTATACTGTACTCAATGCGCAATATGCAACCTCTTTTGAGGATGACGGTATTCGAACGGGTCCGGCTATAGTACGTTTAAATATGAAAGTCACAAATCCATCTACTGAGCAGATTTCTGTGATCTATTACGATATTGCTCGCCTGATAGCCCCTAAGCTTGATCCAATCAGCCCTACTAATGTAACCCTCTCGGTTGGACCTCGAGTAGGAAGCAGCGAAACTGGCTGGATCGACTTTTCTGTTCCCGCGGGGATTCGTCTTGATACCTTAAAGCTGCGGCTTGGTTCTACAGTGATAGGCGAATACCTGGTGACGATACCGTTTAGCGGGGCATTTCATCCTGAGATATATAAAGACAGATCATCGCCCCAGTCCCTCGACATCAACTACGGCTTTCCCCCTTCTGCGCCACTTAATTTGGTATATCACCTGTCACGTGTGGACATTCGCTATGCTTACCGCGGGAACCAGGCCAAAGCTGGTCAGCAATATTACGTTTTGAACTTCAGCGTCAGTAATCCCAATGAGGTTAAGGTGTCGCCCGGCTTTGGCTATGACTATGTGCGGCTGATTTATAATGACGGCTCGACTCATCCACCGATTGATAATACCCTGCCCTATACTTTCAATGCCTTTGCGAAGGGGGTAAATGGGAGAGTGGTGTTCATTGGCCCGGCTGGTTTGGGGTCGATTACTATTGACTTTCTGGTTCAATATACCAGTGCAGGGAACAAATATACAGTGTCGCTTTAGGGGGGATGAATACCTGAAAGACAAGCAAGGGAGCGTCCAGGCAACTTATAGAGCCAGCGGGACACTCCCTTACTTGTCTTTCAGGTTTTCTACTGGCGAATAAATGCGAGGACCTCGTCCCGCTTCTGCTCCATCAACTCTCGGCTGTTCGCCTCGAGATTTAAGCGGAGGAGGGGTTCTGTATTCGATGGACGCACATTAAACCACCAGTCGCCAAAATCGAGGGTTACCCCATCCAGGTGATCGACGGACTTAGCATTTTTACCAAAGTGTTCTTCCATCGCATGCATTTTGCCCTGTGCATCAGCGATAGTGCTATTAATTTCGCCGCTGCGGAAGCCGTGATCGAGCGGCTTGAGTATTTCGGAGAGCGGCTTGTTCTCGACCGAGACAAGTTCGAGCAAAATGAGTAAAGCGATCAGACCCGAGTCGGCAAACCAGTTGTCACGGAAGTAGAAATGGCCGGAGTGTTCTCCACCAAAGATGGCATTGTTCTGACGCATCTCTGCTTTGATATAGGAATGTCCCACGCGTGTCCGTATAGCCTTGCCGCCTAATTTGTTGATGAGCTCTGGAACGCTTTTGGAGACAATCAGGTTGTAGAGGATGGTTGAACCAGGGAACTTCTGTAGAAGGCTATTAGAAACAGCAGCTATCACCTTAGAACCATCCACCAGGTCGCCATGTTCATCGACGGGAAACATGCGGTCAGCGTCCCCATCGAAGGCTGCACCCAGGTCGGCCCCGACTTCACGTACCTTCTTTTGCACATCCACCATGTTCTCAGGCTCGATGGGGCTGGCAGGATGGTGGGGGAAGTTGCCGTCTAATTCAAAATAAAGCGGAACGAGCTCGCAGGGGAGATGCTGGAAGACCTTCGGCATGATCAAGCCGGCCATACCATTGCCAGCGTCGATGACGACTTTAAGCGGCCTGATCCTGGATACGTCGACGAATGACAGAGCGTGTTTGACATAATCATCGGTGATGTCGCGTTTGATCACCTGGCCTTTGGAGGCTGGCTCGGCGAACTTTCCGCTTACAGCCAGGTCGCGGATATCGCTTAGTCCTGACTCGAGGCTGATAGGAAATGCCTGAGCGCGGCAGAACTTCATGCCGTTGTATTGAGCGGGATTGTGCGAGGCGGTGATCATGACGCCTGCGGGGAAGTTAAATTTTCCAACGGCGAAATAGAGGCCATCGGTCGTCGTCATGCCCAGGTCGATAGCGTTGACCCCCTGGTCGGTAATACCACGGATCAGGGCGGCAGCTAATTGCGGTGAGGAGAGGCGCATATCGCGACCGACTGCAATCTCTGGGACTTGTAAATACTGTGCCGCAGCCCGACCTATGCGATAGGCCACATCGTCAGTCAAGTTTTCGCCATAGATGCCGCGAATATCATAGGCATGAAAAATTTCTGGATCAACGGGTACATGTGCTGTATTCATTCTCTGAAATAATCCTTCCTCTGCTTGCGAATTTCTAAGAGTACCCAGGGTTCTCCTGAGCTGCGGGGGTCATAGATCTGGTTGACCTCGACAAAGTTTGCTTTGGCGAAGGCGCGCCGAGAAGGGTGATTGGCAAGGGCGGTTTCCGCGTAAATGCGCGTCAGCCCAGGAAGAGAAAAGAGATACTTTACCAACGTGCGGATTGCGTCTGGCCCGTACCCTTTGCCCCAACGATTTTTGTCGCCCAGGCCAAGACCGATTTCTACCTGCCCGAGGCGATAATCGATATTGAAATAGGTGATGGTGCCAATCGGGATGTGCTTCTCGTCTTCAATGATGAACCAGAATTGACGCCCGTTGCCACGTACATAGTTGCGTTCAAAAACGGGTAAAAATTGCGCCATGCTGTTCGAGAACGGGCGATGTAGGTCATAGCGCCAAACTTCATCGTCACGTTCCCAGTGGAATATCCTTTCCGCGTCGTTCATGGTGGGACGCCGCAGGTAGATTCGATCGCCTGGCAGGAAGTTAGCTTGTGCCTGCCCTGCTGTTTTGTTGCGTTGTGTCTCCGTCATAAAAGTCCTAATTCGTGTGCAAAGCTGGTTCCCGCTGCCAGTTGTCCAACAGCAAATGCCTGCGCTAATGTTTGGCCCAGGTCCGCAAAAGTAGAACGAGTGCCGAGATTCACTCCTGCTCGAACAGGCACACCGAATGCCAGGAGTGGCACTTGTTCACGGGTATGATCGGTGCCATGATAGGTTGGATCTACGCCATGATCGGCTGTGAAGAAGATGGCATCCTCTGGGCGCATGACCTCCTGTACCTGTGCAAACCATGTATCGACATCGCGCAATGCTTGCGCGTAACCCTCACTATCGCGACGGTGGCCCCACAGCATGTCAAACTCAACCAGGTTCACAAAGAGCAGCCCGTTAAAATCCTGTTCTAGCCAATGCAGCGTCGCTTTCATGCCATCGCTATTGGTCTCGGTATGATCCCGCCGGGTCAATCCACGTCCGGCGAAAAGATCCTCAATTTTACCGAGACCGATGACATCCTTGCCCTCAGCCTTGAGGAGGTCGAGGAGTGTCGTGCCTAGCGGCTGGAGCGAGAAATCGCGACGATGTTCAGTGCGTGTGAAAGATCCTGGGGTTCCTATGAATGGTCGGGCAATAACCCGTCCGACAGCGTTGTCTCCTGTGAGCATCTGTCGTGCAATTTCGCACATATGGTACAGTTCCTGAAGGGGGATTACGTCCTGATGCGCGGCAAGTTGAAAAACGCTATCAGCGGATGTGTAAAGGATGGGAAAGCCAGTACGCACATGCTCCTCGCCCAGTTCTTTGATGATCTCTGTGCCGGAAGCAACTTTATTGCCGATGACTTTGCGTCCAATTGCCTGTTCGAAGGCTTCTACGAGGTCAGGGGGAAAGCCATGTGGATAGGTGGGTAAGGGTTTTTGCAGGACAACGCCGGTCATTTCCCAGTGGCCGGTCGTACTATCTTTGCCAGCGGCTGCTTCAGACATACGGCCATATGCTCCGCGAGCATGATCCGTCGGTGGAGTTCCCTTAATGGGAGTAATGTTTCCTATACCTATGCTTCCCAGGTTTGGGAGAGCGAGACCTCCAACCGCCTGTGAGCAGTGTTCCAATGAGCTAGCCCCATCATCGCCGTAGACATGTGCATCTGGATTGGCGCCCGCTCCGACGCCGTCGAGGACCACAAGAATTGCTCGTTTAAGAGTCGTCATAATTGCACCTTCGTTTTTTCCAGTTTTGCGTAATCAGGCAGTGGCGCGCCAATCAATGGCGCGCCAATCAATGGCAGCGCATAGTCATAGAAAGCCTGCGTTACCATGGTTTTGTTTTCATTCAGGTAGTGAGCGGGCATTAACTGTTGGGCATTGGCGATCTTTGCCAGTTCCACTAATCCTGTGCTGCAATAATAGGCCGGTTCTGTATGGCGTACTAACGCCACCATTTTGTCGCTCTCACCCTGCAGGAGCGCCTGAATGGCAGCCTGTCCAACGAGATAGGCCTCGTCCTGGTCGGTGCGTGAAATACAAGTTGAGGACATACGCTGCAAGTCGCCGGGTTTTTCGAAACGTGCTCGCAAGTTCAAATGCTGAATGACTAATTCTACCAGATGTTGGGCTGCTCCGGTGAGGAGCGGATGTTGGAAAGCATCTTCGCCCGTCTGCCCAGCGGTACCTAGAGGCTGTCCCTTTTCGTCGCGTACAGCCTCGGAGGCCACAACAATCACATAGCCGATGCTGCGGTAGACCGCTTCAACCTGCTTCAGGAAGTTATCTGCGTTGAAGGCATGTTCAGGCATAAGGATAATATGGGGCGGGTCATTCTCGTGTCGTTTCCCCAGCGCTGAAGATGCTGCCAGCCAGCCGGCGTTACGGCCCATTGTCTCGATCACTTTGACGGGATAGTGCCAGGGTATAGATACTGTGTTCAGGGTTGAGTCCATGGTTGCCAGTGCAAGAAAGCGTGCTGCGCTGCCATAACCTGGACTATGATCGGTAAAGGGCAGGTCGTTATCAATCGTTTTAGGAACGCCGATTGTTTGCAGCTCATAGCCACAGCTGCGCGCGGCAAGTGCGAGGCGATGGGCGGTATCAGCCGAATCGTTGCCACCAATGTAGATCAGGAAGTGAATGTCAAGGCGGCGTAAAAGAGCAATTGCTCGGTCGGGGTCATCTTCCTGGAGCTTATAGCGACAGGAGCCAAGAGCGGCTGAAGGTGTGGTGCGAATGAGAGGCCATAGATGTGCAGGCTGCTGGCGCAGGTCGATGATGTCTTCTTTCAGCAGTCCCTCAATGCCATAGCACATGCCATAAATATTGCCGAAATGGGCATCTTTGAGTGCTGCTTCAACTGCACCAACGAGGCTGGCATTGATGACGGCGGTTGCCCCACCGGATTGTCCAATGATAAGATTGCCGCGTGTTATTGACAAGGAGTATCTCATTTTTCATTTTAGGGTGTAACAATGTCCTCCCACGTCATTATACCAATATGGAGGTTAGGCGTCGAGAGTTTTCTTGAAAAGAACCTGTGCACATGCTACCATACAATGACGCATGTCACCTTGTTCAATAGAAAAATAGTAGGGAGCACCGAAGGCGGAATGAATGAAGCACAAAATTATCCTCGACTGTGACCCTGGTCATGATGATGCTATCGCTATACTGCTTGCTGCCCATCATCCTGAACTTGACCTGCTTGCCATTAGTACTGTCGCGGGCAACCAGTCACTTGAGAAAACCACTCGCAATGCGCTGAAGGTCTGTTCGCTGGCAAATATTCGTGATGTACCTGTTGCCAGGGGCATGGACCGACCGCTGGTGCGGCGTGCCCGCTTTGCTCCTGAAATTCATGGCGAGTCCGGGATGGATGGGCCGGACATCCCTGAACCCGATATCGACCCTGTTCCACAACATGCTGTTGATTTGATTGTTGAGAAGTTGATGAACTCGGATGGCGATATCACGCTTGTCGCAACAGGGCCGCTGTCGAATATTGCCACGGCAATACGCCGTGAACCGGCTATACTGCAAAAGATCAAGGCGATCTCGCTAATGGGGGGCGCAATAGGTGTGGGTAACAGGATGCCCGCGGCTGAATTTAATATATGGGCGGACCCCGAAGCAGCCGCTATTGTCTTCGACTGTGAGCGGCCCATTACGATGTCTCCTCTAGAGGTTACGCACCAGGCACAGGCGACCGACGAGGTGATCGGTCGCTTGCGTGGCGCCAGGCGCACGGTGGCGAACTTCGCGGCTGACTTGCTGATCTTCTTTGGCGATACCTACCGTAACGTCTTTGGCTTTCCTGCTCCGCCCGTACATGACCCCTGCGCAGTAGCAGCCGTCATTGACCCTACCATCCTCCACGCACATACTATGCGAGTGGAGATCGAGACCACGGGTGAGTGGACGACGGGGCGAACTGTTTGTGATGTCTATGGGGTGCTGGGAAAGCAGCCTAATGCACGTGTTGGCTATGCCCTGGATGTACCCCGTTTCTGGGAAATGGTGATAAGCACAATCTTGACGTATGAATGAGTACTCCCTCGCTCTATTGCTTGCTTCCCTGTTTTACTGGTGGGCTAAATCTGGTAGTCCATCTCCCAGGGATCTTTGCTATTCCAACCCTGTGTTAGCTCCTGGTGCTTCTCCAGCGCTTCGCCGCCCTTTACCAGCAGCTCGGCGGGTTTGGAGGCAACAACTGAATTTGGCGGGACGGATTCGAGCACCAGGGCCATGGCGCCGATCTTGCTGCCCCGGCCGATGGTGATGGGCCCCAGGATAGCGGCACCGACACCGATAGTGACATCATCCTCGATGGTGGGATGGCGTTTCTGGAGCCGACCGGGGCCGCGTCTCCACCAACCGGTGGCACCGAGGGTAACCTGGTGATAGAGCATCACATTATTGCCAATGACCGTTGTTTCTCCTATGACGACGCCGGCTCCATGGTCGATAAAGAAGCGCTTCCCAATCTGTGCGCCCGGGTGAATTTCGATACCTCCGGTAATAAACCTGGCAAACTGGGAGATGAACCTGGGCAAAAAGGGAATGTGGGCGTTATAGAGGGCATGGGCGATACGGTGGTAGATGATTGCCCACAGGCTCTGGTAGAGGAGCGCTTCAAAGATATTACGGCAGGCGGGATCTTTCTCAAAAATGACATCGATGGCATCGGGCCAGCGCGTTGTACGGCGGGGCGTTTGAGTAGGCGCAGGTATGTAGACACCAGGTGGTAACTGTGGTAAGTGTGAAAGATCATGCTCCAAGTTGTGAGCATGCTCGGTGTTGCCTGTCTCTTCAGAGATGCGCTGTGACATAAGAATTGTTTCCCTTTTCTTATAGTCTTCGTGCCTACCGCGCACGTTGGTTGTACTGTTTTGAGTGTAGGTTAGAGGGGGGGAGTTGTCAAGTATGATGTCATTGTAAACTACCTTTCCCGATTCTCGGCTTGTCCTTTGCGTTGTCGCCCGGTCCTCTGTTCGCCTCGTGCGTAAGCGAGTAACTGATTCCAGTAAGGCGCGGAACTGCCGACGAACACGATTATTCCAGCTAAAGCGAGCAAAGTGACGAAAATCTGCACCTGCGCGAGATGCAGTGGATCGTAGAACGCCCACGCACAGAGGCAGAAGACGATGATGACTACGCTGAGCATAGCGCGGATCCTGCCGTAAGGTGCGAGAGCGCGGGCAACGTCGCGGTTCTCTTCGATGAGGTTGTGGGCCTGTGTGAATGTCAGAAACTGTGCTACGGCGCCCACGACAAAGATAAGGCTGACTGAGAGGAGCCATCCGCGCAAGCCGTGGTAAACGAAGTGGCCCGCAAAGAGTTCACTGGCAAGGAAGGCGAAAGGGACGAGCGAATCGAGTAGGTTCGGCATCCATACGAACGCCAGAGCCTGCATCAGATATTCGTTCCACACGGCGAGAAAGCCTATGAAGGTGGCGGCAGTCAGCAGCCAGTCTGTCACGTCAAACTGGAGGTAGTTGCCCTCAACTCGCACTGCAAGGGTCGAGAGGGCGACACCCTGGATGATGCTCGTGAGCGTCAAGTAGGCCGGGGCAAACTGACCCTTGAGGCGCTGGGAAACGGTTTCGGGGTGCTGGTTTCTTGTCCATATGCTGTTTCCTTGCTATGGCTGAAAGGGTTGCCTATTTCAGTGTCAATACGGCTTCGCGCTCGGCAGCAGTTTCCAGGGGTTGCTGGTTTTTCACGATGTCAACCAATTTTTTACGTCCCTTGGGGCTGCCAATCATGAGGACGCCCACCAGCTTGTTGTCGCGGAAGAACAGTTTACGGTAGTTTTCATTGCCCTTCTCACCCGGTTCACGCAATGAAATACTCTGAAGCTCAGGATTATTCGACTCCGCGGTCCCGACGACGGCGATATTTACATCAAAGAGTGGACTCGTGTAGGTTGGCACATCGAGGTAGGGCTGGTGACCGCTGGCCATGTTTATTGCTGCAATGCGCCCGTGTGCCAGAGCATTGTCCCACGTACCCATGGTGTGATGTTCGTTCACCGTCATATCGTAGAACTCCGCTATATCGCCAGCGGCGTAAACGCCTGGAACATTGGTCTCCAAATATTCATTGACGACGACCCCATGGCGGACATTGATTGGAGTGTTGGCGAGAATGCTGGTGTTCAGGGTAATACCGAGGCCAACGCCGATCATATCGGTCTGTATTTCGCGCCCTTTCTTCGTTTTGACATAACCTGGAACGCCATTCTTAGGGACTACCGACTCAATTTCATCCCCGTGGATAACCTCAACGCCAAATTTCTTGGCGATGTTGTCGACCACTTCACCTCCCTGGAAGTCAAGGCAATTGCGAAGCCAGTAAGGGCCACGCATGAGCCAGGTCGTGTCGAGTTTGCGAGCTGCGAAACCATCGCATAACTCGTAGGAAATAAAACTGCCTCCAAATGCCAGGGCGGTACGAGACTCGAGCATGCGCTCAATGATGGTTTTTGTATCGTCCAACGTGACGAAGTTATAAATATGTCTGCACCCCTGCACGCCTTGACACTTCAAAGGGTTGGCCCAGCCGCCGGTTGCTACGAGCAGAGCATCATAGGGAAAGCGCTGGCCTCTATCAGTTGTGACGATGCGTTCATCGGTATTGACGTCTGTTACGAACGTTTCTGTGATGAGTTGAATGTTTCTCTGCTCATGCCATGCAAAGTCGCGTATCATCACCTTTTGCTCGACAATGACACCCTGCAAAAAGCGGGGGAGTGATACACGGTTGTAGAGGGGATAAGGCTCATTTGTCAGCAAGTGGATGCTGCAGTTTGGATCATTCTTGCGCAGATTCTCGGCTGCCGTCGTTCCGGCAACACCATTGCCTATAATCACGTATCGTCTATCGTGAGTGGTCAAGTGAACATCTCCTTGTCAGCAGGGGTTAGTTGTGTCTTGATTAGATACGAGGAGATTCTAGCACAGTTCAAGAGATTATGCCATAGCTGAATATGCTTTATTGCCTTAGCCCCAGAAGAGCGTATACAGCAACAGCATGTTCAAAACTGTGACCACCAACGTAATACACACATTCATAATGTTGGTGAGGTGACCGTTGACGAAATCTCCCATGAGGTCACGACGTCGCGTCAGGAGCACTACTGGCACCATAGTGAATGGGAGTTGTAGGCTTAATATTGCCTGGCTAATGACCAGGACTTCCACAGTGGGAATGTTGAGTGCGATAACAAGCAAGGCCGGGATAATGGTAATGATACGCCAGACCCACATTTCGACGTGTTTGTTCAGGAAACCCTGGAGGACGACCTGACCAGCAAGTGTACCAGTTGTGGAGGAAGAGAGGCCAGAAGCGAGCAAGCCTACACCGAAGGCGACGGCAGCAAACGCTCCCAGCGCCGGCACCAGCGTCACATAGGCTGTTTGCAGATTGAGTTCAGCCGGGTTGACACGGTGGAAGAAGACGGTTCCAGCTACGATCAGCATGGCAGCGTTGACGAAGAAGGCTACATTGAGTGCGGCCAGCGTATCTATCTTTGCCAGTCGCAAGACCTTGCGCTTTTCTTGTAGAGGGGCTTCGGGGCTGCTCAGACGTTGTGGCGCGAGGAAAGAGTGCAGGAAGACGTTGTGCGGCATGACTGTTGCACCAAGGATGCTGACAGCGGTAAGAATGCTTGCCGACGTGACCTGCGGAATAACAAGGTGCTGGGCAACCAAGCTCCAACCTGGGTGTACCAGCGTCATTTCATAGACGTATACCAGGCCAATAACCGATACCAATGCGATAATTACGAACTCAATATTGCGGAAGCCCCAGCGGCTCAATCCCAGTAAGGCCATTACAATGACACCAGTGATGAGGGCAGTGAGAAAGAGCGGGATATGAAAGAGTATATTGAAACCTAGCGCTCCGCCAAGAACCTCGGCAACATCGGTCGCCATGATGGCAATGGCTGTGGTGATGCCCAGAAAGATGACGATTGGACGCGGGAATTGTTCACGGATTAGCTGCGCGAGGTTTTTGCCTGTAGCGATACCGAGTTTGGCTGATGAAATTTGGAGGAAGATGGCGATGACATTGCTGACCAGGATCACCCAGAGCAACTGATAGCCGAAGCCCGCTCCCGCGGCCAGGTTTGTGCCCCAGTTGCCCGGGTCCATGTAACCAACACTGATGAGAAAGCCAGGCCCAAGGGCGCCGAAAATTTCACGCAGGCCAATGCCCCAGTGATTATTGCGTATATTCTTCCACTTATTGAGTAAACGTATGCTCTGTGGCATATCATATGCTATTTTTTTGCTTGATTCAGATATAAACGCCAGACTGGTACTCCAATCAGTTTTCGCGGTTATTGTTATTCCTAGGCTGTTATATGCTTGATTTCATCTTCTTAAGAATAAAATTTAGCTAGCTAAAACTATTATAACATATTATTGAAATTTTTCAAGAGAGCTTTGAAAGAACAAGTTTGAGGCCTATGAAATGCATGCCTTTGCGCATGCATTTCATAGGCCTCAAACTTGTTCTAAAGCTATGATCTAGCTGGTTTGAGGTAGACCGTAGATTTTCTCGAATTTGGCGTTCAAGTAACGGGTGAAATATTGTGGAGTGGGTGGTTCATCCGTAACACGTTCGATCAATTCTACAGGGAGGTAGATCGCGCCGAACTTATACATGTGGTCGCGTAACCAGTCCAGCAAAAAGGAGGTATCACCGCTGGCCAGGCGCTGATCGAAGCCTGGGAACACGGCACGGAGTTCGTGGAAAATCTGGGCGGCATAGAGGTTGCCGAGCGTGTAGGTCGGGAAGTAGCCGAAACCGCTGCTCCAATGGATATCTTGTAGCACACCTTCCGCATCGTTGGTGGGTTCAATGCCCAGGTATTCACGATATTTGGCGTTCCAGAGGCCAGGGAGCGTTTCAACCGCGACATCCCCATTGACCATGGCTTTTTCCAGTTCGTAGCGCACGATGATATGCAGGTTGTAGGTGACCTCATCCGCCTCAACACGAATCAGGCTGGGCCGTACTTTGTTTAATGCTCGCACAAAGGTCGTAATGTCAACCCTGGCGAATTGATAGGGAAACTCTTCTTTCACCGCGGCAAATTGACCTTGCCAGTATGGTTCGGAACGCCCGATGGCGTTCTCCCAGAGGCGTGATTGCGATTCGTGCGTTCCCATTGAAGCACCGCCCGCTACTGGCGTGCGCGCGATAGTAGGAGAGCTGCCCTGTTCATAAACAGCATGGCCGCCCTCGTGAATAGCTGCCATGAGCGAAGCCTGTAGAAAGTTTACCAGGGGACGGACCGTTACGCGAACGTCATAGGGGCTGGTAAAACTGGTGGTGAATGGATGTGGCGATTGAGCCATTTGACCTCGTGAGAAGTCATATCCCATTGCGTGCAACAAGCGGTCGCATAACGCCAACTGCTTCTCGACTGCGAACTCGCCCTGCAGGCAAGAGGCGTCAATGGTGTTGCCGCTTGCCTCGATCCGATGCAGGAGTGATGTGCTGGCTTCACGTACAGGCGCAAACAGCCGGTCGATAGTACTGACAGTCATACCAGGTTCGTATTCGTTCAGAAGCGCATCGTAGCGTGTTTCGGTGTATCCTAAGCGGTCTGCTACTTCGCGCTGGAGAGCGATAGTGCGGGTGAGCATGGGAGCGAAGCGTGCGAAATCGCTGTGTTCTTTAGCACTACGCCAGGCTTCGAAACTTGTAGCTTGAACACGAGCAATCTCCTCGACAAGTTGGCGCGGCAGTTTGGCGGCACGGTCATAGTGACGGGAAGCTTCGCGTACCAGACCGCGGTCAGCATCTGAAAAAGAACCTTGCTGAACGCGCTCACGTAATTCGTTGAGCAAAATACCCAGGCGGGGGTTGGTCCAGAGTTCGTGCAGGACGCCTTGCAGTGCGGCTAACTGAAAACCTCGCACCTCGGCTGCTCCTCCCGGCATGGCGGTATTCTGGTCCCATTCTGCTAAGGCTCCTAGAGCTTGAAGATCTGTTATCTGATGCATGAAGTCTAGTAATTCGCTGATACGTGTGTCGCTGTGAGTAAATTCAGGCATTGAAACGGTATTGTGTTCTGGCATGGGTGTATTTTCGTCTCCTCTTGTAAGATCCACGCGGTCATGCAATAACAGTTTATTTGTGGCCGCGCGGATATAGTATACAGGGTTTTGCACAATTTTGCATTGATGCGTATTCACTCACGCCTTTTCGTATGCGCGTTGCCCGTGTGCGGGACGCAAGGCGGCGACAATTGCGGCTATGATGCTCAATACGAAAGAGACG
>WNGO01000895.1_pt1 | contig 18703 bp, 13 predicted proteins | sample 5400511 | NCBI WGS metagenome assembly WNGO01 (sample SAMN13153380, study PRJNA577476) | soil metagenome | isolation source: 20 cm soil or saprolite under Garry oak tree replicate 2 | place: USA:California | collected 2016-06-15 | reverse complement strand
CCGGGTAAGTAGGTACAAGGTCGTTGCTGATTGAATCGTTGCCAGCGGCGGCTATAAACAAGATCCCGTCTGTTTGTTGCGCCTGGATGGCGTCGCTCAAGGCCTGCGAGAAACCTCCTCCTCCCCAACTGTTGTTCGTCGCAACAATGTTGGCGCCACGATCCTTCATCGCCTTGACGAAGTCCAGACAAGTGATCGCATCAGAAACTGAACCTCCACCGGACGCATCCAAAAACTTACAGGCCAATATTTGAACGCTCCAATTCACTCCCACTACACCAATTCCGTTGTTTCCAACCGCTCCGATCGTTCCGGAAACGTGAGTTCCATGTCCGTTGTCGTCCAACGGGTCGCAGGTCGCCGCAACGGCGTTGAAACCATGAGTCCCAGCCGAGCAGTTGATGTTCACTCCATCGATGGTTGCCGAGTAAGAAGATGGGTTTGACCATACGTTCGCTAGCAGGTCTTGGTGGTTGTAATCAATTCCAGTGTCAATCACTGCGACGACAACATTTGAACTGCCAGTCGTGAGACCCCACGCCTGGGTCGCATGGATGTCTGCACCGACGGTACCTAAGTTCTGCCCGGTGTTCTGCAGTCCCCAAAGCTGAGGGAACTTTGGGTCGTTCGGAGTGGTCAACGCATGGTAAATGTAATTTGGTTCAGCATAGAGTACGTTGCGATTCTGCCGGTACGCTCTCAGAGCATCCTTTAGATGCGTTCCTGTAGCCAGCCTTACTAGCTGAAGCCCCTCAATGCTGCTCCATGACCTCACGTGCTGCCCACCTATGGCCTGGTGCAGAGCTTCTGCCGTAGCGCTAGTTGTCCCAGAGCGGAAACGTACGAGTAGCTCGTCCGACCTGTATTTAGGTTGGGCAGACCAATCTGCTTGCTTTGCAACGTGCGGGCCGGGACTGGAAACCACTTGGGAAGACACTCGCCTTGGAAGTACCAGGAGAAAAGTCAGAATTAAACACAAGGGAAGGCCAGCGGCCAACCTCAGCGAGTTTCTGTTCATAGACACGGCCCTTGTACTTATGGGGACGACGGGGACTGTACTTTCGCTTTCGATCAGGCAGTCAGGCGGGCAAGTTTATCTGACTACAGCTATCTTGTCGAATGAAATACTTGCTCAGAGTTTGATGCAATATTGATCTGGCATGCGACCCACGCAACGCTCCCATTAGAAATATCCACAATCTGAAACTGTTTCTTAACTGGAACGAGAATCCACAGTGCGCAGCACCTACGTTCTTCCTTCGGGTGCACTGGAGATCAATGGACCGACTTAACCTTTGCCTGATAAACGGTAATCGGGCATGTCCGGTCACACGATTCATCAGGACTAATACTGAATGGCATGTTTTCACTACGGGGCTCCAAGTCTCGAGGCGTAGCGTCCATGAACAATTCTGGGGGTTCTCAAGTGATCTGTTCGGTAGTTCTCTTGAGGTACTCAGTCCAAGGCGAGAATGTCTGAAAATGTCTTTAGAGGCTGTTGGAATTGTCATCCAACGGCCGCCTCCAATTGTCGTTCTCATCGTGCGTTAACGCATCGGGTTGATGGACTGAACTTCCTCCTTATTGCCCCCGCGCGTTCTCCATAAGTACTTAAGCTGCAGAGCTATAAATGATCGAGGCGATGGAGCGCGAATCCGCCAGCAGTATGACAACACAGGAGTTTTGCGTTGCAACCTGGCCTTCTAAAGAATTGGGAAGAAAGCTCTCCCCGAGGAACACTGCAGGTCTCTAGCGCTGGATATCTGCGCTCCCAGAACGTCTGGCAGCATCTCTCAACTAGACTTGAAATTTCCTTTTGACGTTTTGCGTTTTCAAGGCCTCTATAAGTATTAGGGGGCTCGAAAGTTTGATCCTGATAGAACAAGCCATGATGAGGTTCAAGCACTAGCCCGCCAGTCAACTTTTCAAGTTGAGTTTTCCCGTTTTCGAGGCCTCTTAGTACATAGGGGGAGTCTTCGTCGACTCCCCTGTGGGCTGTGGGTGGAGCCGTCCCACTTCGGTTAGCCACCTAGCTTGATTGCGTGCTCGATGGTCCCAGGCCGGACGCGAAGACAGAAACCCTGTCCATGAGCCCACGCTGAACGTGTGCAATGAGATAAATCACGGCGCATTTCCGAAAACACGAGGCATTGGCTCCTCTCGCTATGAACATCACACCCGCACATCTCGACGCTCTCCAAGCACTTGGCTACACCGAGGTAGAGGCACGATTTCTCTACCTCGTTGCAACACATTCCGGTTACTTCACTGCACGGCAGTTCCTTAGCTTTACGGGCGCTCATTGGGGCAAGCGCACGACCACTTTCTGGAGCAAGCTCCAAAGCCGAGGGCACGCTCGTACGGAATGCTTTCCTAAACGCGGTGTCGTGTATCACTTGTTCTCATGCCGACTCTATCGCCAGATCGAAAAGGAGAACCTCCGCAATCGCCGTGACCATGAGTTCGACTTCATCCAACGCCGCATTGCCATGCTCGATTTCGTTCTCCTGAACCAGGGGTATCAGTACCTGGAAACCGAGGCGGAAAAGTTCCGATACTTCTGTGAAACTCTCAGTATTGGCAAGCAGTTTCTTCCCGCCAACCTCTATCTGAGCAGGAAGACTCCCGTTCCAGCCATTCGGTATTTCGTCGACAAGTTTCCCATGTACTTGACTCCTTCCTCGCCTGTGGTGACATTCACGTATATCCATGAGGGGGCTCCCGGGTTCACGGATTTCATCCGTCACCTGAACCGCTACCTCCCCTGTTTCGTCAGCTCCGCGAGTTCCGGCTGGTCTACGCTTCCCGGACCGATTCGCACTACCCAAAAGCCACGGAAATCTTTCATTCCTTCGTGAAGATTCCACTCGAATCGGACATTACCGAGGACCTGCTTCGATACTTCCGAGTGCGCAAGGCGTGGGAGGAGAAGCGCTACCGAGAAGTAGGCGAGGGAGATCTGACTTTCCGCAACCAGGTGCGGAGCCGGTTCTCTGGGGACAGATTTGAAGGGTTGTATCGCAGCTGGAAGAACGGTCACATCAGCGACAGCGCCATCCGGCATGGGATCGGAATCAATGACCGAAAGCATACGGTGAGCTTTGACACGTTTGTCCTGCACCCGATCGGTGTCGCTCATGCTGATTCTACTATGCCCGCGTGAAGAAGGTAAAAGTTGCGCTCTGCATGCTTGAAATTGCCACTGGCTTCACGCCCCGGGGCCCGAAGTGCTTGAAACATGGGAAATACGCAAGAGAGGAAAGGGAATGTCACCGTGGGAAAAAGTCCAAATTGGGCGGGAGCGACCCCACTTTTTTGCGGCCAAGCCGCCCAAAAGTTCGTGGGGTCGCTCCCGCCCGCACAAAGACTTGTGCCCTTCCTTTTTCCCACGGTGACAAAGACTTCGGATGAAGAACAGCTCGTGATTGATAGCCGTCAATGATGGGAATTCGCGTCGTCAACAAATGAGAGTGGAATCGATCATCTCGAAGGGGAGGTCTATGGAAATTGCATCTTCAACTCCGGAGCCAGTCTGGGACTGTACCGAGGCTGCCCGATTCCTCCGGCTGCACCCGAAGACGGTCAAGCGCATGGCGCGCAGCGGCCAGATCCCCGGATGCCGACTTGGGCGGCGATGGTATTTTCGGCCCTCCGATTTGGACGCTTTGCTGCGAACCAGTGTAAGCTCTTTGCTGAAGGCCAATAGGGTTGCGCCCGCAACTCTCCTCTAATCCCAAAAGGAGAGCATGATGTTGCGGCTAACTCGAAACACGTATCAACACGGTTGGATTGAAACCCGGCCGTCGAAAAAGCAAGGACTCGTATTCGTGTACCGCTGGCGGGAACGAAAGCCCGACGGCGGCTATACAAAGCGGGTAGAAGTCATCGGTCCCGTTGCAATGCTCAAAACCGAAGCCAATGCATGGCGGGTCATCGAACACCGCAAACTTGATGTGAACTCTGATCATTTTCAAGGACACACGGTCACGATCGGCATGCTCGTGAACCGGTACCTTGAAACAGAGCTTCCCGAGCTGCGGCACTCGACTGGCAACGCGTACAGGTCATACCTCAACAACCAGATCAGACCGCGGTGGGGCGACTATCCGATTCCCAAGGTAAAGCCCTTCGCCGTGGAGCAATGGTTGAAGGGGCTCGACTTGGCTCCGAGAACCAGGGGGCATCTGCACAATCTCATGCGAGTACTTTGGAACTGCGCCATGCGTTGGGAGCTTACCGAAATCGGTGAGAATCCAATGAGGCTGGTGCGGGTCCGCGGCACAAGCAAGCGACAACGTGAGCCGATGGTTCTGAGCGTCGCTCAGTTCCGTCTCTTACTCGGAGAGCTCGATGAGCCCTTCCGCACGATGGTTATCCTCGATCTCGCCACGGGGCTCCGCTGCAGCGAGCTCTTCGGGCTCAAGTGGTGTGACGTGCTCTGGGATGACCTTACGCTCCTCGTGCGGCGAGGCATCGTCACCGGGATCGTAAGCGATGTCAAAACCAAATACTCCAATGCAGGCATCCCGCTTGATCCTGCATTGGCCGACGTGCTGTTGAATTGGCGACATAAGACGCTGTTCAAAAATCCTGAGGACTGGGTGTTTGCAAGCCCGTTCGTGGCAGGCAAGCTGCCTTGGTATCCCTGGGGAGTGGAGCGTCGTCATATCATTCCCGCAGGCATTCGTTGCGGCATCGGACGAATCGGCTGGCACACGTTTAGGCACACTTTTAGGACTCTGCTCGATGAGACAGGTGCTCCGATGAAAGTGCAGCAGGAGCTCATGCGCCATGCGGACATCCGAACCACGATGAACGTCTACGGCAAGGCCATGGACAAAAGCAAGCGCGCGGCGCACGGTAAGGTCGTACGCCTCGTATTGCCTTCGAAGGTGGCTTAATGCCCCTTAGTGCCCCTTGAAGTTTTTGCTATCGGATTGAAAAGAAAAGAATAAGTTGGTGGAGCCGATGGGATTCGAACCCACGACCTCCTCGATGCCATCGAGGCGCGCTCCCAACTGCGCCACGGCCCCACCGGGATGAGTAACTTAGAAGATTTTACATCAGGGGGATGGCTGCGTCTATCTCCCGTTTGGTACTCGGTAAACGCGAATGCTCCGGCCTAAGAGGATAGTCGCGGAGAGGACGCGCGGAGGTAAGAGAGAAAGGCGTTGTGCGCGCGGGTCAGAGAGCGGCCGCGGAGGATGGCGGCACCAATAGTGCGAACAGCCTGTTCATCGGCGATCCGCACGTAGCGGCATTGAGATTTTTTCTCGATGGCCATTTCAGGGACGATGGAAACTCCCATGCCGGCGCCGACCATGCTGAGCAAGCTGCTGAATTGGCCACTTTCGAAAACGATCTGCGGATGCAGACGCGCGCGATCGCAGGCGGCAACGGCGGTATCGCGGAAACAGTGGCCGTCACGCAATAGCAGGAAGGGTTCGGCGCGAAGATCCTTGAGCGAAAGAGACGGGCGCGAAGCGAGTTTGTGTTTTGGGGGGAACACAGCAAAGAGCCGCTCGGTCAGCAGTGGGAAAGTATCGAATTCGTGGCCACGGATGGGAAGCGCCAGGATGGTGACGTCGATCGTGCCAGCCCGGAGACGGTCGAGAAGCACGGGAGTAATCTCTTCGACGACGGTGAGCCGAACCTGGTTGTATTTACGCGAAAAGGCCGTGAGGCGCGGGGGAAGAAAGTAAGGGGCGACCGTCGGAATAACGCCGACGGTGACGGGGCCGCCAATGAACTCCTTGCCTTCGAGGACGTCGCCTTTGGCGGCTTCCAGTTCGCGCAAAACGGCGCGTGCTCGCGGGAGAAACGTCTTGCCAAGTTCGGTAAGCCGAACGGAACGGCCGAGGCGGTCGAAGAGCCGCGCGCCGAGTTCGTCCTCCAGCTTGAGGATTTGCTGGGAAAGCGACGGCTGCGAAATGTGCGATTGTTCCGCGGCGCGGCTGAACGAGCCGGTCTCGGCCACCGCGCAGAAGTAACGAAGCTGGTGAAGTTCCATAGGCTATGCCTATCCATCGTATCCGAACTATATATTGGAAGTATAGGCCGCATCCTTCTACTCTTCAGTTGAGATGGCAGAGGCCTCGCTGAGAATGACCGCTGCAATCGAACTGGGGGAGGAACCATGTCGGAAGAAAAAAAGAAAATCATGACGACGGACGCGGGCCGTCCCGTTGGCGACAACCAGAATTCGCTGACGGTGGGGCCACGCGGGCCGGTGGTATTCGAAGACTTTCTGCTCTTCGAAAAGATGGCGCACTTCAACCGGGAACGAATCCCGGAACGCGTCGTGCACGCCAAGGGCTCGGGCGCTTACGGTCATTTCGTTTGCACCAGCGCGGAGATCACCAAGTACACGACGGCAAAGCTCTTTAGTGCCGTGGGCAAGAAGACGCCGACGTTCCTGCGCTTCTCCACCGTGGGTGGCGAGAAGGGTTCGGCGGACACGGCACGCGACCCGCGCGGGTTTGCGCTGAAGTTCTACACCGAAGAGGGCAACTGGGATATGACGGGAAACAACACGCCCGTTTTCTTCATCCGCGACCCGTTGAAGTTCGGCGATTTCATCCATACACAAAAACGCGATCCGCAGACCAACCTGAAATCGCCGACGATGATGTGGGACTTCTGGTCGCTCTCGCCGGAATCGCTGCACCAGGTGACGATTCTCTTTTCCGACCGCGGAACTCCCGACGGCTACCGGCACATGAACGGCTACAGCAGCCACACGTTCAGCCTCATCAATGCGAAGAACGAGTTGTTCTATGTCAAATGGCACTTCAAGACCAAGCAAGGAATCAAGAATTTCTTCCGTGAGCAGGCTGGCGCGCTGGAAGGAACGGATCCGGACTACTCGCAGCGTGATCTTTTCCACGCCATTAAGGAAGGCAACTTTCCGAAATGGCGCGTGTGCGTGCAAATCATGCCGGAGAAAGATGCGGAGACCTATCACATCAACCCATTCGATCTGACCAAGGTGTGGCCGCACAAGGACTACCCGCTGCATGAAGTCGGCGAGCTGGAACTGAACCACAATCCGGAAAATTACTTCGCGGAAGTGGAGCAGGCCGCATTCGAGCCGCGCAACATTGTCCCGGGTATGGGTTTTTCGCCGGACAAAATGCTGCAAGCGCGCTTGATCTCCTATCCCGATGCGCACCGCTACCGGCTGGGCGTCAATTACGATTCCCTGCCGGTCAACAAGCCGCAGTGCCCATACCACACCTACAATAAGGACGGCGCCATGCGTTTCGACGGAAACGACGGTGCGGCAGTGAACTATGAACCCAACAGTTTCGGCGGCCCGACTCAGGACCGTTCCTACGTCGAACGGCCGCGTGCCGTCAGCGGGACTGTTGCACGCCACGATCACCGCACCGACGGTGATTACTACACGCAGCCTGGGAATCTATTCCGCTTGATGCCCGCGGACGCGAAGCAGCGCCTCATCGACAACATCGTGTCCAGCTTGGGCAATGGCGTGCCACAGCGAATTCAAGAGCTGCAAATCCAGCACTTTTACAAGGCTGATCCTGCATTTGGGACTGGCGTGGCAAAGGGGCTGGGCCTGAACATCGAATCAATCGTCGCCAAGAAACAGGCCAGCGCGGCGGATTGAAAGCAGTTTGTTGTCTGCCGGCAAGATGGAGCGGAGCGAGCTCGATCGGAAGCTCGCTTCGCTTTATTTTTCAAGAGCGTTCCAAGAGGCGACTGCGGAACCAGAGCAAATTCTGTAGAATGGCCACCTATGGCAAAACTCACTTTTCTGGGCGCGGCGGGGAGCGTTACGGGTTCGAAGTATCTGGTCGAAGCAGCCGGCAAGCGGCTGTTGGTGGATTGCGGAATTTTTCAAGGCTCACAGGAGCTGCAGGACCGCAACTACAAACCCCTGCCGGTTGACCCGAAGACGATCGACTATCTTGTTCTCACTCACGCGCACTTGGACCACACCGGATGGCTGCCGGTGCTGGCGAAATCGGGCTATGGCGGACCGATCTTCGCAAATCCGGCGACGATTGAGCTTGTGACAATCCTCTTGAAGGACTCCGCTCATTTGCAGCAGGAGGACACGCTGCACGCCCGGATTCATAAGGACAGCCGTCACTCTAATCCGGAGCCGTTATACACGGCCGAGGACGTTGATCCGACATTGAAGCTGATCAAGACGATGCCCCGCAGCGGCAGCTTTGATATCAGTCCGGAGTTTCGCGTGACGTCTTACGACGCGGGACACATCCTGGGATCATCCAGCCTGGAATTGACGATTAGCGAAGGCGGCAAAAGAACTGTCGTGGTCTTCTCGGGCGATATCGGACGTTACAACCAAGCGATTTTGAAAGACCCGGCCACGCCGCCATCGAACGCAGATGTGCTGATTTGCGAATCGACATACGGTGATCGCGAGCATCCCGAAGGTGATCCCGCGGAATTGCTGGCGCAAATCGTGAATCGCGTAGCAAAGCGCGGCGGGTCGATTGTGATTCCATCCTTCGCTATCGGACGGACGCAGACATTCATGTACTACCTGCGGCAACTGGAGGACCAGCAGCGCATTCCGCGCCTGCCGGTCTACGTGGACAGCCCGATGGCGCTCAGCGCGACGGATTTGTATGTGAAGCACAAAGAGGATCACGACCTGGAGTTCGCGCGGGAAGAAGGGAGCGACGGCAAGGGCGATCCATTGAACGTGCATGAATTCCACCTGACACGGTCAGTGGAGGAATCCAAGGCGATCAATAACGTCAAAACGCCCTGCATCATCATCTCGGCGAGCGGGATGGTGAGCGGCGGCCGGGTGTTGCATCACCTGCTCCAGCGGCTGCCCGATGCGCGCAATGCCGTCATCCTGGCAGGATTTCAAGCCGAGGGAACTCGCGGGAGAGCCCTTCAGGAGGGCGCGAAGTCGCTAAAGCTCTACGGCCAAGACGTGCCGGTGGGCGCGGAGATTGTTGAGATGGGACAATTCTCCGCCCATGCCGGAAAGAGCGAGTTGTTGCGCTGGCTTGCGGCGCTGCCTGCGCCTCCCAAGCAGACCTATCTGACCCACGGCGAACCGGCTGCGGCGCAGGCTTTGCAAGCAGCCATCACCGAAAAGTTTAGATGGAAGGCCGCAGTCGCAAGGTACATGGATTCCGTTCCTGAGCGTGAATAGTTCCGGGAAGGGCCGTAAATTATTTTACTCAGGTCAGGAAACTATTTGAGCCTTCACCTCGTCTATACAGGCAAGACCACTCGCGGGGTAGGGGGCTAACCACCACAGGGCAACCGACCGTCAGTCTCCTACCCCTAAATGCCCTGAATCTCTTGAAACTACGCAGTTTATGTAGAATTTAGCAGCAACAGACCAATCTTCAAAATAACGTAGGCTGATTCCGCCATTTAGCGCGAAGACTACGGCTCAATGAGTCATTTTGTGGCAAGCGCGATTCGTGTCGTAGGGGTCTCCCGGGACATGGGCGGAATCTCCTCAAGCTCCAGGCCCGCCACAAACATGGGGGTCGGCGATACCCTACCCCAACGGAACAGCTCCCACCGAGCACGAATGAATTTAGTCTCCGGACGCAGCGAAAGATCGAGGATCAGCTTGGTCGTGCCGCGGTAGAACTGCTGCGGCAGCATGAGGAGCGGTTTCTTTGTCCAGGTCTCTCCGTCGGCTGAACCCCAAATCGACACATCGAGCGATTCCTGTTCAATCTGGTCCGTGACCGTGAGTCGGCACAGAAACGTGCGCGAGGGACTCGCAGAGATGTCGAACGCCGCGCCCTCGCCATTGGCTTCCATGCGAGTGTTTTCTGGAATCAATTGAAGTCGATTGGCCATGGGACTCCCGCGCCATTGTCTAGTCGGCGGCGATTCTAGCACAGGAGAAACTAAGCCCGCAGCTTTGACAACCGCTCTTCTGCAGCGGCGAGGGTCTCTTCTTTCTTGCAGAAAGTGAATCGCACCTGCGAAGCGCCGTCTCTCGCGTTGTTGTAAAAACTGGAGCCGGGTACGACAGCGACTCCGATGGTTTCTACGAGATACTTGGCGAAGCGCACGTCCTTCGTATCAGCCTGAAAACGAACCGGATCGAGATCGGCGAAACGAGAAATGTCCGTCATGATGTAATACGCGCCGCGCGGCTTGAACACGGTGAAGCCCGCGGTCTCCAGAATTTTCAGCAGCCGTTCGCGCTTGGCCGTGTAGGAACTGGCGAGCTTATCGTAGTAGCTTGGCGGAAAATGCAGCGCGCTCGCGCCCGCTTGCTGCAGCGGTGCTGCCGCGCCTACGGTCAGAAAATCGTGAACTTTGCGAATCGGTTGCGTGGGCTCCGGCGGCGCCAGCACCCAGCCTACGCGCCATCCCGTAACGCTGTACGTTTTCGACAGTCCATTGATGACGATGGTGCGGTCACGCATGCCATCGATGCGCGCCATCGAAATGTGTTCGGCGTTATCGTACAAAATGTGCTCGTAAATTTCGTCGGTGATGCAGTAAGCGTTCCATCGGACACAAAGGTCGCGGATGAATTCAAGCTCGGCTCGCGTAAAAACCTTACCCGTGGGATTATTCGGCGTGTTCAGAATGATCGCTTTGGTGTGCGGGCCAAATGCGGCCGCAAGTTCTTTTTCGTCGAAGGACCAATCGGGAGTGCGCAGCTTGACGAACCGCGGCGTGGCGCCGCTCAAAATCGCGTCTGGTCCGTAGTTTTCATAAAACGGCTCGAAAACCACGATTTCGTCGCCGGGATTAATGATCGCCATCATCGCGGACATCATTGCTTCCGTCGAGCCGCAGCAGATGGTGATCTCGCGTTCGGGGTCGTACTTGACGCCCTGGGTGCGCTCAAATTTCTCGACGATGGCGTCGCGCAGCGGCTTCGCGCCCCAGGTGATGGCGTACTGGTTGATGTCGTCAGCGATGGCTTTGCGTGCAGCTTCCTTGATTTCCTCGGGCGCGGCAAAGTCTGGAAATCCCTGGGACAGGTTGACGGCGCGGTGCTTCAAGGCCAGCCGCGTCATTTCGCGAATGACGGACTCCGTGAATTGCTCGGCTTTTGCCGAAAGCATGCGGCGGGAAATTTGCGCCATGGAAAAGTCGGGAGCAGTCATTTCACCTTCTCAGAACAATGAAATCGTATCAATAGGGGGCGCCCGCTGCGGTAGGATGCGCCTTCACACGCAAATACTATTGTAACCGGAGAATTCGTCAGCGCGCGTGACCAGTGGCAATCTGCGTCGCGACGCTCGGCTGCCCATAAATCATCCGGTAGACTTCCGTGTTGCGCAAAACGACTTGCACATATTCGCGGGTTTCCGTGAATGGAATAGATTCGACGAGTTCCGGAATCTCCTCGTAGTTGCGCTCGGATTTCCAGGCGGCGATGCGGTCTTCTCCGGCGTTATAAGCGGCGGCTGCGTATTCCAGCGCACCCGTCTCGCGCACCAGGTTCGCAATGTAGGCCATGCCAACTTCAATGTTGAAGTCCGGCTCGAAAAGTTTGTTCTTGGTATAGCGCACCTTGAGCTGCTTGGCGAGAAGCTTCCCTGTTTTCGGCAGAACTTGCATCAGGCCGATGGCGTTGGCGTGCGAAACAGCGTCCGCTTGAAACGTGGATTCCTGGCGAATGAGGCCGGCGGCAAACATAGGATCGAAATCGTTCTTGGCAGCTTCGCGCCGAAGTGTGCTTTCATAGGGAAGCGGGTAGAGCGCCTTCCAAGCGGCGACAGGCACTTCGGTAATCTTTCGGGAATCAAAGTTCGGCACGACAATCCGTGCATAAGCCATACCAGCGCCGTAGTGCCCTTGATCGAACGCCGCCTGCGCGGCTTCCAGCAAAAAGCGCGGCGAGGACGTCGCGAAATAAGCGTTCTTCAACTCCTGTTCGGCGGAGGAATCGAAAGCGATGGCGCGAAGCGCCTGCGCGCGCTCCCAGCGTTCCGCGGCCGCAACCGGTATGGGGTCATCAAACGAACGAAGCGCGGGCGGCGGCGGGATTTTCTCCAGAAACTCGGGTGGATTCTCTTCGCCGGGACCAAGTTTGGCGAGGCGGGCGGCCGCAGCGTTGCCAAAGTACGTTAGCGGGAAACGCTCCGCGGCTTTGTTGTAAAGGCTGCGCGCTCGTGCGGAATTCCCGCTGCGTTCGGCGTTGCGTCCAAGCCAATACAACGCGTCGACAGAATTGGACGACACTGGATATTTCGTCAAAAAAGTCGTCAGCCGGTCATCGGCATCGGGATGGCGATCCAGATACGCAACCCAAGCGATGCGCCATTCGCAGTTGAAGGCGTATTTTCCGTTAGGAAAGGAATCCAGTACGCGCTGGTAAGCGTCGGCCGCTTTCTCGCGTTCAAGCTCCACCCAATGGTAATTCCCTGCCGCCATCATTCCATCTTCATTCCATTTGCTCACTGGATAGCTCTGCGCCAGGGTGTTCAGCGCCGTAAACATCTCCGCTTCTTTCTTCGCGGTCCGGTAAGCCTGAGAGAGTGCGTAGAGCCGCTCGGCGTCCACTTCGATATCCGGCGTCGTTACAGCGGCGATCAGCGAGGGTGTGCCCTTCAATTGGACGCGGCATTGCGCGACGCGAAGCTGCGCGCGCTGGCGCACGGGATTCGCGGGATCTTTGAGCATGGTGAGCAGCTTTTCAAATTCACCGCGCGCTTCTTTCCATTTGTGGGCATCGTAAAAAGCCTGGGCCCGCTGCTCCTGCATTTCAACTCCGGGATATACATATTCTTTCCCGAGGGCGTGCATGAGCTGAGACAAAACGGAACCTGCGGGCTTGGCCTCGTCCACTTGAGGGTACTTGTAGAAGACGACTTGATAGTCCTTCGCGGCCCGAGCGAGCTGATGCGCGGCCTGATACGCGTGAGCGCGGTCGAAAAGCAGCGTGGGCTTTGATGCCGTGCCGGAATAAGCTTCGAGCGCATCGATGGCTTCCTGCGGGTGTCCGAGCAGAACCGCGGTCGGCGCGAAGGCTTCCAGCACTTGCTCACGCATGGCGGTAGTGGGGTAGTCGTGCAAAACGGTTTGCAAAACCTTGTAAGCGTCAGCGTTGCGCCCCAGCGCGCGTTGGGCCTGCGCCGTCCAGTACAGCGCGTATTCGCGAAGCAGCGTGTCGTTCTGCGCCTTGACAAACAAGCCGACAGCCTGCCCCGAGCGGTTCTTCATGTATTCGTCGTAACCAAGCGCAAGCGCGGCACGCGCGCCCCAGACATTCGCGGTGTTCTTGGCGGCAAACGCGGAGAGTTTTTCGTAAGCGCCGGGCGCGGCGTTGTGCAGCGCACGCGAGAGCTCGGAAAGTTCTTTTTGCCCGGCTTCATCTTCCGGCGTATCGGCCGCAACTCGGGGCTCGGAGGTTTCCGGTTTGCATCCCGTGCGGCAAGGTGGAGGTTTCGGCTTTTTTGATTTGCGCTGGTGCTTGGACGTTTGCGCAACGGCGTCAAACGTCCCGCCGAATGACAATCCGAAAATAAGCACCAACGCGACGACCGACCGTGTCATAGAGGAACAGAATAATACGGTCTTCGCGGAATCGCTACAAAAGTGAGCACTCAGCGTCTGACTAGTGATGTCTCGCGGGCGTGGCGTACGGGTAGTCGCCGATGGCGTGGACGTCCCCTTCCGCGAGGATTTCCACCAGCCAGCGATAAAAGTAATCAACTGGGTGATCCATGATTGGTTTGAAGCGGCGGTCGTATTCTCGATGAGCTTTTTCAATGTCGTCTTTCAATCGTATGCAGAGGTCTCTGTTTTGGCGGCCTAAGCGCACCTGCTCCGGTCGGAGCATTTTTATGTCCTGCATCGAAACTTTTGCGACGCGATTCGCGCGTCGGTGCAATTCCTGTTCTTCGGGCGACAGGCGGTTGATGTCAAATTCTTCGCCAAATTCAGATCCGTTAGCGGCCCCAGGGACCGGCTCGATCAGTTCGAGCGCTTCTGGTTCGGCATGTAGCTCAAGTTCAGCTACGGGCTCTTCAACGACGGGTGCAGACCTCGGAGCCGGGCGCGCGTGCGGGGTCTGCGCCGCCTTCGGAACTGGTTGCGAGGGCGCCGGACGCTGCGGCGCCGCAGGCGACTCTGGAGCCACTTTGCCGACCAAATCACTGAGCTGCGCTTCGATCGGCGACCGCGGGCCGGTCTGCATGGATACAGCCACGAATCTCGACAGCACCTCCAAAGAAGCGGCAAGAGAAGCTGCGGAAGTCTGCGCGCGAAGCAGTGACGGCAGCGCATTGGTAGGCTTGTTGCTCGCGCACGCCGAAACCACGTCGTTCACGGCATGATGCAGCTCATCTGCCGTTCGCTTGATGCTCTCAAGATTGTCGCGAAGCGCTCGTACGATTGCTTGTTCCACGACGCTGGATTCCTGTGCCATACCGGTTTTCAGGGGTGTTTCGCACGAAATCCCCCGTCCTTGCATTTTGCGAGCTAGGTGCTTTGGAGTCAACGGGCCAGCAGTACCGGTGTGCCTAATCGTTGCTTAACTGTGGCGAACGTCGGCTCATTACTTCGGAGTGGACGCCACAGCAGGAACCGTGCACTGATATAACGAACGCAACGCCTCAAAGAAGGGCTTGACGCTGGCATCGACGGCAACATTACCGGAGTATCTGACTCCGTCATCGGCATTCAGATAGACATCCGCACTGTGGCTATCGTCCGCGCGGAAATGCAGAGGCTGCGGAGCAGGAGTCGTCTTGTCCGCCACGGACACAAGCCTTCCACCCTCGCAGGTGTGCGACTTTGCCCAGAGCGAATCAAACAGGGCTTTCGCGCTGGCTTCCGGCGGCATGTCGCCCGAATAGGTGATCCTTTCCGAGTTCCACTCCAAATTCCCGTGTCGCCCGCCGTTGCCATGGAATTTGACGGTGTGCGGTGATGCCTGAGGCTGGGGCGGAGCCTGTCCGGTTGCCTTCGCGGCCTCGTCCGCGCCCTTCTCCGGTTTCGCTGAGGCGGTGGAAATGAATTGCGCGGGATAAGGAAGATCCACTGAACCGATCATACCTGTCCGGCTATCGCAGACGAGCAGTCGAACCCGGGCGGTCTCCGGTTTCGGCACGAACGAAATCGTATGCGAGATCCCATGCACTTTTATGGATTGATACTCAGTTTCCGTTAGTTTCTGACCGATGCTTTGGCGGTTGTATTGCAGCGGCAGTCCACGCGCGTTGAACATACAGGTGGCAAGTTCAATTTGCACATTTCGCACCCCGCCTTCCGCTGGACCGATCGAAAGAGCATTGGGATCAATGACAATGAAATACTTTGTTTGCCCTGGCTGGTCGGGAGGCAAGGCGCTGGCCTCGACGAGAATCGAAGTGGCCGTCAAGAAATCATTGCACGCGGCTTGAGACACATGCGTGTCCATGTCCTTCGCGTCTTTCGCGGATATTGTGGCGTCAGCCTCGCGGGCAAAGTAGCCTTCTCGGAACGAGAGCTGCACGCCCGGCCGCGCAGTCTTCACGGAAATCTTGCGAAACTCGCCGTGCCAGTTCCTGTCCGTCGGATAATAGGCCAGCTCATAGTAGGACGAAGAATCATCAATCGCTCTTTTCACGCATTCCGAGAGGTCATTGTTGTTCAGGCAGACTTTTCCGCCGGTCTGCGCCGCTAGGTCATTCATGGATTCCTGACTCGAGAAGCGAACGTTGCTCTCGCGGTTCAACGTAGCTCCTTCCGAAAAAGGATTCGTTTTCCCCCGTGACGCGGGATCAAAAAGCGCCTGCGTTTCCATTCCTCTCGCATCCACCGGATAAACGGCGACCTGAGCATCCGTCAGGGCGCTCGCCACGGCGGTCATGTCGCTGCTGTAATTGCGCATCCCACCGAATCTCGCAACCATAGTGAGGTTTGCTTCCGGAGTAATGGCCAGCGGAAATGCGGACGACAGCCAGATCAGGTTTTTCCTCCCGGGGTATCCGCTGACGTGCCGGGCAATCACGCGCAGCGCGTCGAGTGTCATTTTTACGCGGATATCCATGGAATCCGCGTATTGCTCTCTTTCAAATCGCTGGAGGAACAGCGCTTTCATCGCCAGCAGCGCGTCGGAGTTTCCGCCTGGGGTAGTGCCTTGGCCGCCCGTTTGGGGACTTGGCGGCCCTCCCGGTGTGTCGCTCTGGCCCTCGGCGCCCGCCATCTGCTCCAGTAGCGAGGAGTTACTAAAAGTATCGTCTCGGGCATCCTTAATCTGTAGATTCGTGGCCTCCTGCGTCATGGCCCTTTCAGCTGCCGCTCTGAGCAGCTTTGCATCCGTCGTGAAGCTCTGGAGCAATCGCAGTTCTCTCCCAAGGAGGAACACGGCCATGGGAACGTCGCTCGGCGCGGATGCCAGCAGCCGAACCATCTTCTGCCGCACCTGCACTTGAGTATTTGCATCCGTATTTAGACCATCCACCAGCAGAATTGTGGGCGGCGCGGACAAGCTCTTTGTCGTCACCAAATTCGTATACACGCCGGCAGGAAGTTGGAGCGCGGATCTCTCCGCATCAGGAGCCTTTGCCATAGCACGATCCAGTAGCCGGAAGGACGCGATCTGCTGTTCGCTTTTGTGTCCGCCCGCTTGCTCGGTGATCTGAAAGTCGCCGGCCGTAAGGTCGCGTACGGCATTTCCATGGCGGTCTCTCGCCACGACGTCCACCGTAACCAGGCGTGTCGTCACTTTCAAGACTGCCGGAGGTTCCTGCTGGGGAGGCGAAGACTGCGGCCGGCTCATTTCTTGAGAGACCCCCACTGCGCACAAGACCAAAACTACCCCAGCGATTGACAACAAGATGGACAAGAATCGGACACCATTTCGTCTGTTTCGCGCGTTTCGCGTGTTTGGAGAACAAGGAATCTTCATTTCTTACCGCCCCTTCCAAGGCCCTGCCGCCCCGGTCCTACACCCATAATGGTATAAGAATATCGAAATTCCTGGCAGCCATTTCGATTCCCCCCAGGTATCCGCGCCTACTCGCGTTGCTTGTGCACATCTGCCTAGACGCCATCCGCCCTTCCCCACGGTGGTATAATAATCGTCAGGGGGCGACACGGTTTCGACGGAAGCTGTCGCGGCCCGAAGGCATGCCGGGACCCACCTGCCCGTAACTTGGTGGAAACTAGAACTGCCAACAACAACTTGGCACTTGCTGCTTAATTAATTAAGCGCACGCTTCCCCGGGCTTTGCTCATGGGCCCGGCAAGGGGCGTCACACAGTGAGCTGGCCTGAGCCTTTCGGTCCGTAAGGCTCGGGCGAGATTCATCGGACTAGCCAGCTGCGTTTCTTGCTCATTCTGAGCGTGGCGGGCGAACCAAACGGAATTGAGCTAAGCATGTAGGCTTCGTGCCGTAGCGCTTTTCGGACGGGGGTTCGACTCCCCCCGCCTCCACCATTCTTGCACCTTGATTTGAAAGGGATTACTCGCGCGTCATTCTCCGTGTACCCGCTGTGTACCGCTTGTTGCGGTTCGTGGGTCTGGCAAGTGCTCCGAACATCGGCCTCCAATTGCTCTTGCCGCGCCCGAACCCACGGTGCGCTCATATTGCGTTGTATCCGGTAGTAAGGCATTCAGCCGATGAAGTACTAAGGTCTTGACTTGATTGTTAAAGGCCCGGACGAGTGCTATCCAAGTGCAGAGGCGAGGTGGCGGATGACAATCGTAGGAGACTAATTAGGGAACCAATCGCCCGGCCACACACGGGAACTATCGGCGCACGAAATCAAATCTCTCGCCGAAGATCATAGTCTACGCGTCCTAGCCTAGCCGCAACGCCTCAGTCCGCCCAGTCAAGGTCTGAGCGAAATGCCTTTGGACCCCACGGTCAGTGGCAGAATGGAAAGGCGGCTCCCCATCGTCGTCGTGGTACGCCTCGCACATGCGGAACGTGCGGGCGCCGATGGAGAAGAGCGCACGTACACCGATAACATCAGTTCACGCGGTGCTCGCGTCTACTCCAATCGCCCCTGGCAACTTGGCGATGCGGTACAAGTTACTCCGCGCAACGAAGACCCGGCCTGCGGAAACGTGGTTTATTGCCAGACGCTGGAGGACGGTCGCTTTGTCATCGGGGTGAAGTTCCAAGATCGCGCTGTCATGTGGTCCGCCATGCGCAGATATGACGGCTTACAAAGTAGCCTCCCGGCCAAATCAAAGTCCAGTTAAGGAACGTATCATCGGGGCATTGCCCAAACTTACCATTGAAAATGCGGCACCAAGATCGTTTGATTTCCTTGTTCGACGACCCAGCCCTATTGACAGCTCCGCGTGTCCCCTCTGGAGAAGACAACGCGAGGACAACCGGGCAGCGTTCAACTCGTACGGAAATGCGCACCCCCGGTCGCCGAACGGTCGGACGAGCCAATCCATCTTCTACTTACCGATGTCGTGATGCCCAAGGTGCGAGGACCGGAGCTCGCCAAACGACTAAAGGGCCTCCGGACCAGGTTGAGGATCGTTTACATGTCTGGCTACCTCGAATATAACAGGGGCAACGATGACTTCTTGGAAGAGGGGTTTTTTCTGCAAAAGCCCTTCTCGCGCGAAACCCTCGTGCACAAAGTCGGCGAAGCTCTGAGGAACAACTCTAGATCGAGGGCCTGACCTCATTTCTTCTGTTTTGAATTCTGGGGTGTGCTGGCGGGTCGCCTTGGGCTGCCTTTTGCTTCGGGACTTTGAGTTGTCCAATCAGGCGGAGGAAAGGAGATGCGCCAAAACCGAGGGCACGGGT
>WNGO01001234.1_pt1 | contig 18708 bp, 18 predicted proteins | sample 5400511 | NCBI WGS metagenome assembly WNGO01 (sample SAMN13153380, study PRJNA577476) | soil metagenome | isolation source: 20 cm soil or saprolite under Garry oak tree replicate 2 | place: USA:California | collected 2016-06-15 | reverse complement strand
GCCAGCACGGTGGCCGCGCGCAGCCGGGTCCCCTCGATCGCATAATAGCCGAGATGCTCGTCGAGCCGCGCCCGCCACACCGCACGCACGCTGTTGCCGGGCTGCAGCAGCGGGCGCATCCGCGAACCGGAACCGCCGCCCACCAGGCCAAGGTGGCGGCCATGGCCGCGCGTCAAGAGTTCGACGATGGCGCTGGATTCGCCATGCCGCCGCACCCCCAGCACGATGCCTTCGTCGGTCCATTCCATGGTCGTGAGTGTACAGGATTCCGTTGGGGCGCGCAGCTTCCGTGGTGCCCCGGATGCTGCGCAGCGCGCCGCGTTTGCGGCGTGGTGCGCCGCTGATCCGGGGTCCATGCTCTTTGCGGTAATGTAGGTCCCGGCTCTGCGGTGCATCGCCTAGAGTGCGCTGCACCGCGTCCGGGACACGAGGCACCGGGCTACGCGTTGAACCAGCCTTGCGCGTCGCCGGTAAAGGAAAAATACAGCCCGGCCGACGTCAGGATGCATGAAACGATCTCGATGCCGCTGTCGAGCTGCAGGCCGCTGTCGCCGATGATCTGCACCAGCGAGATGATCGAAAGCACCAATGCGGCGGCCAGCGCCCAGCGCGGCCAGTTCTTGCGCCGTTGCGCGGCGAGCCAGACGAAATAGACCAGCAGCAGGATCAGGCCCGCCGCCGTCGCGGTCGCGGTCGCGATCATCGATTCCGTCATCTCCACGCTCGGCGTTCGGTCCTGAAACGCGACCGACAGCGCGTCGAGCGTGAGCGACAGATACAGCAGCACTTCAAACCGCAACACGTTTTTGGGCAGGATCATCGCGACGCCGGCTATTCCTTCGGAAACTCAAGTCCCATTTCACGGTAGCGGTTGGGGTCGTCGCCCCAGTTTTCGCGCACCTTCACGAACAAGAACAGATGCACGGGAACGCCGACGATCTCCGCGATCTCCTTGCGCGAATCCGCGCCGATCGACTTGATGGTGGCGCCGCCCTTGCCGAGCACGATCTTGCGCTGGCTTTCGCGCTCGACAAAAATCGTCTGCTCGATGCGGATCGATTTGTCCTTGCGTTCGGTCCAGCTGTCGGTCTCGACGGTAGATTGATACGGCAGTTCCTGGTGCAGCCGGCGGAAGATCTTTTCCCGCGTGATTTCCGCCGCCAGGTGCCGCATCGGCGCGTCCGACATCTGGTCTTCCGGATAATGAAACGGCCCCGGCGGCACCATCTCCGCCAGCGTATGCCTGAGGTCGTCGACGCCATCGCCAGACAGCGCCGCGATCATGAAGGTTTTCTGGAAACTCACGCGGTCATTGGCGGCCTTGGCAAGCGCCAGCAGCTTTTCGCGTGGCACCAGATCGATCTTGTTCAGCACCAGGATTTTCTCGCGATCAACGGTTGAGAGCCTTGTGAGGATCGCGTCGGCTTCCTCGTCAATGCCTTCGCGCGCATCGAGCAGCACGCAGACCAGATCGGCGTCATGGGCCCCGCTCCATGCCGTCGACACCATGGCGCGATCCAACCTCCGCTTGGGCAGGAAAATCCCGGGCGTGTCGACCAGAATGATCTGGGCGTTGTTGTCGATCACGATGCCGCGGATCAGCGCCCGCGTGGTCTGCACCTTGCGCGAGACGATCGTGACCTTGGAGCCGACGAGCGCGTTGACCAGCGTCGACTTGCCGACATTGGGAGCGCCGATCAGCGCGACAAAGCCGCAACGCGTCGCGGCCGGCGCAGCCGGCGCGGCTTCATCGGGGGGGTCATCCGTCATTGGGACTGCCGGCGACGCCTTCGCGTTCGATCATCACGGACGCTGCGACCTTTTCGGCGGCGCGCTTGCTGCCGCCGACGCCTTCGGCCGGCGCGAGCCCCGGCAGATCCACCGCAACGCGAAACTGCGGATCGTGATGCGGCCCGGTGCGCTCGACCTCGCGATAGACCGGCGTCGGCAGCCCCTTGCCCTGCGCCCATTCCTGCAGCACCGTCTTGGGATCGCGCAGCGGCCGCCGCGGCTTGCGCATCCGCTCGGTCCAGTTGCGCTCGACGAACTGCGCCGCGGCGGCGTAGCCGCCGTCGAGAAACACCGCGCCGATCACCGCCTCGCAGATGTCGCCGAGCACGGATTTGCGCAGCCGGGCGCCCGCTCCCGCGCCGACCGCGCCAAGCTTGATGTCATCGACCAGCCCGAGCGACTTCGCCACATCCGCGCAGCTCTCCCTGCGCACGAGATCGGCGAGCCGCTTCGACAATTCGCCTTCATCGGCGTTCGGGAAGGCGCGATACAGCATGTCGGACACGATCAGCCCGAGCACATGGTCGCCGAGAAATTCCATACGCTGGTAACTGTCACCACGCTTGCGCGCGGATTTCAGCGCGGAAACATGCGTGAAGGCCGTGGCCAGCAGGCTGGCATCGGCAAATTTGTGCCCGATGCGCGCCTCGATCGCCGCGGTGGCGGCCTTGGCGCTGATCTTGGTGCGCTTCTTCTTGACTGCCGCAGGTTCGCGGCCGGCGTCAGGCTTATGACTTGCTTCGCCGGATGACGATGAGGTCTGGATGTCAGGTGTTTCGTCGTTCATCGCACAATTGAGAAGATGCGATTCCAGCGCAGCGCGGTCGGCCAGCGCCAGAACATCCAGGCGTGTTCACCCTCGGCAATCGAGAAGAAAATCATCTGGGCGCGGCCGACGATATTCTCGAACGGCACGTAACCCACCGCCGACAGCACTCTGCTGTCGGTCGAATTGTCCCTGTTGTCGCCCATCATGAAGAAATGGCCGGGCGGCACGGTGTAGACATTGGTGTTGTCGTAGAAACCGTTGTCGACGCAATCCAGCGACTGGTAGGTGACGCCGTTCGGCAGCGTCTCCTTCCAGCGCTTGACCCGCGCCGTGGCGTCGGAGCCGCAAGGGTCTTCGCCGATGAAATCGCTCAGGCGCTCGCGCTGCACCGGCCTGTCATTGATGTAGAGCAGCCCATCCTTCATCTGGATACGGTCGCCCGGCAACCCGATCACGCGCTTGATGTAGTCGGTGGTGTCGTCTTTCGGCAGCCGGAACACGACGATGTCGCCCCGCGCCGGCTCGGAACCGAATATGCGCCCCGAAAACAGCGGCGGCGACAGCGGTATGGAATAGTGGCTGTAGCCATAGGAATATTTCGAGACGAACAAATAGTCGCCGACCAGAAGCGTCGCCTTCATCGATCCCGAGGGGATGTTGAAGGGCTGGAACAGGAAGGTCCGGATCACCAGCGCAATCAACAGAGCGTGAATGACGACGCGGACGGTTTCACCCAAGCCGCTTTCAGATTTTGTCCCGGATGTCACGCTCATCGCTTTCCCAATTCCCTTCGCGGCCGCCGCAAGGTGGCAGAACATTTTGCGCGCGCGAATCGCCCCTCGTTTCGCGTCAACAAAATGGTCTTGATTCTGATATTGAGAGCGAGTTCCGGCGCAAGCCCGAATTCGCCCAATTCGATGTTCCCCCTAGTGTGTTTTAGGTTCGGAAGTTCTCTGCACCCTTGCTGAAAGGCCTTCAAGAGAACTTCCGAACCTAAGCCACACTAGAATCACGGTTTTCTGTTGCCTTGGCATCCGAAATTCGCTCCGGCGATGCAGCGATACGGGCGAACTTCGAATTCAAGATTCGAGCGTTTTAGACGGTTGTTCGCACCCGCGCAATCAACGGCGATATCGAAACTTGCTAATCCATTGACAAGTTGAAGATTTTTTGTTCCGCGGCGAACCGCCGGACACCCCCCAGCCTGTCACCGTTTGCCCGCATTGACCGCCGAAATTATGACGAAGGCCTGCGCCATCGGCCAGTCATCGGTAATGCTGAGATCGATCTGTGCGTCATGGCCTGGCGGCGTCAGCACCTCCAGCCGGGCCAGAGCCCCGCCCGTCAGTTGCATGGTCGGACGGCCACCCGGCAGGTTCACCACCCCCATATCCCGCCACCAGACGCCACGCCGGATACCGGTGCCGAGCGCCTTGGAACAGGCTTCCTTGGCGGCAAACCGCTTGGCGTAGGTCGCCACCACCATCTTCTCGCTTTTGGCCCGGCGCCCGGCCCTGGCGCGCTCGGCTTCGGTGAAAATGCGGTCGAGAAAGCGGTCGCCGTGGCGCTCGATGACTTTGGCGACGCGCCGGATGTCGATCAGGTCGGAGCCGATGCCGAGGATCATGTCTTGCCCGCAGGATTCTCTTGTTCGAGAATTTGACTCGCAAGAATCTGGCGCCCGCGGTCCATCGCGGCCCGCATCGCGCGAACCGTCTCACCGAGGCCGACGAACAACGCCTCCCCGATCATGTAGTAGCCGATATTCAGTTCGACGATCTCCGGCAGGCACGCGATCTTCTCCGCGGTGACATAATCGAGGCCGTGGCCGGCATGAACTTCCAGGCCGGCCGAGCGCGCCAGCCCCGCGCCCGCAACGATCCGCTGCCATTCCGTCTCCGCCTTTGCCGCATGACCATCCACGACGGCGTCGCACCAGGCCCCGGTGTGGATTTCGATGACCGGCGCGCGCAGCTTTGCCGCCATTTCGATCTGCCGGGGGTCGGCGGCGATGAACAGCGACACCCGCACGCCGGCGTCGTTCAATCTGGCGATGAACGGCGCCAGCGCGTTGTGCTGTCCGACCACGTCGAGGCCGCCCTCGGTGGTGAGTTCTTCGCGGCGTTCGGGCACCAGGCACACCGCATGCGGCTTGGTCGCGAGCGAGATTCTCAGCATGTCCTCGGTCGCTGCCATTTCGAAATTCAACGGCTTCGAGATTTCCGCCTTCAGCCGCGCCATGTCCTCGTCGCGGATGTGGCGGCGATCCTCGCGCAGATGCGCGGTGATGCCGTCGGCGCCCGCCGCAATCGCAACCAGCGCCGCGCGCACCGGATCGGGATTGCGGCCCGCCCTTGCGTTACGAAGGGTGGCGACGTGATCGACATTGACTCCAAGACGCAGCGGAGGAGCTTTCGGCATTGCGGACTCGCGTAACAAGTTAGAGGGCAACTGGGATACCCGATTGTCATGCGCGGGCTCGACCCGCGCATCCATCTTCTTGAAAAGAATGGATTGCCGGGTCAAGCCCGGCAATGACGCGTTGTTCTACCCATTGACGCGCTCGACCCGTGCGACGACGGCTTTGGCGCGCAACTGGGCGATAATAGCGCTGAGATGCTTGAGGTCATAGACCTCAAGATCGATGGTGAGTTCGGTGAAATCCTGCGAGCGCCTCGACATGCTGATGTTGTCGATGTTGCCGTCGTGCTCGGCGATCACGGTGGCCACCTGGGCGAGGCTGCCGGGCTCGTTGACATTATCGACGCGAATTCGCGCCGGAAAGCGCTGCGGCGTCGAATCGTCGACGTCCCAGCGCACGTCGAGCCAGCGCTCCGGCTCCTCCTCGAAATCCTTGAGCGCCGGCGACTGGATCGGATAGATCGTGATGCCCTCCCCCGGCGAGACGATCCCGATGATCCGGTCGCCCGGCACCGCGCCGCCGTTCGGCGCGAACTTGACCGGCAAATCGGAATTGATGCCACGCACCGGTATCGCCGACGGGCTGCGCGCGGGATCGGGCGGCGATTTCAGCTTCAGCTTAACCGCAAGGCTTCGCTTGGCGCCATATCGCGCCACCCGTTCTTCCTTGTAATCGGGATACATCGCGCGCGCGACGTCGGAGGCCTTCATCTCGCCGCGGCCGACCGCGGCCATCACGTCGTCGATCGAGGCGCGCGCCAGCCGCGGCAGCGCGCCCTTCAACTTGTCGTCGGCGTATTCGATTTTTGCGCGTGCGAACAGCCGCTCCACGATGCGGCGGCCAAGGCCGGCATATTGATCGCGGACCGCGGTGCGCGTCGCACGCCGGATCGCCGCCCGTGCCTTGCCGGTGACCGCGAGCGACTCCCAGGCCGATGGCGGCGCCGACTGGGCTTCCGAGGTCAGCACCTCGACCTCGTCGCCGTTCTGCAGTTCGGACGACAGCGGCGCGAACTTGCCGTTGATCTTGCATCCAACCGCGCTGTTGCCGACATCGGTGTGCACGGCATAGGCGAAGTCGATCACATTGGCCTGGCGCGGCAGCGCGATCAGTTTTCCCTTCGGCGTAAAGCAGAACACCTGGTCGTGAAACAGCTCGAGCTTGGTATGCTCCAGAAACTCTTCCGGATTGGCGCTTTCCGACAAAATGCCGACGGTGTGGCGCAGCCACGCGAAGGCGTTGGATTCCCGCTTCAAAAGCTCGGTCGGAGAACCGACGTCGTCCTTGTAGAAGGCGTGCGCGGCGATGCCCAATTCCGCGATCTGGTCCATCTCGTCGGTGCGGATCTGCAGTTCGACCCGCTGATTGCCGGGACCGATCACGGTGGTGTGGATCGAACGATAATCGTTCTGCTTTGGTGTCGAGATGTAATCCTTGAACCGGCCGGGCACCACAGGCCATGTGGTGTGCACCACGCCGAGCGCGCGGTAGCAGGCTTCGACGTCGTCCATTACGACACGAAATCCGAAGATATCCGACAATTGTTCGAAGCCGACCGACTTGCGCTCCATTTTGGTCCAGATCGAAAACGGCCGCTTGCGCCGGCCATAGACATGCGCGGTCATGCCGTTCTTCTGCAGATTCTTGGAGAGCTGGCTCTCGATCTCGCCGATCAGGTTGCGGTTGCGCTCCGCGAGCGCGTCGAGCCGTTGCATCACCACCGCGTAAGCTTCCGGATCGAGCGAGCGGAACGAGAGGTCTTCGAGCTCTTCCCGCATCTCCTGCATGCCCATGCGGCCGGCGAGCGGCGCATAGATGTCGAGCGTCTCCTCGGCGATCCGGTGGCGCGAGGTGGGGGCTACGAATTCCAGCGTGCGCATGTTGTGCAAGCGGTCGGCAAGCTTGATCAGGAGCACGCGGACGTCGTCGGCGATCGCCAGCAGCAGCTTGCGCAGGTTCTCGGCCTGCTTGGCCTCGCGCGACACCAGCTCCAGCCGTTTCAACTTGGTGAGACCCTCCACCAGGGCGCCGATCTCGTGGCCGAAGACGTGATCGATTTCGGCGCGGGTAGCCTCGGTGTCCTCGATGGTGTCGTGCAGCAGCGCTGCGACGATGGTGGCGTCGTCGAGCTTGAGGTCGGTGAGGATCGCCGCGACCTCAAGCGGATGCGAGAAATACGGATCGCCGGACGCGCGGGTTTGCGTGCCATGCGCCTTCATGGCGTAGACGTAGGCACGGTTCAGCAGGTTTTCGTTGGTGTCGGGATTGTACGACCTGACGCGCTCGACGAGGTCGTATTGCCGCATCATGCGCGGGCGAGGTGACTTGACCGACTTCACGGGCGCAGGCAGCGACGGCGCCGCGACGACCGAATCAGTCGCGGCCTGCATTTGCAGTAGAATGTGGCGTCTGGACGCCATTGAACTTCGCCTTCATGTGTGGGTCGGATGTGATCGCCTCACAATACAACCCATGCGTTCTCAAACGAACCGGTACCCGGCTCGGGTCCTCAGGCGCTCGACTTCGGACATCCGGCGCAGTCTAACGCCAAACCGCCTGTCCTCCGATCAAATCGAAGGCAGACCATGCAGAATTCGCCGCGCCCGGCGTGGGGCCCATGGTAACCATGAAAACGTCAACAAAAGCAAAGGCCCGGACAAATGTCCGGGCCTTTTGGTAAATCAGATCGCTCGGGTTACCCTCGACGTCAAAGCGAACGGCTTATTCGTCCTCTTCGGGCTGCTCTTCCGGAGGCGCCAGGCCTTCGAGACCCTTCAGAAGTTCCTCCTCGGTCATGCGCTCGACGGCAACCTCGGTGTCGTCAGCATCGACGCTGGCGCCTGCCGACCCGATCAGGGGCACGGTATCCGGCTCAGGTTCGTCGACTTCGACGAATTTCTGCAATGAATGCACCAGTTCTTCCCGCAAATCCTCGGGCGAAATGGTTGAATCGGCGATTTCGCGCAGCGATACAACCGGATTCTTGTCGTTGTCCCGGTCAACCGTGAGTTGAGAGCCCGACGATATCATTCGGGCGCGGTGGGCCGCTAACAGGACTAGATCGAACCGGTTGTCTACTTTATCAATGCAATCTTCTACGGTGACACGCGCCATCGATTGTCGCTCCGATAATTGGGATCGAATATGTTGATTATTCGCGCTAGTTATAGAGCCCGGGGGCCTTTCGCAAGACCAAAGTACGATTTGGCCCTCGCCATCGGGGCTGTTAACCCATCCGCCGGCCCGGCAATCGGAGAGTCCGGGGCCGTACCAAACGACGATTCGGAGCCTTCACAAACAACTGTTCGGACAAGAAAACGCTTCATTGCGTTGTCAAATGTATGTGTCTATTGCCCTTAACTCTCCGTCTGTTCAGACTGATCCGCCGGGCTTTGGCAGTATTGTTCGCTCAAATGCACGGTCCGCTGCCGCCGCGCCAAAAACGTTGACCAACAAACACAACCAGGCGAGAAACCATGTCACCTGCTTCCAATAAGATCGCGCTCTTTATCGATGGCGCTAACCTTTATGCAACCGCCAAGACGCTCGGCTTCGACATTGACTACAAGCGCCTGTTGAAGGAATTTCAGAGTCGCGGAACGCTGCTGCGCGCGTTCTACTACACCGCGATTATTGAAGATCAGGAATATTCATCGATCCGTCCGTTGATCGACTGGCTCGACTACAACGGGTACACCGTCGTCACCAAGGCGACCAAGGAATTCATCGACGCCAGCGGCCGCCGCAAGGTGAAGGGCAACATGGATATCGAGCTCGCGGTCGATGCGATGGAGCTTGCCGAGCACGTCGACCAGATCGTGCTGTTTTCCGGCGACGGCGATTTCCGCTCGCTGGTCGAAGCGGTGCAGCGCCGTGGCGTCCGGGTTACCGTGATTTCAACAATTTCGAGCCAGCCGCCGATGATCGCCGACGAGTTGCGGCGCCAGGCCGACGTCTTCACCGATCTGGTGGAGCTGCAGTCCAAGCTCGGTCGCGATCCGTCCGAGCGCCCGCCCCCGCGCGAGCCACGTCATCACGCGCCGCAATTCCTGCAGCGCGCGACCACCATGGCGCCGAGGGCCGATGACGACGATTTCGACGATTGAGAATGATCCGGCGCGCGGCGAGCCACGGCTCGCCGGCGCCGCTCTCTCCCGCACCGAGCCCGATCGCAATTGTCCGCTTTGTCCAAGGCTCGCCGGCTTCCGTGAGGCGGCGCGAGCCCGCGAACCGGAATGGTTCAATTCACCGGTGCCGTCGTTCGGCGATCCCGACGCAGCGCTGCTGATCGTCGGGCTCGCGCCCGGCCTGCAAGGCGCCAATCGCACCGGCCGGCCCTTCACCGGCGATTACGCCGGTGACCTGCTCTACGCGACGCTGCTCGAATACGGCTTTGCCAAAGGCAACTATCAGGCACGCCCCGACGACGGGCTGACGCTGGTGGCGTGCCGGATCAGCAACGCGGTACGCTGCGTGCCGCCGCAGAACAAGCCGCTGCCGGCGGAAATCAGCGTCTGCCGGCAATTTCTCATCGCGACGATCGAGAACATGCCGAGCCTGCGCGCGATCGTGGCGCTCGGCCGGGTTGCGCATGAATCGACGCTGAAGGCGCTGGGCTTGCGGGCCGCCGCGGCGCCGTTTGCGCATGGCGCGATGCATCAGGCCGGCGCGATAAAGCTTTACGACAGCTATCATTGCTCGCGTTACAACACCAACACGCGCGTGCTGACGCCGGCGATGTTTCGCAACGTGTTCGCAAAAGTAAGAGCGGATCTGAGCTAGCTTTCGTAGGGCAAAGGCGCGTTTCGCGCCGTGCCCACCGCCGCTGTCGCCGGCGTTAAGGTGGGCACGCGGAGCCCGTCATCGGGCGCGCATTCGCGCGACCCGTTGGCTTTGCCCACCCTACAGATCAAACCGGATTTTCTTTCAGCCACGCCAGCACGTCGCCGGCATTTCGATCCGGTGGAAACACCGGATAAAACACCCGGGTGATGCGCGCGTCGTCGACGATCAGCGCCAGCCGCTTGATCATGGTCAGGCCTGCGACCTGCATGGTCGGCAAATCCAGCGCACGCGTCAGCGCTAACTTCTCGTCGGATAAAATCGGGAACGGCAGATGCAGCCGCGACGCCATTTCGGCCTGGTAGTCGTTGCTTTGCGTCGACAGGCCGAACACGTGCCCGGCGCCCGCCGCCTTCAATTCCGCGTGCAAGTCGCGGAACGCACAGGTTTGCGGCGTGCAGCCCCGCGCGCCGGGGATCATGTCCCAGTCATCGACCAGTGCGATCTTGCCGGGCTCGCCGGTTCGGGGATAGGCGAACACCACGGCACGCCCCGGCAGCGCCGACAGCGTGACCGAACTGTCGTCGGTGGCAACCAGGCTGACTGACGGAATCGTCATGCCCACAAGATGCGCGGCCGCACCGTCGTCGGCAGGCGCCGGGATTTTGCTCCAGTCGACTTCAAGCAGATTTCTATGGTTCATCTCACAATTCTCCATCGGTCGTCATTGCGAGAAGCGAAGCGACGAAGCAATCCACTCTTCGTTTGCTGCTCTATGGATTGCTTCGCGGAGCCTGTCATCGGGCGGCGCTTTGCGCCGACCCGTTGGCTCGCAATGACGGATAGGCATGGAAGCCGCTATCCCCGCGCCCGCAGCAGGCGCCCCTTCTCCCTGCCCCAGTCGCGTTTTTTCTCGCTCTCGCGCTTGTCGTGCAGCTTCTTGCCCTTCGCCACCGCCAGCAGCAGCTTGGCGCGGCCGCGTTCGTTGAAATAGAGCTTGAGCGGAATCAGCGTCATGCCGTCACGGTCGACCGCGCCCATCAGCTTGTTGATCTGCTTCCTGTGCAGCAGCAGCTTGCGCGGTCGCTTCGGCTCGTGGTTGAAGCGGTTAGCCTGCAGATATTCCGGAATATTGGCGTTGATCAGCCAGATTTCGCCGCCCTTGGTATCCGCATAGGATTCCGCGATGGTGGTCTTGCCATTGCGGATCGACTTGACCTCGGTGCCGGTGAGCGCGATCCCCGCTTCCACCGTGTCCTCGATCGCATAGTTGAACCGGGCCTTGCGATTTTCGGCGACGACCTTGATCGCGCGCTCGTTCTTTTCGGCCATGATGAAAAATGCCTTGGAATCCATCTCCGACGGAGAGCGGTAACACTCAGCCCGCGTGCACGCACGTCAAGACTTTTTGAGCAGATCGCGGATCTCGGTGAGCAGTTCTTCCTCGCGGCTCGGCTTCGGCGGCGCGGGCGCGGCTTCATCCCTGCGTTTCAGCTTGTTCATGAAACGAATCACCACGAACAGCACAAAGGCGATGATGATGAAGTTCAGCGTCAGCGTGAGGAAATTGCCCCAGGCCAATACCGCGCCTTGCTTTTTTGCGTCGGCCAGATTGCCGGCGTTGACCGCCTTCGACAGTCCGGTGAAATAGTTGGAGAAATCCAGTCCGCCCGTGATCGCGCCGACGATCGGCATGATGATGTCACCGACCAGCGAAGTGACGATGCCGCCGAACGCCGCGCCAATGATGACGCCGACCGCGAGGTCAACCACGTTGCCCTTCATCGCGAATTCGCGAAACTCCTTGAGCATCTGCAGCCCCTTCTCTTCGACGCCGATCGCCGTCGAAGGCTTAGTTGATGAGGCCCGCATGCACCATGGCGCTGCGTACCGCCACGCGCGTGGGCTCGGATACCGGCACCATCGGCAGGCGCAGCTTTTCTTCGATCTTGCCAAGCAGCGACAGGGCGTATTTCACCGGCGACGGATTGGACTCGATGAAGAGATTGGTGTGCAGCGGCATCAGCTTGTCGTGCAGCTTGAGCGCGGTGGCGAGATCGCCCCTCTGCCAGGCCATGTGAAATTCAGAGCACAGCCGGGGCGCGACGTTGGACGTAACCGAGATGCAGCCGTGGCCGCCATGCGCCATGTAGCCGAGTACGGTGGCGTCCTCGCCCGACAGCTGGTTGAAATCCTCGCCCAGCGTTGCGCGCTGCTGTGAAACGCGCACCATGCTCGCGGTCGCGTCTTTGACGCCGGCGATGTTCTTCAGTTCGAACAGCCGCGCCATGGTGTCCACGGTCATATCGATCACCGAACGGCCGGGAATGTTGTAGATGACGATCGGGATCCCGATCGCGTCATTGATCGCCTTGAAGTGCTGGTACAAGCCTTCCTGGGTCGGCTTGTTGTAGTATGGCGTCACCACCAATACGGCGCTGGCGCCGGCTTTCTCGGCGTGCTCCGCGAGCTCAATGGCTTCCTTGGTCGAATTGGAGCCGGCGCCCGCGATCACGGGCACGCGCCCCCCGGCCTCGTCGATGCACCATTCGACGACGCGCTTGTGCTCATCGTGGTTCACCGTCGGGCTTTCCCCGGTGGTGCCGACCGGCACCAGGCCGTGGGTGCCCTCGGCGATTTGCCAGCTCACCAGGCCCCGAAAGGCCGCCTCGTCGAGCGAGCCATTCTTGAACGGCGTGACCAAAGCGGTGAAGGAGCCCCTGAAATTCGTCTTGGCTGCCATGGATTTTCTCCCCGAACGCACGCCGCCTGCCGTCTAAACCGGCAATAAGGACCAATTCATAACGGGTCTGTGAAGCCGGCGAAAGGCCCGCGCCGCCCCGGGCTGGCCGCGATTTTGCCGCGGTAGTGGCGCAGACCACGCCAATCCCCGCGTATTTAGTATTTTGTCCACATATTCAATTAAATAGAGCCTAGGGCTTGAGCGATTGAATGATTCGCCGCGAAGGAACGCCGTGACGCCATCCAACCTGCGACGGACCGCTTTGGGCACAAGCGCGCTGGTGACGCTGGCGCTGGCCGCGGGATTATCGGCGTTGGCGGCGGATGCCTGGGCCAAGCCAAAAGTTCCGTTGCCGCAGCCAAGGCCGATCGCGCGCAACGTCGTGCCCAATACCGCGCCCGCTACAAATGCCGCCGCCAAAACGACCTCACCAGCCGCACCCGCTGCTCCCGCAGTGCCTGCTCTCGCGCCCGCGACGCGCCAGCATGCCGCCTTGCCGCCGGCGCGCAAACCTCCGGCGACAGCCGCTGTCGCTGCGACGTCTTCGACGTCGCAAGCCGATACCGAGGCGCTGGAGAACGTCATCGAACTGGTGCGCAAGCACAAGCCCGCGGATGCGACGCAGGCCCAGGCGGCAATATCGGATCCGGTCGCGAAAAAGCTCGCGGAGTGGATCATATTGCGCAGCGACGACAACGGCGCGTCGGTCGAACGCTATCGCGCATTCATTGCCACCAATCCGAGCTGGCCTTCGCAGACGTTCCTGCGCCGGCGCATCGAAGCCGCGCTTTGGGACGATCATCGCGACGATGCGACCGTGTGGGCCTGGTTCGCCAACGAATCGCCGCTGTCAGCCAAAGGCCGATTCTCGCTGGCGCGCGTCATGATCGCGCGCGGCGACCGGGCCAACGCGGAACGTCTGGTGCGCGAGGCATGGCAGAACGATTCCATGTCCGAGGACACCGAGAACGCGGCGCTTGATTTGTTCGGCGCGCTGCTGACGCCGGGCGATCACAAGGCGCGGATGGATTTCATGCTCTACGGCAGCGAGCAAGACGCCGCGCTGCGCGCCGCCAAGCGGTTGGGCGCCAATCAGGTCGCCTTGGCCAAGGCAAGGATTGCGGCCTATCGCAAGGCATCCAACACCAAGGCCCTGCTCGACGCGGTTCCGCACGAACTGCACGGCGATCCCGGCTACATCTTCAGCAAGATCCAGTTGCTCCGCCGCGAAGAGAAATTCGCCGAGGCCGCCCAACTCATGCTCGGCGCGCCCAAGGACCCAGGCCGTCTATACAATCTCGACGAATGGTGGATCGAACGCCGGCTGCTGTCGCGCAAGATGCTCGACGTCGGCGAACGCCGCACCGCTTATCTGATCGCACGCGACGCCGCACTCCCCGCGCGCGACATCTACAAGACCGAGCAGGAATTCACGGCCGGCTGGATTGCGCTGCGCTTTCTGACGGACCCGGCAACGGCAGCACAACATTTCTCGCGGATCGGCGTCGGCAGTGCCAACCCGACCGCGCTCGCCCGTGCCGGCTACTGGCAGGGCCGTGCCGCGGAAGCTGCCGGCCGATCCCAGGAGGCCCGCGCCGCCTATACGGCGGCTGCCGCGCAATCGACCAGTTATTACGGCCAGTTGGCGCGTGCGAAACTCGGATTGCCGCAGATCGACCTGAACGGCGCGCCCGCTGCACGCGGCCGTGGAATCGAACGGCTGGAGATCGTGCGCGCGGTGCAGTTGCTGTACGCGCTCGATGAACGCGACATCGCGCTCCCGATTTTCGGCGACATGGGTGAAAACGGCGACCCGGACGCACTGGTGGGCTTAGGCGAACTGGCGTCCCGCAACGGCGACGCGCGCGGCATGCTGCTGCTCGGCAAGGCCGCGCTCAATCGCGGGCTGCCATTCGATTTCTACGCCTATCCGGTGTCCGGGATCCCGCCGTTCAAGTCGATCGGGCCGGAGGTCGAGCAGAGCATCGTGTTCGCCATCGCGCGCCAGGAGAGCGCCTTCAATCCGAACGTGGTGTCGCCGGCGAACGCCTACGGGCTGATGCAGGTGACGCCGGATGCAGGCAAATACGTCTGCAAAAAATACGGCGCCAGCTTTGACCTCGGCCGGCTGAAGACCGATGCGGTCTACAACGCCGCCCTTGGCGCCGCGGAGCTCGGCGGGCTGATCGAGGACTATCGCGGCTCCTACATCATGACATTCGCCGCCTACAACGCCGGCCGCGGCAGCGTCAAAAAATGGATCGAGCGTTACGGCGATCCGCGCGATCCCAAGGTCGATGCGGTCGACTGGGTCGAACTGATCCCGTTCTCCGAGACCCGCAATTACGTGCAGCGGATCATGGAGAATTTGCGGGTCTATCGCGCGCGATTTGGCGGCGGAACGCGGCTGCAGATCGAGGCCGATCTGCATCGCGGCGCCAGCGTCGAATAACAAACGCCCGTTCCAAGCCGAATACGGAACTTAGCTGGTTTCGCCGCTCAAGTAGGGGGAATGGCGACGGAGCGTCCCGTTACGGTTGAAGCGCGCTGCGGTCGCGCGACTGTCGGTCCGATGTGTTCTCTCCCGGAACGGCCCGCCCCGGCCGAGTTCGCCCGTATCTATCGAGCGGCTGGATTATTGACTTCGTTACCAATCTTTTTTGGTTGTTTCGCAAAAGAAACCCATCAAGATGGGCTATGGGAGTAAACCAAAAGAGGATCGGGGTCCGGCGCAGCGTGCAAGTTCGGGCGGCGCCATGAGTAAAGATCAGGACACTATCAGGCGATTTACCTGGGTGATCGAAGGCATTTGGGCCGCCGCAGCGATGATCCGGAATGAGCAATCACCGCCGCCAGAACGCTCCTCGGAACCGTCTGCAAGTCTATTTTAGATACGAAGGGCGGAAAGGCCTAGGGGGAAAACGACGACCTGCCAAAGCTGTATTTCCAAACCGCCGAGTATCTCAATCTTGCTCCGAGTCAGCACACCGAGGAGACGTTCCAAGCGACCCTCGGCAGCTGTCAGAACGTTGTTAACAGTCTCGGCACCCTAAGGAATAAGATAGGAGATGCTCACGGGCAGGGACGCAAACCAATTCGTCCTTCTAAGCGGCATGCAGCGCTTGCCGTTAATCTTGCTGAAGCAATGGCGACATTTTTAGTTCAAACGCGCCTTGAGCCGCAAGCGGGCTCTTAGCTCAGCAGAAAGCATGTATTCGTGGATAAACACATTATGCGCAAGCTTCGCCTTCCCCGCGCTTTGCAAACAATGAAGTTTCTTGGTGCGTGGTTGGTGCCATGGCGCCCAGCATTTTTGACTCAAGCTGAACCATCGAAGCTTCAATTTTTTGTTTCATGCCGGGACGGGATCGGGCGTCAAGTAGCCAAATACGGCTTGTTCGAGCCAGAATTGACGTCATGGATTGGCGCCCGACTTCAGCAATCGCCGAAAGGCATCGTCATCGATGTGGGCGCAAATCTTGGTTGGCACTCGGTCCATGCGGCAAAATATGACGCGGTAGAGAACATCGTCGCTTTTGAGCCAGATGCCTTCAATGCTTGGTTACTTGAGCGAAATCTTGCGATTAACTCAATTGACAAGGTAATTGTGGAAGCCTGCGCTGTTGGGAGGGAGCGTGGTTTGGCTCGGCTATATCGCTACAAGGCTTCAAACAACGGACGACATTCGCTGTTAAGGGACTACGGTCTGGGCTCGCGCGTTGTCCCGATGGTCGACATTGATTCTGCGATTGATGCTCTTGGCCTTGCTGATTATCGTGTGCTGCTTATCACGCCCGCGTTGAGCCGATCGGGCAATTTGCCGATCGATGAAATGATTGATGGGCTTATTGCCAGCGGCTTTGTTCCACACTTGCTCACGGTCTCTGGTGGCATCGCCCAAATTGACCGGTGTGATCTGCAACGAGTCGAACATCAAGTAGATGTGATCTGGACCAGATGAGTCAGAATGCTGGAAGCGAACTGTTGCGCAAATGTCCGCAGCGGACTGAAACAAGCGACGCCGAGCGGTGACCAACAATATTGTTTCATTATGGGTATGGAGATAACGTGCCGAGCCTCTCCTTGATCGTTATTACCAAAAACGAAGAAGCGTCGATCGCGCGCTGCCTAAGTTCGCTCGATTTTGCGGACGATATTGTTGTAGTTGACAGCGGCAGCACTGATCGCACGGTCGAACTCGCCCGCGCCCATGGCGCGCATGTCGTTTCAACGACTGACTGGCCTGGATTTGGACCACAGAAGAGTCGCGCGTTAAATTTAGCGCGAGGCGATTGGGTCTTCTCCCTCGATGCCGACGAATGGATTGACGCGAGCTTCATCGCCCAAATCAAGACAGCCATGGCTGACCCGAACGCGCCAAGCGCCTACGAGACGCCTCGGCGATCGCGATTCTGCGGCCAGATTATCCGGCATGGCGGCTGGTCGCCAGATTACGTGGTTCGTCTGTTTCAGCGCGGGCGTGCGCGGTTCTCAGACGATTTGGTCCACGAAGGTCTTATCGTGGATGGCCCGATAAGACGGCTGAAAGTGCGGATCGAACATGATTGCATCACTTCATGGGCCGACGCGGAGGACAAGATCAAAAGCTATTCCGTTACTGCCGCGCAGCAGTTGGCCGCGCGCGGCTTCCGTGGGTCACCTCTCAAGGCGTCGTTGCATGGATGGACGGCGTTCTTGAAGGCCTATGTATACCGCGCTGGTTTTCTTGACGGAGCGGCCGGATGGGGTGTTGCCAAATACAATCATCGTTACGCCGATGCGAAGTGGCGGCGGCTGGCGGAATATTCACGGGGCAATGTGTGGCCGGGTCTGCCTTGGAACCTTCGGGAGTGGAGCGATAGGTCGCCGCCACCTACGACAGATACAGTTCCCCTCGACTGGGTTCGCGCCTTGTCGTCTTGGAAATACGCCAAGCTGACTTTCTCGATTTACTGGCGACGGTCCAGGATAAAGCTCCCGCGACATTTTAGATGTGACTGCGGCGCGCGTCATACGTGGAACCTCTCCGAGCATCAACATTGGGACAAAATCCAGACGGTCACCTGTCATGACTGCGGTGACATCTATCGGACACTGCAAAACACGGTTGTCAGGATCATCCCAAATCCCCTCCATCGTTGCCTGATCAGCGACCGCGACCGCAACGGCATTGCCGATGGTCATCCTTTCTCTGTGCAAGTGCGCGAAGATGTCCAGCAAGACGGGGCTGCTTAGATGCAGAGTGAAGTTCAGATTCGAGGGTCCTCGAAGCAGTCGGTAGACCGACTAGTTATTCATTCCCGCATCGAGAGAATGGCCAGACGCTTGGCTTGGGTCGGAGCAATCACATCCATTTCTTGGATTATTCTATCGATTGCTTCGATAGCGGCGGTACGCCGACTGTTCATTTTTTCCTGAATTCACAAACACAAAAACGCCGCCGCGAGAATCCGCGCGAAGCGGCGAAGCCCATGCTGACCACATGCTGGATTTTGCCAGTCATGTGAAACTCCGACTTGCTGCCGACGAATTCAGTTGGCGCTCGGTTAATCGGATCCCCCACGTCGAGCGCGTCCGCGCCCTTGCCGGTCTCGACCTCTACAAACTCACGGGCGACCTCGAAACCTTCAGCTTGGTGCCGCACCTTGATCCCGAACATGAAGCCGATCGCGCCCAGAGGGCGTTCGAGAGCCACTTATCCCGCGCCAAATGGATGACGGAGCATGGCTTCAGGCACCTGCTACGTGGTGGCGCATCCCCTATTGCGGCAGCCGTTTTTAGAGATGTGTTGCACAAACAACACGCAACCCTGATCAGGCTTTTTCCGTAAGCCTCTGTTTCATCACGTTGTTTTGAATAAGCCCATTTGGCGCCCCAGATCATGGGATGACGCCCCGAACGCCCGGTTTTCCGTTCACTCCGAGTCGACTCATACCGAATCGACGAGGCGCCATTATCGATCTGCCCCATTGAAAAGAGAGAGCTGCGGCTTCGGTGGTGGAACCGCTGCTCGCGAAATTCCTGCGGCGTAAACCGACCGCAACCACCTGAAGACTCGCGGCGAATCTCACCTTTTGTTGCAAAAACTGCAGCGGGATTTGACGCCGCGGGCGGGCGGCATTGCCGGAACTCCTGGTTCTCATGCCGGGAACAACCCGATGCCCGTGTATCGCGCGCCGGTTTTCAATCCAGTCAATTTGG
>WNGO01000894.1_pt1 | contig 18718 bp, 15 predicted proteins | sample 5400511 | NCBI WGS metagenome assembly WNGO01 (sample SAMN13153380, study PRJNA577476) | soil metagenome | isolation source: 20 cm soil or saprolite under Garry oak tree replicate 2 | place: USA:California | collected 2016-06-15 | reverse complement strand
CAAAGGGTAGAATCACTGCCAGGCGCCGCACGGCGGCGGCGAGCCGTTTCACGCGACCCTCCCCCCACGCCCACAGCTGCGGCGCGATGTAGTAGAGGACCGGCACGCCCGCCGCCGCCGCTGTGGTCGCGAGGCGCAGGTGATAGCCGGGGTAGTCGACGAGGATCGCGAGATCGTAGCGGTGCGCCCGCAGCGCGTCGCGCACGCGCCCGTGCAGGCGGTAGTGCGCGGGAATCTTGGCGAGCGCTTCCACGAACCCCACCACCGAGAACCGCTCCATCCGGTCGAGCACGCGTGCGCCCGCGGTTTCGAGCCGCGGACCGCCGAACGCCTCGAGCGTCACGTGCGGCAGCCGTCGCTCGAGCGCGGCGGCGACCGCGGACGCGTGCGCATCTCCCGACGGCTCGCCCGCCGAGAGGTAAATCGTGGGCGCCGGGCTCACGAACGCGTGAGCGCGGCGAGCGGCGACGCCTGGATGGCGTCGGCCACCCGGAAGGCGAGCTGCAGGGCCTGGAGGCCGGCGGCGCCCGAGACCACGACGTCGCCCGCGCCGCGCACGGCCTGCAGAAAGCTCTCGAGCTCGAGCTTCAAGGGCTCGGCTTCGGGGGCCTCCAGCCGCTGCGGCTCGACGATCTCCTCGATCTTCTTGGCGCCGAGCGCTTGCCAGTTTTCCTTGAGACGGTAGAAATGGCCCCCGCCCGCGGCGAGGTCGAGCGAGAAGTAGCCCGTGGGCTGGAAGATGCGGAGCTTGCGCGTGCGATCGCGCGAAATGCGGCTCGCCGTGACGAGCGCCACCGCGCCGTTGGTGAACTCCACGCGCGCGTTGGCGATGTCCACGTGCGGCGTCAGCACGGCCACGCCGGTGGCGCGCACCTCGTGCACCGCGGCGCTCACCAGCTCGAGCACCAGGTCCAGATCGTGAATCATGAGATCGAGAATGACCGCGACGTCGGTGCCGCGCGGCTGGAACGGTGCCAGACGCTCGGTCTGGAGGAAACGCGGCTCGTCGAGGTAGGGGGCGGCGGCCCGCACGGCGCGGTTGAACCGCTCCACATGACCGACCTGGAGGATGGCCCCCATCTCGGCCGCCTTGCGTACCAGCGCTTCGGCACCCGCCACGGTATCGGAGAGCGGCTTCTCGATCAGCGCCGCGAGTCCGCGCGACAGCACGGCGAGCCCGACCTCGGTATGCACGGACGTCGGCACCACCACGCTCACGGCGTCTACGCGGTCCAGCAGCGCCTCGAGCGACGGATGCGCCACCGTCTCGAGCTCGCGCGCCACCTGGGCTGCGCGCTCGGGATTCTTCTCGTAGATCCCGGCGAATTCGGCCCCGGGCATGCGCCGCAGCAGACGTGCGTGGTGGTAGCCCAAGGCTCCCGTGCCGATCACCCCCACGCGCACGGGGGCAGCGCTCACACCATGACCCCGCGCTGCGACGCCTCGATGAACTTGAGGAAGATCTCCACCTCCGCGGCCTGCGGCAGCTCGGCGCGCGCGCGCGCGATCCCCTGGCTCACGGTGAGGTCGGAGTTGAACAGCAGGCGATAGGCGCGCTTGAGGGCGAGCTTCACGTCGGCCGTGAAACCCGCGCGCTGCAGGCCGACCGAGTTCAAGCCGTAGAGGTGCACGGGATTGCCCACGGCCTTCGTGAAGGGCGGCACGTCCTGGTTCACGCGCGAGCCGCCGCCCACGAAGGCGAACGTGCCGATGCGCACGAACTGATGGATCGGCGTGAGGCCCGAGATGATCGCCCGGTCGTCCACCGACACGTGGCCCGCCATCTGCACCGCGTTCGCCATGATCACGTCGTTGCCGATCACACAATCGTGCGCGATGTGCACGTAGGACATGAGAAAGCAGCGCTCGCCGATGGTGGTGCGTCCGGTCGCTGTGGTGCCGCGGTTGATCGTGCAGTACTCGCGCAGGATCGTCCCGTCACCCACTTCGACCCAGGTCTCTTCGCCCTTGTACTTGAGGTCCTGCGGATCGCCGCCGATGACCGTGCCAATCCCCACCTTCACGCCGACGCCCAGCCGCACGTTGCGCTCCAGCACGGCGTGCGCCGCGATGCTCGAGCGGTCGCCCACCGAGACGCTCGGCCCGATGATCGCGTACGGGCCGACGGACACATCCTGGCCCAGGCGAGCCGTCTGGTCCACCAACGCCGTGCGGTGAATCACCGGTCCACCACCATCGCCATCATGTCCGCCTCGGCCACCATCTGGCCGTCCACGTACCCCGCGCCCTTCATCTTGCAGGTCTTGCCGCGGAACTGCACCATGTCGAGCTCGAACCGGATCTGATCGCCCGGCACCACGGGCCGGCGGAATTTCACGTTGTCGAGCGACATGAAGTAGACGACCTTGTCGTCCACGTTCTGCCCCTCGAAGTGGCTCATCAACAGCATCCCGCCCACCTGCGCCATCGCCTCGATGATCAACACGCCCGGCATGATGGGGTGGCCCGGGAAATGGCCCTGGAAAAACGGCTCGTTGATCGTGACGTTCTTGATGCCCACGATCCGCTTGTCGCCCTCGATCTCGATGATGCGGTCCACCAGCAGGAAGGGATAGCGGTGCGGCAACGTGTCGAGGATGCGGCCGATGTCCATCGCCACGGCGCCGGTGCGCTTGCCGGCCTGCAGCAGCGCGCGCGCCAGCGCGATGTTGCCGCCGTGCGAGGGCCGCGTCGCCACGATCTGCGCGCGGATGCGCGCGCCGGTGAGGGCCAGATCGCCCACGATGTCCGCGGCCTTGTGGCGCACGAACTCGTCGGGCCAGCGCAGCTGCCCGCCGTTGGCCAGCCCGCGCTCGTCCAGCACGATGGCGTTCGCCGCCGACGCGCCTTTGATCAGTCCCTTCGCCTGCAACGCCGCCACTTCGCTCGTGAATCCGAAGGTGCGCGCCGACGCCAGCTCCTTGCCAAACGCCTCGGCGGTCACGTCGTAGGTGCCCGCCTGCCGGCCGATGAGCGGATGCGGCCACTCGATCGTGACCGTGAGCGTGAGACGCTTGGCGGGCGCCACGACGTAGCTCGAATCGCCTTCGGTGACGGTGAACGGCGCCTGGATGGTGAGGACGGTCGGCTCGCCGCCCACTTCGACGGGCTGCGCCTTGGCGAGCGCCGCGAAGTACGGCGCGATGCTGCCGTCGCCAATCGGCGGCTCGGGACCCGACAGCTCGACTGTCAGATCGTCGATCTCGTGGGCCGCCACCGCAGCGAGCACATGCTCCACGGTGTGGATCATGGCTTCGCCCTTGCCGATCGCCGTGCGGCGCTCGACCGCCGCCACCTCGGTGAGGCGCGCCGGGATTTCCGGCTTGCCTTTCAAATCCATGCGACGAAACACCACACCCTGCCCCGCCGGCGCGGGCAGAAACACCGCCTCGGTGGTGGCGCCGGTGTGCAGCCCCGTGCCCTTCACGGACACGCGCTCCTTGATGGATCGTCTAGCGCTCTGCGCCATGGGCCTCGTGCACCAGGGTTTCCAGCTCGCGTACGATCTTCGCGAGCCGGTACAGCGCCGCCTGCGCCCGCATGAACTCCTTGTGGTCGCGCGCCGGCATGCCCGTCACCATCACACCGTCGGGCAGGTTGCCGATCACGCCGCCCTGCACCGTCACCCTCACGCCGGAGCCGATGGTGACGTGATCCGCGATCCCGACCTGGCCGCCGAGAAACACCTCGTCGCCCACGTGCGTGCTGCCCGCGATGCCCGCCATCGCGGCGATGAGGCAGCGTTCACCGACGTGGACGTTATGGGCGATCTGGACCAGGTTGTCGATCTTGGTGCCGGCCCCGACCACCGTGTCGTCCACGCTGCCGCGGTCGACCGTGGTGTTGGCGCCGATCTCCACGTCGTTGCCGATCAGACAGCGACCCACCTGCGGAATCTTGCGGTGCGCCCGCCCCTGGCCGCCGGGGATGTAGCCGAAGCCGTCGGAGCCGAGGCGCGCACCGGCGTGGGCGATCACCCGATCGCCCAGCACCGTGCCGCTGTAACACGTGACCTGAGGGAAGAGCTGCACGTCGTCGCCCACCACCACCCCGTCGCCCAGCGTGCAACCCGCGCCGATCCGCACGTTCTTGCCGAGCCGCACGTCCTGGCCCAGCACGACGTAGGGCCCGATCGCCACCGGATCGCTCCACGTGGCGCCCCGCCCGATCACGGCGGTGGCGTGGATGCCCGGCATCCAGGCCGCCTCGGGATACAGCACAGGCAAGAGCGCCAGCAGCGCCTCGTGCGGCTGCGCCCCGACGACGCGGGTGGGCGGACCCGGGGCGTCGGCGAACGCGGCCGTGCACAGCACCAGGCCGGCGCGGCTTTGCGCGAGGGCGTCCTTGTACTTGGCGGTGGCGACGAACGACAGCTCATCCGGCCGCGCACGCTCCAGCGGCGCAATGGCCGTGATGCGGACGCCGTCGGGCCCGAGGAGGCGGCCGCCGGTGAGCGCGGCCACTTCCGTCGCGCTCAGCTGTCGCGGACCGTGGCCCTCCCCGCCCACCGGCGCCGCCCGCTCAGTTGGTGCCGGAGTGCGTGAGGCGCTGGATGACCTTCGCCGTGATGTTCAGGGACGGGTCCCAGGCCACGACGCTGCTGCCGGGTGCCGCGATGTCGAACACCAGCGCGTAATTGTCCTCGGCGCGGATGCCTTCGATCACGGCGCGAATGCGGTCTTGGATCGGCTGCAACAGCTCCTGCTGGCGCTGTTGGGCGCGCTGCTGCAGCTCGTCCTGGCGCTGCGTGATACGCTGTTGCTGCTGCTGCAGGTCGCGCTGCTTCGCCTGCTTGGCCGCGGGCGACAGCGCGATGGACTGCTGATCGAGCGCCGCCACCGCCGAGTCGAGCTGCTGCTGCAGGCGCTGCAGCTCGTCGCGGAAGCCCTGCACTTCCTTACTGAACGTGGACTCCGCCGCGGCGTAACCCGGCGTCGCCTGCAGGATGTCCTGCGAGCTGATGTAGGCCACCTTCAGGCCGCGGGCCTGGCTGGCGGGGGCGGGTTGTACCGCCGCTCCCGTGGTCGGACGGGCTGCCGGCGGATTCTGCGCCAGCACCGGGGTCCCGGCCAGGGCCAGGCACACGAGAAACGCGCGCTGCATGGAACGCTCCGAGAAAAAGGGCTTAGAAGAAGTTGCCGATCTTGAAGTGAAGTTTCCAGCCCGGCTTGGGCCGGCCCAGCAAATCCGTCTTGTCGAAGCCGTAGGCGTAATCGATCCCCAGCGGTCCGAGCGGCGAGATCACCGACACCCCAACACCCGCGCCGCGGAACAGGCGGGTCGGATTGTACTCGCCGGCGCGGGCCCACACGTTGCCGGCGTCGTAGAACGTCGACACGTAGAACATCTGCGACAGCCGCAGGCCCACTTCGCCGGTCAGCGTGAAGAACGCCTTGCCGAACGCGTTGGGGCTCGCCTGCCCGCCGCCCGCGGCGCTGGGGTCGTAGCCCTGCGGCGTGACGGAGAACTCGTCGTAGCCGCGCAGCGGGATGCCGAACTGCGTGCCGCCCAGGGTGAACAGCTGGTCGAAGAACGGCGAATTGCCGAACACGAACCCCGACCGCGTGGACAGCCCCATCACGAACTTGAGCGGCGCGCCGCCGCCCTTGCCGCCGAGCTGGCCCAGCGGCGCGTACCAACGCCCTTCCAGATCGATCTTCTGGAAGTTACCGGTGCCGCCGAGCGGTCCGCCCGACTGCGACAGGCCGACCGACGTGTACGTACCGGCCGTGGCGAACGGCAAGTCGATGCGCGTATCGCGCGTCACCGTGACGCCGAGCGTGGAGCGGAGGCAGTTGCGGCAACCGTACACCGAGCTGAACGCCAGGTTGGACGCCGAGCCGGTGAACGTCTGCTCATCGAGCCCGTACGACACGAACAGGCGCGTGTAGCGGTCGCGGAACGCCGGGAAGCCGAGCTGCAAGCTGCCGCCGCGGCGCCGCAGCTGTCCCAGGTCCGCGATGGTGTAGCGCAGCCGCGTGTTGTGGACGTCGACCTGCGCCGAAATGCGCGTCTCGCGCACGGCGGGGTCGTAATAGGAGATGTCGAAGTCGTTGATGTTCTTGCCGAACTGCCACTGGAAGTGGCCGCGCTTGCCGCGCCCGAACAGATTCGGCTCGTCCAACCCGAGGAATCCGCCCAGCCCCGTGCCCTGCCCCACCGACGCGCCGAAGTTCACGTTGCCGGTGCGCTTCTCGGTGACGCGGAAGATCACGTCGACGTCGCCCTGATCGTTGGCGGGTTTGGTGTCGGGGAACGGCATCGGCTGCTGGAAGAAGCCCAGGTTCCCGATGTTCTGGTACGACCGCAACACCATGTCCTGGCGGTACACATCGCCGGGCAGCAGCACGATCGCGTCGCGGATCACGCGCTCGTGCGTGACGTCGTTGCCCGCGATCTCGATCTTGTTGACGATGGCGGGCTGGCCCTCGGTGATCACCCAGCGCAAGTCGACCATCGGCTTGCCGTCGGGGCCGGTGCGGCGCGTGACGTCGGCGCGCACGTTGGAGTAGATGTAGCCGTTGTTCCAGTACAGCGTGCGCAGCTTGTTGGTGGCGTCGTCCCACTTGTCCTGGTTGAACACCGCCACTTTGGCGCCGCTCACCGTGGGGAACGGGTTGAAGCGCTGCACGTCTTCGGTGGAGAAGCGCCGGTTCCCCACGATCTCGACGCCGCCGATCTTGTACGGCTCGCCCTCGCTCAACTTCACGACCAGCGTCGCCTTGCCGGTCGTATCGTTGACGATCAGCGTGTCGTCCAGCACCTGGAAGTCGACGTAGCCCCGCTCGCCGTAGAACTTGGGCAGGCGCTCGGTGAGGTCGGTGCGCAGCTTGTCGTCGTCGTAGGAGCCGCCGCGGAACCACCAGAACCCTTCGGGCCGCGTCTTCATTTCGCCGGCGAGCGTCTTGGCGCGGAAATGGGCGTTGCCGTCGAAGCGCAGCCGCGCGATGGCCACGCGGCGCCCTTCGTTCACGTCGAACACCACCCGCACCTGCATCGAGTCGTTGGCGTACACCCGCAGCGCCCGCACCTGCGCCAGATAGAATCCCGCCGTGCGATACACCGAGTCGATGCGGCCGCGCGCGCGCTCCAGCGCCGCCGGGTCCATCGGCCGGCCTTCGGCGAGCTCCACTTTGTCCTTGACCGTCCGCTCGGCGAGATGGGCGACGCCGCGCACCGTCCACTTGAGCAGCACCGGGCGCTCGCGCACCGTCACGACGAGGATCGACTGGCCCGCCGCCGTGTCGGCGGCGATGCGGATGTCGTCGAACTGGCCGGTGGCGTAGAGATCTTGAACGGCGCGCTGGATGTCGCGATAGGAGAGCGTGCGGCCCAGCGCCAGGCCGCTGGCCTGGACCACGGCGTTGCGGGTGACGCGCCGGTTGCCCACGACGGCGATGGAGTCGAGCCGCCCGGACGCCGGCTCGCCCTGCGCCGCAGCCGGGCGCGGGACGAGCAAGGCGAAGCCGATGACGACGACGGGAGAGAGCCGGCCGATCACGCCTTCGTGCCGGAGAGCGCGCGGAAGGCGAGGCGCTCCTTGTCGGGCGCCACATCGACCTCGATCTCGTCGCCGCGAGCGAATTCCCCGACGAGGATCTTCTCGGACAGCGGGTCCTCGACGTAGCGCTGGATGGCGCGCTTCAACGGCCGCGCGCCGAAGTGTTCGTCGTAGCCGTGATCCACCAGGAAGCCGCTCGCCGCCGGCGTCAGCCGCAAGGTCAGCTCCTCCTCGCCCAGCCGCTTCTGCACTTCGCGCACCAGAATCCCCACGATCAGCGCGATGTGGTCGCGAGAGAGCGGATGGAACACGATGACGTCGTCCAGCCGGTTCAAGAATTCCGGGTTGAACGTCTTGTTGATCTCGTCCTTGACCTTTTCGGCCATGCGGTCGAAGCTGGCCTTGGTGTCCGACTGCCCGAAGCCCAGCGACTTGTTCTGCACCATGTCGCGCGCGCCCACGTTGGACGTCATGATCACGACGGTGTTCTTGAAGTCGATCGCGCGGCCGTAGTTGTCGGTCAGGTGCCCCTCATCCAACACCTGCAACAGGATGTTGAACACGTCGGGGTGCGCTTTCTCGATCTCGTCGAGCAGCACCACCGAATACGGCTTGCGGCGCACGGCTTTGGTCAGCGTGCCCGAGTCTTCGTAGCCCACGTAGCCCGGAGGTGCGCCGATCAGCCGGCTCACCGAGAATTTCTCCATGTACTCCGACATGTCGACGCGGATCAGCGCGTTGACGTCGGCGAACAGGAAGCGCGCCAGCGCCCGCGCCAGCTCGGTCTTGCCGACGCCCGTGGGGCCGCTGAAGATGAACGAGCCGATCGGCCGCTTGGGATCCTTGAGCCCGGCGCGGCTGCGCCGGATGGCGCGCGAGATCACGGCGATCGCCTCGTTCTGGCCGACCACCGTCTCGTGCAGCTCCTCTTCCATGCGCAGCAACCGCGCGGTCTCCGCCTCCTGCAGCCGCGTGACCGGAATACCGGTCCAGCGCGAGACGATGAACGCGATGTGGTTCTCGTCGATCGTGGGGCGGCGCGTCTGGCGCTCCTTCTCCCACTCCTCCTGCTTGCGGCGGATCTCCGCCTGCAGCTCGCGCTCCTGATCGCGCAGCGCGGCGGCGCGCTCGAAGTTCTGATCGCGCACCGACGCTTCCTTCTGCCCGTTGATCTGTTCCAGCTTCTCCTTCAACGCCTCGACCTCGGGCGGCGGCACCTGCGCGGCCAACCGCGCGCGCGCCCCGGCCTCGTCGATCACGTCGATCGCCTTGTCGGGCAGGAACCGGTCGGTGATGTAGCGTTCCGACAGGCGCGCCGCCTGCTCCAGCGTCGCGTCGGGGATGATCACGCGGTGGTGATCCTCGTAGCGCTTGCGCAGCCCCTTCAGGATTTCGATCGTCTCGTCCACCGTCGGCGGATCGACGATCACCGTCTGGAAGCGCCGCTCCAGCGCGCCGTCCTTTTCGATGTACTTGCGGTACTCGTTCAGCGTCGAGGCGCCGACGCACTGCAGCTCGCCCCGCGCCAGCGCCGGCTTCAGCATGTTGGAGGCGTCCACCGCCCCCTCGGCCGCGCCCGCGCCCACCAGCGTGTGCAGCTCGTCGATGAACAGGATGATGCTCTTGTTCTGGGCGATCTCGTTGATCACCGCCTTGAGCCGTTCCTCGAACTGGCCGCGATACTTCGTTCCCGCGATCACCGCCGCCATGTCGAGCGACAGCACGCGATGGTCTTTCAGCGCGTCGGGGCACTGCCCGCCCGCGATCAGCTGGGCCAGCCCTTCGACGATCGCCGTCTTGCCGACGCCCGGCTCGCCGATGAGCACGGGGTTGTTCTTTTTACGGCGCGACAGGATCTCCATCACGCGCTCGATTTCCTTGAACCGGCCGATCGTCGGATCGAGCTGGCCTTCGACGGCCAGCTGCGTGAGATCGCGGCAGAAATGGTCGAGCGCCGGCGTCTTGGATTTCTTCTCGCTCTTGGGGGTGGGGGCTTGAGTGCCGGGGCCGGCGCCGGCCGGCGCCGCGGGCATTTCGCTCCCCAACAACCGCAGCGTCTCGGCGCGCGCCTGCTCGAGGTTGACACCCGCGTCCGTGAGGACCTGGGCCGCGATGCCCTTCTCCTCGCGCAGCAGGCCCAGCAGCAGGTGCTCGGTCCCGACGTAGCTGTGGTTCAGCTCGCGCGCCTCGCTCATCGCCAGCTCGAGAACTTTCTTGGCGCGCGAGGTGTACGGCAGATCGGGCCCCGCCGCCGCGGCGGCTTTGCCCTTCTTGACCGTCTCCTCGATCTTCTGCTGGATCTCTTCGAGGTCGACGTTGAGGTTGGTGAGGACCGCGGCCGCCACGCCTTCGCCCTCGCGGATCAGACCGAGCAATATGTGCTCGGTCCCCACGTACTCGTGGTGCAGCCGCGCGGCCTCTTCCCGCGCCATCTGCAGGACTTTCCGCACCCGATCCGTGAAGTTGTAGCCGTTCATCTCGAGAGCTCCGTCGTCAACCGCCTTCGGTTTCCAACAAGCGGCGAACGTAGTTCGCACGCGCCAGCTGCAGCTCGGGATCGCCCAGGGAGCGTCCCTCCAGCGCCGCCAGGTGGGCCGGCTGCGTGTAGATCAGGAGCTTGTTCAGTGTGTATACACTCAGCCCAGGGATCAGATTCAGGCCGGCCCCTAACCGCACGCCGCTGAGCAAATTCATCGTCTCTTCGAACGACAGGCTGCGGGCGTACTTCAGTAACCCATAGGCCCGCCACACTTTGTCTTCCACCGTGCCCGCCGCCGTGCGCAGCAGCACGTCGCGGGATTGCTCCTCGTACTCGATCACCTGCCGCACGATCTTGCCGAGGTGGTCGAGCAGCTCGTCCTCGGACTTCCCCAGCGTCGTTTGATTAGATAACTGGAAGAAGTTCCCGACGACATCACTGCCTTCACCGTACAAGCCCCGAAAGGTCAGCCCGACCTGCGTCAGACCCTCCAACACCTTCCGGATTTCCTTCGTCAAGACGAGGCCTGGCAAGTGGATAAGCACGCTCGCCCGCAGCCCGGTCCCGGCATTCGTGGGACAGGAAGTAAGATAGCCAAACTCCGGGTGAAACGCGAACGGCAGACGTCGACCGAGCTCTGCATCTATTGCTTCCAGTTGGGCATACGCCTCCTCCAGCGCGAAGCCCGACCACATTCCTTGGATCCGGAGGTGGTCCTCTTCATTTACCATCACGCCGGTGGGCCCCTGCAGCACGAGCGCCGCGCCGACGCGCGGCCGCGACTCGCCCTCGAGCGCCGCCAGCTCCTTGCTTACCAGATGCCGCTCGTGCAGCACCTGGCGGTCCAGCCGCTCCAGCTGATCCATCCGGAAGGTCACGCCGCCGGCGATAGGCGTCGCGGCCGCCGCCTGCTGCACGCGCTCCAGCACGGCCAGCCGGTCTTCGTCGCCCGCCCGCTGGCTGAAGGCGAAGCCGTGGATGTTGCGGGCCAGCCGGATGCGGGTGGACAGCACGATGTGGCCCTTGGGCCCGGAGGCGTCGAGCCAGTGCATGCCGCCGTCGGGGAGCAACGTCAGGTCGATCATTCCAGCACCCGAATGCGGTCGCGCAGATCGGCCGCCAACTCGAAGTTTTCGTTCTCCACGGCGCGGCGCAGCTGCTCTCTGAGTTCGAGCAACTGGCCATCCGCATCCGGCGCCGCGGCGTCGGGGGCGGCATAGCGCTCGCCCACGTGCTGGCTCGAGCCGTGCAGCCGCCGCAGCAGGTCGCGCAGATGCGGGCCGAATGCCTCGTAGCAGGCGGCGCAGCCCAGCCGCCCCGACTCCCGGAAGTCGCGCAGCGTGGAGCCACACGACGGGCAGCGCAGCCCGTCGGCGGGGGTCGGGAGGACGTTGGCGCCCTTCCCCATCGCCGCCACGAAGCCACCCAGGGGCGACTTCAAGACGGCCGCCCCGGTCTCGACCCCCTTCTCCTGCGCGCACTGCTCACAGAGATGGAGCGTGACTTTGGCGTCGTGCTCCACCTGGGTCAGATTGATGACCGCGTCGCGTTCCTTGCAGTTATCGCAGAGCATCAGGGTATCGCATCGACGGACCCGACCACGGCCAGGCGCCCGTCCTCCAGCAACAGGATCCGATCGGCGCGGGCCGCGAGCTGGCGGTTGTGCGTTACGACCACCACCGCGGTCTCATATTCGCGCGCCAACCGGAAGAATAGCTCGTGCAGCCGCTCGCTGTTGGCATGGTCCAAGTTGCCCGACGGCTCGTCGGCGAGCACCACCCCGGGATCGTGCACCAGCGCCCGCGCCACGGCGCAGCGCTGCTGCTCGCCCCCCGACAGCTCGCTGGGGCGATGCGTCATCCGGCCCGCCAATCCCACCTGCGACAGCAGCTCCTCGGCGCGCGAGCGCGCCTGGCGGAGCGCCGTGCCACCGATCAATAGCGGCATCATGACATTCTCGAGCGCCGAGAACTCGCGCAGCAGGTGATGAAACTGGAACACGAACCCCACTTTCCGGTTGCGCAGCTCGGCGAGGCCCGCGGGCCCCAGGTCGGCGTAGCGCGAGCCGTCGAGCCATACGTCCCCGCTCGTCGCATGATCGAGGGCGCCCAACAGGTGCAGCAACGTGCTCTTCCCCGCTCCCGACGCGCCCACGATTGCCGTGAACTCGCCGCGCGCCACCTCGAGGTCGACGCCCTGGAGCACCTCGAGCGGCTGACCGTCGCCACCGCGAAACACCTTGCGCAGGGCGCGTCCCACCAGCAGCGCGTTCATTCGTAGCGGATCGCTTCCACGGGATCGAGCCGCGCCGCCTGGATGGCCGGATACAGCGGCGCCAGGGCGGCCACGATCAAGCTCGCCGCGACCACCACCAGAACGTCCGACGGCTGCGTGTGCACCGGCAGGTGGTCGATATAATAGATCGACGGATCCAAGTGGATCCACTGGCCGCGGTTCACCATGCCGCCGAGCACGATACCCAGCACGGCACCCAGGGCGGTGCCCGCGAGGCCGATCACCACGCCCTGCGCCAGAAACACCCGGCGGATCGCCGCGCGCGGCAGGCCCATCGCCAGCAGGATGCCGATCTCGCGCATCTTGTCGCGCACCACCATGGTCAAGGTCCCCACGACGTTGAACGCCGCCACCACACAGATGAGGAACACCACGAGGGCCATCGCGAGTTTCTCGAGCTTCAGCGCGGAGAAGAGCGATGCGTTCTGCGACTGCCAGTCGAGCGCGCGGTAGGGATACCCCAGCTGCGCGGCGAGCTGCTCGCCGAACGTCCGCGCCTGCCACGGATCGTCGAGCCGCACTTCGATGCCGGTGACCGCGCTGTCGAGCGCGGCGAACTTTTGGGCCTGCGCGCGCGGCATCGCGACGTAACTGTTGTCGTATTCATACATCCCGGTGTCGAACAGACCGGTGACCTCGTAGCGGTGATACCGCGGCACGAACGCGCCCACGGCCGGCGCGAACTTGGCGCCCACCAGGGTCACGACGTCGCCGGGAAAGGCGCTGAGCTTGCCAGACAACCGCACGCCCAGCGCGACGCCGCCTTCGACGTCCTCGCGCGTCGTGCGAAACGTCAGGTCGCCCTTGGTGAAATGGCGCGGCAGGATGGTGACGGCGCGCCGGCCGGTGTCGGGCTCCATCCCCAGGACCTCGACGCCTTCGACGTAGTCGTGCCCCGCCGAAATCAGCGCCTGCGTCATCACGAACGGCACGGCCGCCGCGACGCCCGGCGTGCGGCGCACCTGCTCCAACACGCGATGCCAGTCGTCGAGGCGCAGGCCTTCCCCGTAGGTGAGCACGCGCAGGTGCGGATTGGCGACGAGGATCTTGTCGCGCAGATCCGCCTGCATGCCGTTCATCACGCCCAGCACGACCACCAGTGCCATCACGCCCACCGTCACGCCGCCCACGGCGATCAACGTGATCAGCGATACGAGCCGCGACGCCGCGTGCCCGCGCAGGTAGCGCAGCGCCACCCGCAGCTCCAGCGCCGCGCTCATGCCGGGCGCAGCACGGGAAAGAGAATCACGTCACGGATATTGGCCTGGTCGGCGAGGATCATCGTCAGGCGATCGACGCCCAGCCCCACGCCGCCCGTGGGCGGCATGCCGTACTCCAGGGCGCGCAGGAAGTCCTCGTCCAGGCGTTGCGCTTCGGCGTCGCCCCTCTCGCGGAACCCCTGCTGCTGCTCGAAGCGGCGGCGCTGCTCGTCGGGGTCGTTCAGCTCGCTGAATGCGTTGGCCAGCTCGCGCCCCAGCACGAACAGCTCCCAGCGCTCGACCTTGTTCGAATCGTCGCGCTTGAGTTTGGCGAGCGGCGACAGCGCGACCGGATAGTCCAGCACGAACGTCGGCTGCACCAGCGCCGGCTCGACGTAGGTCTTGAACACCTCGTCGATGAGCCTGGCGCCGTTCAGCTGTTCCACATCGGCCACGTGGCGCTTGGTGAGCGCCGCGCGCAGCTCGGCCTCCGATGCCTTCCCGAGATCCACGCCGGCGTGCTCCTTGACCAGGGCGTAGAAGTCACGCCGGGCGAACGGCCGCTTGAACTCGAGCGTCGCGCCATGGCGCTGCAGCGTGGTCGTGCCGAACAGCTCCTGCACCAGTCCCGCCAGCATCTCCTCGGTGAGCGCCAGCATGTCCTCGTAGTCCGCGTAGGCCTGATACCACTCGGCCATCGTGAACTCGGGATTATGGAAGCGCGACAGGCCTTCGTTGCGGAAGTCGTGGCCGATCTCGTACACCTTCTCGAGCCCGCCCACGATGCACCGCTTCAAATACAGCTCGTCGGCGATGCGCAGGTACATCGTGGCGTCGAGCGCTTCGTATTGCGTCACGAACGGCCGCGCCGTGGCGCCGCCGTATAACGGCTGCAGGACCGGGGTCTCAACTTCCAAGTAGCCGCGCGCGTCGAAGAAGCGGCGCATGGCGGTGACGATGCGCGCGCGCTGCTGGAAGACCTCGCGCACTTCCGGATGCACGGCGAGATCGGCGTAGCGCTGCCGATAGCGCTGCTCGGGATCGGACAACTCGCCGTGCTTCACGCCGCTCGCGTCCTCCTTGCCGAGCGGCAACGGACGCAGCGCTTTGGTGAGGAGCGTGAGCTGGCGGACGCGGACGGTGATCTCGCCCGTCTTGGTCTTGAAGAGCGTGCCGGCGACTCCGACGAAATCCCCGAGGTCGAGCAGCCCGAGGACTTCGTACGGTGCCGCGCCGAAATCGTCGATCTTGAAGTAGAGCTGGACCTTGCCCGACTGATCGGCGAGGTGCGCGAAGGTCGTCTTGCCGTGCGCCCGCAGCGCCACCAGCCTCCCGGCCAGCCGGTGCACGGTCGGATCCGCGTCTGACTGGTACGCGGCGGTTGCGGCGGCGGCCGTGCCGGTCCGCTCGAAGCGGTAGGCGAAGGGCACCACGCCCCGCTTGACGAGCTCCTGGAGCTTCTCGCGCATTACGCCGCCTTGCCCCCGAACCGCTTGAGATACGCCTCGATGAACGGATCGAGGTCGCCGTCCATCACCTTCTGGACGTCGCCGACTTTCAGCTCGGTGCGGTGGTCGTTCACCATCGTGTAGGGCTGGAAGACATACGAGCGGATCTGGCTGCCGAAGGCGATGTCGCCCTTCTGCTTGTCCACTTCAGCCTTCTTCGCCGCCTGCGCTTCGAGTGCGCGCTCGTACAGCCGCGACTTGAGCATCTTCATGGCGGTCGCCTTGTTCTTTCCCTGACTGCGCTCCTGCTGGCAGGAGACGACGATCCCCGACGGGAGATGGGTGATCCGCACGGCCGAGGACGTCTTGTTCACATGCTGGCCGCCCTTGCCCGACGCGCGGAACACGTCGATGCGCAAGTCGTCGTCCTTGATCTCGATTTCGATCTCGTCATCGACTTCGGGATAGACGAACACCGACGCGAACGAGGTGTGGCGCCGCGACTGTGAGTCGAACGGCGAAATGCGCACCAGGCGGTGCACGCCCTTCTCGGCCTTGAGGAGGCCGTACGCGTACTGCCCGCGGATCTCGATTTCCGCCGACTTGATCCCCGCCTCTTCGCCCTGCAGCAGGTCGAGCACTTCCACCTTGAACCCGTGCCGCTCGGCCCAGCGCACGTACATGCGCATCAACATCTCGGCCCAGTCCTGGGATTCGGTGCCGCCGGCGCCGGGATGGATGGTGAGCAGCGCGTCGCGCGCGTCGTCGGGACCCTGCAGCATGTTCTGCAGCTCGAGCGCCTCGAGCTGCGCGCCGATGGCGTCGGCCTCCTGCTCCAGCTGGCGCTGCAGCGCGAGATCGACGTGGGCTTCAGCTTCGAGCATCTCGGTGAGCTCACCGCCGTCGGTCACGCGTTTGCGCAGCGCGTGATAGGGCTCGATCCAGCGCTTCAGCCGCTTGACCTCTTCTACTGTGCGGCGCGCCTTCTCCGGATCCGCCCACACGTTCCCTTCCGCCATGGCGTGCTCCAGCTCGGCCAGGCGTTTGGCCTTCCCGTCCACGTCAAAGAAAGCTCCGCAGCTCGACGAGACGGAGATCGAAGTCCTTGAAGCGCTCGGTCAGGGACACGGGACTAGAAGGCCTTGTGGCCGCCGGCGAGGATTTCGTTCAGCGCCTCGGTCCAGAACGGCGTGCTCTGCGCCAGCTCGAGGCCGACCTGCTCGACGTACTCCTGCCAGCTTTTCTCGATCTCGTCCTTGAAGAGCTGCGGCAGCGTGTTGTCGCGCATGCCCTGCAGCCGTTTCTCGGGGTGATACACGATCATGTCCGAGATCAGGGCGCGCGCCAGGCGCCGCGCCTTCTGTTTGGGATCCTGCACCATGAACGGATTCACCGGGCGCAGCGGTCCCGTCTTGCGGCCGCCGGGTCCGCCCGGGGCCGGCGCTGCGGGAGCGGCCGGCGGCGGGGCGGCGGGGGCGGCGGGTGCGGTGGGTGCGGAGGCGCCCACTACGACCGGTCGTGGTGCAGTCACCGGCGGCGCCGCCGGGCGGGCAGCCGGGGCCGGAGACGCGGGAGCAGTTGGAGCCGCGGGCCTCGCAGGCATCACGGGGGCGGCAACCGCCGGCGCAGCCGCGGGGCGAACCGGGGCCACCGACGGAGCGGCCACGGGGGGCGCCACGCGCGGTGCCGCCGGTGCGGCGGGGGCGGCGGGGGCGGGACGTGGCATTGTGGGCATGGCCGGAGGCGCGGGCGACGCCGGACGAGCGGGCGTGAACACCGGCGGCGGCAGCGGCGCAGGAGCAGCAACGGGACGCGCGGCCGACGCCGGTGCGGCCGCCGCAGGCGCCGCGGCAACGGCACTCGCCGCACTCACGGCGAACACGTTGCTGCAGACCGCGCAGCGCGCACGCACGCCGCCCGCGGGGACCTTGGCCGGGTCCACGCGGTACACGGTGCCGCACGACGAACACGTCACGTTCACTCGGCCGTACTCTCACGCATCGGAGCTCTCTTCCTCCTCCTGGTCGCGCCGCCGGTCGACGACGTACACCGAACCCGACTGCGTCTTGGCGAAGCTCTTCATCTCGGTGGCCAGCTCGCTGACCTGCGCCGGGTGCGCGAACTTGCGGTGCTGGTTCGTGACGATGCCGATGGAGAGCGTCATCAGCGGCACCCGGTGGAGCTGGCCGCGGCGATCCTTGCCGAAATAGTACCCGGCGCGGCGGTCCTGCTCGTTGTACTGGTACGGCACCAGCAAGTCGAACACGGCCAGCACCTCGCTGCACACGTCGCCGATCGCTTCGATGGGGACCATGAAAATGAAGTCGTCCCCGCCGATGTGCCCCACAAAACCGCGCTCGCCCGTCAGTCCCTTCACCACATCATGCAGAATGCGGGACAGAATGTAGATCATGCGATCGCCGTCGTGATAACTGTAGCGATCGTTGAATTCCTTGAAGTGATCGAGATCCGCGTAGCACACGGCGAACAGCTCGCCGCTCTCCATACGCCGCTTGATGTTGCGCTCGATCTCGGTCGTCCCCGGCAGCCGCGTCGACGGATGCACCGCCACGTCGCGCTCGGCCCGGGTGAGCAATCCTTCGAGCCGTCCCACCTGCTCCACCGGCTCGAACAGCGGGGTGATCACTTCATCCGCCCCCGCCGCGAACCACTCGCGCACCCGCTCGGTGGAGTGGCGGCCCGCCACCACGACCAGCGGCACGATCCCGGTATAGGGGTCCGCCTTGAGCCGCACGCACAACTCGAGCCCGCCGCCCCCCGCCGAATCGGCGTCCACGATGACCAGCGACGGCAGCATCCGCAACACCATCTCTTCCACGGTCGCGGCATCCGCCACCGGCACGACAGTCAGCCCCGTGCCGTCGACCCACTGGGTCACGAACTCCGGTACTGAACGGCCGGCCGGCGAATAGTAGAGAACCGTCGGGCGCGTTCGCACCGGGCTCCTCGTGTAAGGGTAGAGCGGGCTTAAACTTAGGTCGTGTCGGCCCGGCTGTCAAACTGCCGGTCAAAATGCGACCGTCACCCGCCAGGCCAGACGCGGGGAGATCTGCGTTTGCAGGGACGCGGGACGGCGCGCCAGGGCCGCGAGGCGCGCGCTGACGAGCGCGTCGATGGTACTCACGATGTGGTTGGCGAGCAACAGCCCGAGCTCGTTCTGTGCGCGGCGAAACGCGTTGTCCGAGTGGGCGATGGTGGCACGGTACTCCTGCCATTCGAGATCGGAATTCTGCCACGACCACAAGAACTCCGGGCCCACCGCGCGCGCTTCATAGAATTGCAGCGCCCGCTGATACTCCGGGCTGGTGGGGGGCGGTGCGGAGTCGGGGTTCTGCCAGAACGTGCGTCGCGCCAGCAGCCACATCGAGCCGTTGTAGGTGCGCGCATCGGTTTCGGGCGCCACGCCCGCGCCCGGATCCGTGTCGAACGCGCCGCTCCGCACGAATCGCTCCATCTGCTCGTAGTACTCGAACACGGTGTCGCGCGGGACCGTGGCGTAGCCACGCCGTGCCACCTGGTAGGCGAGCGCCCGGAAGCGCTTGGCATCGTGGCGGCCGGCGCCGCGCAGGGCGAGGTAGCGATTCAGGGCGTACAGCTCCGCGGCGAGGTACACGGCGCCGCGATCTTCGTGCGCCAGCAGCTGCCCCGCCCCGGGCACCACGAGCGACGCCAACGGCCGGAGCGACACGCGCACCCGGGCCGCGGCGCTGTCGCCGGGGCTCTGGCCCACGGCCGCCGCCGGCGCCACCACGAGCAGCGCGCAGCACCACCGCGC
>WNGO01005875.1_pt1 | contig 18724 bp, 16 predicted proteins | sample 5400511 | NCBI WGS metagenome assembly WNGO01 (sample SAMN13153380, study PRJNA577476) | soil metagenome | isolation source: 20 cm soil or saprolite under Garry oak tree replicate 2 | place: USA:California | collected 2016-06-15 | reverse complement strand
CCCCGTGTTGCGCGAACGCACGGCGCATCTTCGCGCCCACCAGGCCGCGATCGTCGGTGACGCACTCGACCATGACCGCAGCGCCGCCGGGGCCGTAGCCCTCGTAGCGCACGGTTTCCGAGCCTTCGGGCTCAGCTCGGGCGAGCCGCCTGTCACGCCGCAGTGCCTGGACGCTCTCGCGGCGCCGGATGTTAGCCCACTTGCTGTGCCCTGCCATGCGTAACGCCGCCCGACGCGCCACCGCCCGGCGCGCCGCCTGGAAAAGCAGTCGCGTATGATAGCGGTAAACCTCGCGGACGACACGCCGGCGCGTTCCGCGCTCGCCGCTGGCTGAAGAAGCGCTATCCGTGGAAACCAGTCAACTGTGCCCGCCTCAGGTGCGCGACGCCATCAACGTCGCGCGCGCGGCGCTCGAGCGGGCCAATGCACGCGCACCGGCCGATCTGGCGTGCGCCGCGGAAGCGGCCGAGGTCATGGGCGGCCTCACCGAAAGCACCGAGCTCGCGCATGCGCTGCTCGCGCGACCGCTGCTCGCGCGAGCGGTCCTCTCGCCCGAGCAGACCGCCGGCATCGTCGGCCGGCCCGCGACCGAGATCGCCGCGGCACTGCTGCGCCTGGGAACTCTGGGGCTGCCGCGTGACTGGTCGCCGGCGCACGGCCTGGACACGCGTCAGGCGGAAACGCTGCGCAAGATGCTGCTCGCGGTGGTCAGCGATCCGCGCCTGGTGCTGGCGCGGCTCGCCGAGGAGCTGGTCGCGCTGCGCCACGCGCGCGAGCTGCCGGGCGCGGAGCGCGAGCGGCGCGCGCTCGAGGCGCGCGCCATCTACGCGCCGCTCGCCAACCGCCTGGGTGTGTGGCAGCTGAAATGGGAGCTCGAGGATCTCGCGTTCCGCTACCTCGAGCCGCAGGAGTACCGCCGCGTCGCCGCCGCGCTCAACGAGCGCCGCGCCGACCGCGAGCGTTACATCGAGACGTTGTGCGCGCAGCTGCACGAGCGCCTGCGCGCTGCGGGCATAGAGGCCGAGGTCTACGGGCGTCCCAAGCACATCTACAGCATCTACCGCAAGATGCAGCGCAAGCAGCTGGCCTTCGAGCAGCTGTTCGACGTGCGCGCCGTGCGCGTAGTGGTCGCTTCAGTTCCCGAGTGCTACGGCGCGCTCGGCATCGTCCACGGTCAGTGGCCGTACATTCCAGGCGAGTTCGACGACTACATCGCCACCCCCAAGGGCAACGGCTACCGCTCCATCCACACCGCCGTGATCGGACCGCAGGGGCGCAGCCTCGAAGTGCAGATTCGCACCCCGCAGATGCACGAGCACGCCGAGCTCGGCGTCGCGGCGCACTGGACCTACAAGGAGGGTGGTCCGCGTGATGCGCACTATCAGCGCAAGATCGAATGGGTGCGGCGCCTGCTGGAGCCGCAGGACGGCAGGGAGGGCGGCGCAGAGGCGGACCGCGACCTGATCGAGGGTATGCGCACCGAGCTGTTTGCGGACCGCGTGTACGTGCTCACACCCAAGGGTGAGGTGATCGATCTGCCGCGCGGCGCGACGCCGCTCGATTTCGCCTACAGCGTCCACACCTCGCTCGGCCACCGCTGCCGCGGCGCCAAGGCCAACGGGCGCATCGTGCCGCTCACACACCCGCTCGCCAACGGCGAGATCGTCGAGATCATCGCCGGCAAGCACGACGCACCGAGTCGCGACTGGCTCGCACCCGAGCAGGGCTACCTGATTTCGCCGCGCAATCGCGGCAAGGTGCGCGCCTGGTTCCGCAAGCAGGACGTGGGCGACAACCGCAGCGCCGGCTTACGGATCGCCGAACGCGAGCTGTCGCGCATCGGGGTGCGCCCCGAACAGCTCAGCGCCCTGGTGCAGGAGCTCAAGGCACGCGACACCGATCACCTGCATCAGCTGCTCGGCGAGGGCGAGATCACCGTCACGCAGCTGCTGCACGCCGCGAGCCGGCTGTTCGAGCCGCCGCAGCCGATGGCGCGCGCGCCGCGTCCCGGCGGGACCCGGCGCCGGGCTGCACCGATCGAAATCGAGGGCGTGGGCGATCTGCCGACCACGCTGGCGCGCTGCTGTGCGCCGCTGCGTCCGCAGCCGGTCACCGGTTATGTCACCCTCGGCCGGGGCGTCACGGTCCATCGCAGCGACTGTGCGAGCCTGCGGCGCATGAGCGCGCTCAAGCCCGAGCGCGTGCTGAAGGTCGAGTGGAGCAGCGCGCAGAGCGGTGCCCTCAACGTGGAACTGTCCGTCAGCGCCTACGATCGGCGCGGGCTGCTGCGTGATCTGACCGACGTGCTGGCGCTCGAGCGCCTCAGCATCGATGCCGTGACTTCCAGCACCGACCACGACTCCGGCATTGCGTATTTCGCTCTCAGCGTCGCGGTCAACGACCTCGAGCAGTTCGCGCGCGTCCTGCGGCGGCTCGCGGGCGTGCCGAACGTCATCGAGGCGCGGCGCCGGCTCTAGGTCCGGCCGGCCACCCGGCTGTCTCAGCGGTTGACGGCGTCGATGGAGCGCTTGTCGGCAGCCAGCGCCGCCTCGTGCAGCGCCTCGGCGAGCGTCGGATGGGCGTGGATGGTGCGCTGCAGATCCTCGCTGCTGGCCGAGTACTCCATCGCCAGCACCGCTTCCGCGATCAACTCCCCGGCCATGGGACCCACGATGTGCACGCCGAGGATCTCGTCGTCATCGCGTGCGGCCACGACCTTCGCGAAGCCGGCGGCCTGCTCCAGGGCGCGCGCGCGGCCGCTGGCCAGGAACGGGAATACGCCGGTCTTGTATTCGCGGCCTCCTCCTTGCCCTTGTGGGCCAGCATCGGGCCCCGTACGCAGTCCCCGATCGCCCACACGCCCTCCACGCCCGTGCGGCAGGCCTGATCGACGCTGATGAAGCCGCGTTCGTCCAGCTGCACCCCGGTATCGGGCCCGAGCAGCTCCCGGGTATAGGGGCGGCGACCGATCGCGACCACCAGCCGCTCGACACTCAGGTGCTGCGCGCCCTTCGCATCCTCGTACGTGACATCGACCGTCGCGCCCGACACCGCGGCGCCCGTGACCTTGGCGCCCAGGCGAATGTCCAGGCCGAGTTTCCTCAAGTGCCGCAGCGCCTCCCTGGCGAGCTGCTGGTCGGCGAAGGCCAGGAAATCCGGCAGCGCTTCCAGCACCACCACCTCGGCTCCGAGGCGGCGCCACACGCTCCCCAATTCCAGACCGATCACACCCGCGCCGATGACGCCGAGGCGCTTGGGCACGGCGTCGAAGTCGAGCGCTCCCCACGAGTCCACGACGTGCGGCGCCGCGAACGGCGCGGAGCGCAACTCGATCGGGATGGAGCCCGAAGCGAGCACCACGTGCCGGGCGGACAGTTCGCGGCGGGCGCCGTCATGCGCGGTGAATTCGACCCGGCGACCGGCGAGCAGTCTCCCATGCCCCTGCAGCGCAGTGACGCCCGCCGCCTTGAACAGCGCGAGGATTCCCTGGGTCATGCCGCGCACGATGCCGCCCTTGCGCTTCTGCATCTGCGCCAGATCGAGCGTCGCGCCCGACACCTTGATGCCGTGTACGGCGAACTCCTCGTGCACCCGATGGTAGAGCTCGGTGGACTCCAGCAGCGCCTTGGACGGGATGCAGCCCGCGTTCAGACAGGTGCCGCCGAAGGCGGCGCTGCCGTCGCGGTTCTTCCATTCATCGACGCAGGCGACGCTGAGCTTGTTCTGCGCGGCGCGAATCGCCGCCGGATAGCCCGCCGGGCCGCCGCCGATGACCACGACGTCGAAGGCATCGGCTCCCTTGGACGGTCGTTTGCCGTCGTTCTTCATCTGCACATCAGATCCCCAGCAGCATCCGTCCCGGATCTTCCAGTGCGTCCTTGATCGCGACCAGGAACTGCACCGCGTCGCGGCCGTCGATGATGCGGTGATCGTAGGTCACCGCCAGATACATCATCGGCCGCGCCGCGATCTGCCCGCCGATGACCATCGGCCGCTCCTGGATCTTGTGCATGCCGAGGATCGCGCTCTGCGGCGCGTTGACGATCGGCGTCGACATGAGCGAACCGAACACGCCGCCGTTGGTGATCGTGAAGGTGCCGCCGGTGAGATCCTCGATGGCGAGTGCGCCCTCGCGCGCCTTGCGGGCGTAGTCGGCTACCTCCTTCTCGATCACCGCGAAGCTCTTGGCGTCGGCGTCGCGCACGATCGGCACGATCAGGCCGCGGTCGGTGGAGACGGCGACGCCGATGTCGTAGTACTCGTGATAGATGATGTCGCTGCCGTCGACCGAGGCGTTCAGCACCGGGAACTTCTTCAGCGCCTCGATCGCGGCTTTGACGAAGAACGACATGAAGCCCAGCTTCACGCCGTGCTCCTTCTCGAAGCGCTCCTTGTAGCGCGCGCGCAGTTCCTGCGTGGCGCCGAGATCCACCTCGTTGAACGTCGTCAGCAGCGCCTGGGTCGATTGCGCCTCGATGAGCCGCTGTGCAATCCGGGCACGCAGGCGCGTCATGGGGACCCGCTGCTCGGTGCGCGCGCCGGCCGGTGCGGCCGGCCGGGGTGCGGGAGCGCGGGCCGCCGGTGCCGGCGTGGCGGCGGCAGCGGGCGCCGCTGTGCCCGCGGTCGCCGGCGGCGCTTCCACCGGCCGTTTGCCGAGAAACCCCACCACGTCGGACTTGGTCAGCCTGCCATCCCGTCCCGAGGCCGGGATCGCGGCCGGGTCGAGGTGGTTCTCCTCGACCAGCCGCCGTACCGAAGGACTCAACTTGCCGGCGTCCTTGCCGCCGTCGCTGTCGGCGAGCAGTGGCGCGTTGGCAGCCGCGGCCGCAGCGCCGGCCGGCTTCGGTGCCGCGGCCGCCGCCGCGCCCTCCTCGATGAGCGCGAGAACCTGCCCGCTCCTCACCACGGCGCCGCTCTGCACACGGATCTCGCGCACCACACCGTTGGCCGGCGCGGGAACTTCCAGCACCACCTTGTCGGTCTCGAGATCGGCGAGATTCTCGTCGCGGGCAATGGCATCACCGGGTTGCTTGTGCCATGCCACGAGCGTGGCGTCGGCGATGGACTCGGGCAGCTGTGGAACCCGGATTTCGGTGGTCATGAACGCCTTCTTATGGGGGTCGCCGGCGCGGGCGCGGCAGGCGGCGCAGCTGCCGCCGACGGCGCTGGCGCCGCGGGAGCGGCCGTCAGACGCGTGGTCTCACGCGCGGATTCCTCGGTGGTGGTCGAATGCAGCGCGGCGGCCACCAGGGTCTGCTGCTCGATTTCGTGGATCCTGGCGATACCCGTCGCCGGCGCCGCGGCCGGCCCGCGGCCGGCGTACAACACCGGGCGGCGTCCCGGCACCAGGTCCTGCAGACGATGACGGATCTGGTACCAGGCGCCCTGATTCTGCGGTTCCTCCTGGCACCACACGACCTCGCGCGCGTTGGGGTAGCGGTTGAGCATCGCCTGGTACTCATCGCTCGGGAAGGGATAGAGCTGCTCGATGCGCACCAGCGCCACGTCGCGCAGCGCCTCCTTGCGGCGCTCCTTCAGCAGATCGAAGTACACCTTGCCGCTGCAGAACACGACCCGCTGCACCTGCTGCGCGGGCACATCGTCGACCTCGCCGATCACGCGCGCGAAGCCGCCATGGCTGAGATCCTGGAGCGACGACACCGACAGCTCGTGCCTCAGCAGACTCTTGGGCGTCATGACGATGAGCGGCTTGCGGAACGACTGGCGCATCTGCCGCCGCAGCATGTGGAACATCTGCGCCGGCGTCGACGGCACGCACACCTGCATGTTGTGTTCCGCGCACAGTTGCAGGAAACGCTCGAGGCGCGCCGAGGAGTGCTCCGGCCCCGCCCCTTCGTAGCCATGCGGCAGCAGCAACACCAGTCCGCAGAAGCGCTCCCACTTGGCCTCGCCGGAGCTGATGAACTGGTCGATGATGACCTGGGCACCGTTGGCGAAGTCGCCGTACTGCGCCTCCCACACCACCAGCGAGTTCGGCTCGGTGGTGGCGTAGCCGTATTCGAAGCCCATCACCGCCTCTTCGGACAGCACCGAATCGATCACCTGCACGCGCGGCTGCGGGTCGGCAAGGTGCTGCAGCGGAATCCAGGTGGCGTCGGTGTTCTGATCGTGCAGCACCGCGTGCCGATGGAAGAAGGTTCCCCGCCCGCTGTCCTGCCCGGTGAGGCGCACGCCGAAGCCGTCCTCGACCAGCGTCGCGTAGGCGAGCGTCTCAGCGCATCCCCAGTCGAGCGGCTGCTCGCCCTGCAGCATTTTCCTGCGGTTGGCGATCAGCTGTGCGACGCGCGGATGCAGGCTGAAGCCTTGCGGATAGCTCGTAACGCGCTCACCGAGCGCGCGCAGCCGCGGCAGCTCCACCGCCGTGGCCACCCGCTCGGTCCAGTCGACCTGCGCGTAGGCGCTCCAGTCCACCGTGTACTTGTTGCCGATCATGCCGAGCGAGGCACGCGCCTGTGGGCGCCCCTGGTCGAGTCCGCTGCGGTACTGCTCCAGCATGGCCTGCGCGTCGGCGTCCACGAGCACGCCGGCGGCGATGAGCCGCTCGGCGTACAGGCGGCGCGCGGTGGGATGCTGGCGGATCACGCGGTACATGCCGGGTTGCGTGGCCGCCGGCTCGTCGGCCTCGTTGTGGCCGTGACGCCGGTAGCACACCAGGTCGATCACCACGTCCTTGCGGAAGCGGATGCGGTACTTGAGCGCCAGGCGCGCGACAAACACCACCGCTTCCGGGTCGTCGGCGTTGACGTGGAAGATCGGCACTTCCAGCATCTTGGCCACGTCGCTGCAGTAGATGGTGGAGCGCAGGTCGGCGGGCTCCGAGGTCGTGAAACCCACCTGGTTGTTGATGATCACGTGCACGGTGCCGCCGGTGAAAAAGCCGCGCGCCTGCGACAGCTGCAGCGTCTCCATCACCACACCCTGGCCGGCGAACGCGGCGTCGCCGTGCACCAGCAGCGGCAGTACGCGCGCGGCGCGCTCATCCCCGCGGCGCTCCTGGCGCGCGCGCACCGAGCCTTCCACCACCGGATCCACGACCTCCAGATGCGAGGGGTTGAATGCCAGCGCGGTGTGCACGTTGCCGTGCGCGGTGCGCAGGTCCGCCGAGAAGCCCTTGTGGTACTTCACGTCTCCCGAGCCCTTGAGCCGGCCCGGGTCGTAAGCGCCCTCGAACTCCGAGAACAGCGCCGCGGGCGACTTGCCCAGCAGGTTCACCAGCAGGTTCAGCCGGCCGCGGTGCGCCATGCCGATGACCACCTCCTCGATGCCGGCGGCACCGCAGTTCTGGATGAGGTCATCGAGCAGGGGAATGAACGCATCCGCGCCTTCGAGCGAGATGTTGCGCTGCTCTTCGGGACTGAAGCGATGCTCGAGGCGCCCCTGCTGGAACTCATCCTGCAGCCACAGCCGCTCCTCGGAGTCGGACATGTGCGCGAACTCCGCGCCGACGTTGCCGGCGTAGATGTACTGCAGCTGCGCGAGGATGTCCCTGAGCTTCATGCGCTTCGGCACCGCGTCCGTGCGGCTGCCGGTGAAGAACTCGGTATCGAGATCCGCCGGCGTGAGGCCGAAGTAATCCAGGTCGAGCACGCGTGGCCTGGGGCGCGGGGACAGCGCCAGGGGGTCGATGCTCGCCAGCAGGTGCCCGCGGTTGATCCACACCTGAATCAGCCGCGACACCGCCGCCTGCTGGGCATTCGCCCCGGAGGCCCCCGCCACAATGCCCGTTCCCCGTCCCTGCGCCGCGCGCCGCACGATATCCGCGCGGATCGGTCCGTGCGCACACTCCGCGCCCGCGGGCGCGAGCTGGGCGAAATACTTCCGCCACCGCTCCCCTACGCTCGCCGGATCGAGAAGATATTGCTCGTAGAGGGCGTCCAGAAAGGCGGCGTTGCCGCCATAGAGGGGTGTTGGTTCGAGCATGCGGGGAAAAGGACCGGCAGACCAATAGTTTAGCGTAAAAGCCGGCCGGCGAGGGAAACGCGCCCTGCGGGGTGTCCTAGGGGGCGTTCAGAAGCCCGAATTCGTAGACAATCAGTGCGCTATAAATCACCAGCACGGTGTACAGCAGCACACCCACGGTGATGCGGCCGAAGGCCCGCAGGCGCGCCAGCTGTGTCAGCAGCACGACCCCGGCTGCGGTGAGCCCAATCCACGGCGCTCAGCGCGCGCTCGTCGGCGCGCCGCGGCCCGCGCCGCCGCGGGCTGAAGCTCCCGTGCAGCAGCGCGCGCAGCACGTGCATGCGCCGATCAGTGCGGCGGCGTTCCTGCCGACCCGGCCCGGTGGTGCTCACGGTTGTTCTTGTTATGGCGTGCTGAAGCACTCGGTGCAGCCATTGTAGCGACGTCCCGCATGTACCGGGTTCCGGCGTAGCGTGACGCCGCTCACATCCCGCAGCGACTGCGGCGCGGGCGAGGTGCGCACCCTATCCCGGGCGGCACGTTATGACACCTGCCCCGCACACCTCTATATGATCACGCCGGATGTCCGCTCCGAGCCTCAGCCTCCCGAGCCCCGGCCCACCAACGGACGGCCTGCCGGTGCCACGCCGCTACTGGGCAATCGCGGCCATCGTGCTCGCGATCGCGATGTCGGTGCTCGACAGCACCATCGTCAACATCGCGCTGCCCTCGATCGCGCGCGACCTTGGCGCCACCTCCGCCGCCTCGATCTGGGTCGTCAATGCCTACCAGCTGGCGATCCTCGTGGTGCTGCTGCCGCTCGCCGCGCTCGGCGAGGTCGTGGGTTACCGGCGCGTTTCCCAGGCGGGGCTCGTGGTGTTCACGCTCGCCTCGCTCGCTTGCGCGTGCGCGCCCACCCTGCTCACCCTTAGTATCGCGCGCGTCATCCAGGGCCTCGGGGCCGCCGGTATCATGAGCGTGAGCGGCGCGCTGGTGCGCTTCACTTACCCACAGCGCTACCTCGGGCGCGCCGTCGGCATCAACGCCTTCGTCGTCGCGACCTGCGCCGCCCTCGGTCCCACCATCGCCTCGGCGGTGCTCGCCGTGGCGCAGTGGCGCTGGCTGTTCGGCATCAACGTGCCGCTGGGCGTGCTCACCATCCTGATCGCGATCCGTGCCCTTCCGGAGACCGAGCGCACCCCGCGCCCGCTCAACTACGCTGGCGCAGCGCTCTATGCCGGCACGTTCGGGCTGCTGCTGAGCGGGCTGCAGTCCCTCGCGCATCACGCCGCAACACCGCTCGCGCTCGTGCAGATCGGCTGCGGCTGCGGGCTGGGATGGCTGCTCGCACGGCACGAGTTGCCGCGCGCCGCGCCGCTCATTCCCTTCGACCTGCTGCGCATCCGCGTCTTTTCCCTGTCACTGGCGACATCGGTGTGCTCGTTCATGGCGCAAATGACGGCGCTGATCGCGCTACCGTTCGAGATCCAGCGCCTCGGTCACAGTGCAGTTGAAACGGGTCTGTTCATGACGCCCTGGCCGCTGGCGCTGGCGCTGGCGGCGCCACTCGCCGGCAGGCTCGCGGATCGCCACGCGGCGGGCATGCTCGGAGGACTTGGGCTGCTGGTCATGGCCGCGGGCCTCATGTTGCTCGCGTTCTTTCCGGCGGGCGCCAGCCCCGCGGCATTCGTGTGGCGCATGGCGCTGTGCGGTCTGGGCTTCGGCTTCTTCCAGGCCCCCAACAACCGCGCCATCATGAACTCTGCGCCGCGCGCCCGCAGCGGCGTCGCCGGCGGCATGCTGAGCGCGGCGCGCCTGCTCGGCCAGAGCCTCGGCGCAGCCGGCGTCGCCATTTTGTTCCGCCTCTACGCCGTCGCAGGTTCAAACTTCGCACTGTGGCTCGCCGCGCTCCTCGCGCTAGCCGGCGCAGGGGTCAGCCTCGTGCGGCTGACCACACACCCGAGGGAGGGGACGACATGACTGACGTGACAGCGGGCGCGCCGGCGGCGGTCGCGCCCATCAAGCCACCCTTCACGTGGGCGACCGCGGTCGCCAAGGTACGGATGGCCGAGGACGCGTGGAACACCCGCGATCCGCAACGCGTGTCGCTCGCGTACACGGAGGACTCGGTGTGGCGCAACCGTGCCGAGTTTCTGCACGGGCGCGCGGCCATCCAGGAGTTCCTGCGCCGCAAGTGGAGTCGCGAGCTCGACTACCGGCTCATCAAGGAAATCTGGGCATTCGGCGAGAACCGCATCGCGGTACGTTTCGCCTACGAGTGGCACGACGACTCGGGAAACTGGTTCCGCTCCTACGGCAACGAGAACTGGGAGTTCGATGCCGGCGGGCTGATGCGCCGGCGCATCGCCTCCATCAACGACCTTCCCATCGCCGCAGCCGATCGCAAGTACCGCTGGAGTGCGCCCGGACCCAGACCCCAGGATCATCCCGGCCTGAGCGATCTGGGCTTGTGAGAGGGGCGAATGACCTGCTATCTCATCGGAATTTGGTCTGCGCCCGTTGTCTATTCCTGTAGCAATCTCGCCGCGAGCATTTCTCTTCGGCAAAGAACGTGGACGAAAGGCTCTGATTACAGCGCTATCCGGTTCGATCAGATCGTTGGAATCGGCGAGATCTTCACCGACTATCGGAGCAATGCGTTTCCGAATTCCGGCGGCTGGTAAGAGGCGATTAACTTATCAGTCCAATGCGCCTAAGTAACTGCTGAAATCGAGGATCTGAGCGCAACGGATCTAGTCGCGGCTCCCATTTGCTGTATACGAGGAATGTAGAGCGCTCGCTGACTGCCTTATCTAACAGAGCAAATGCCTGGTCCGTTTCGCCCAGGGCCGCGTGAATTAGCGCGAGGTCAAACGGCGAGACATAGGACTTGTTCGCGCGATCTGCAAGTGTCTGAAGGATCTTTTCCGCTTCGCGCCGATTGCCAGCGACGGCGTATGCGTGCCCCAACGCAGCGACGAAAAAAGTCTCGCCTTTTGAGACCTCGACTGCCCTCTTCAATTGGGCCAGGGCCTCCTCGGGCATTCCCTTTTGCTCGTAGGTCCATCCGAGGATGGTCCGCTCCCACGCATCGTTAGGTTGCGATCGCAGGAACTTCTCCGCCAGCCTGATGGACTGATCGTAATTGCGAGCGGCGAAGCTATGCCAGCAGAGGCACGAGATCAGCCCGTCTCCGACTGGATCCAACTCCACCGCGCGCCTGCTCTCCGCCTCCGATTCGGCTAGCCGCCCGATGGCCATGAGGTAGTGCGCATGCTCGTGGCGGACATCGGCATCGTTAGGGTTGAGCTCCAGCGCGCGCTTGAACTCCTGCTCCGCTCCCGCAAAATCCCAGTCGTAGTGCAGCTTAGCCAGCGCCAGCGCGCCATGCGCCTCCGGCAAGCGCTCGTCTTTTTGTACCGCCAGGCTCGCCGCTTCTTTCACCTTGCCCCAGCCTTCGCTGGGCGATACCGCACCGAAGAAGGCCAGAAACGAATAAGCCTGGGCCATATGAGCGTATGCAGGCGCATAGTTCGGGTCGAGCTTGATGGCCTGACGGTAGTAGTCAATGCTCTTCTGCAGATCAAGACTATCGAGGTAATAATTTGCCCGCAGGTAGTTCTCATATGCTTCCGGGTTTACTGCCTGCGCCTTTGGGGCTGGGACTGGCTTCGGACCGCCTAGTCTGCTTTCGATCTGCTTCGCGACATCAGAGGCTACCTCGTCCTGCAACGCGAGCACGTCGCGGAAGTCGCGTTCGTAGGTATCAGCCCAGAGATGCCTGTCGTCAGAGGCGCGAACCAACTGGGCAGTGATGCGCACATGACTGCCGGAGCGCTGCACTGACCCTTCAACCACGGCGTCTACCTTGAGCTCACGCGCGATTGCGGGCAGAGCCTTCTTGGCCGTCTTGTACTGGATCGCCGAGGTGTGGGAGATCACTTGCAGACTCTCCATTCGGGCCAGATCGGTAGTCAGCGCCTCCGTCATGCCGTCGGCGATGTAGTCTTGCGCGGCATCACCGGAGAGATTCTGCAACGGTAACACCGCGATTGTCCGCACCGGCGGGGGATGACCGCCAAGCAAACGTGCCCGCCATTCGCCCGGGTCGAGCCATAGAAGCAAAGTCACGGCAGTCGCAGCGAGGACCGCGGCAACTAGAGCAACACGCCACCGCGTCGTGGACGTAACAGTTTTCGCATCTTCGCCTTCGCGCGAAGCGATTTCGGCGGACGCTTGCCCGACGCTCTTCGCCGCTAAGTTCTGCACTGGTGCCGCGAAGAGATAGCCACGTTTCGGCACCGTCTCGACGTATTCCTGCCCATTGCCGCGGCCAGCCAGCGCCCGCCGGATGATCGAGATGTTGTGGGCCAGATTGACCTCTTCGACAACGGTTTCCGGCCAGATCTTCTTCATCAGATCATCTTTCTCCAGCAGATGGCCGCTGTTTTCAATCAGCAGAACCAGGAGATCGAACGCCTTGGGGGGCAGGGGCACAGCCTGGCCATCATGCAGGAGGAGCCTCTCGGTAGGGTCCAAGCGGAAGGGTCCAAACTCGAATAAGCGCTTTTCCGGGCGCATGTTGCGGCCGTTCAAGAAAACCGTCAGGAAACCTTAACTTTTCCCAAAGACTTCTGAGAAGGCTTGCCTCTAGCGTCCGGAAGTAATCGGGACGCGCCGACCTCGGAGTCAGAAGGCAAGAGAGTGCGGCTCGATTCCAGCGAAGCTCCACTGAGTGTACAGCGGTCCGGCGGCTCGTGGGCGGAGGCGCGGCAAGCCAAAGGTCGTCTCTGTAACGCTTGCCCTGGGAAAGCGAATTTCCTGAGGGAAATGCTGGCTCAAATGAACAAAGTCCATGTTCTCCAAACGATCGAATGTTGGAGCGTCTTACGAGGAAAAGAGGAGATAGAGATGAAAAACCTTAGAATAGCTGTGCTTACGGTAGCGCTGCTGGTAGCTGGCCTGACCGTACCATTCGGGACGACTCTCGCCGGATCTAAGCAGCACCTGAACTTCAAATCAATCGATGTCGCTTTGCCTGGTGTTACTTTCACCGCCGCTTTGGGAATCAATGCGCAGGGCGATATCGTTGGCCGCTACGCCGTAGGAACTGTTGGCCACGGCTATTTGTTGAGCGATGGCACGTACACGACAATTGATGATCCAAATGGCATTGGCCGCAGCCAGGCGCAGGGAATCACCGAGGAGGGCGAGATCGTGGGCTACTACGCCGTTCCGGTTCCGACCACGGTGGATCCGGCGGGGGCCTTTACGCGGAGCTTCCTCCGGGATCCGGACGGCACCTTTTCCCCCATCGGCGTCCCCGGGGCCAACAACACGTTGGCCATCAAGATAAGCCCGACCGGTAAGGTCGTGGGTTGCTTCCACAATTTGAGTTTCGATTTCCTGACGACGATGCACGGCTTTGTGTTGCAGGACGGAAACTACGAGGAGTTCCCCGTGCCTGGCAGCATGCACAATGGAATAACGCCGAACGGCCGGACGATCGTCGGCGTGGTCTTTCCGACCGTCAGCACCTTCCATGCTTACATGGTGCACGACGGAGTCTTCCAAATGATCGATCCACCAAGCGCCGTAGTGTCCGATGCTCGTGACATTAATTCTTCCCGCGAGATTGTCGGGTTCTTTACCGACTCTGCGAATAAGACTCATGGCTTCCTGCTCAGAAAGGGCGAGTTCACTACCATCGACTTTCCAGGTGGAGACGTGGTCGCCACGCAGGCACGCGGTATCAACCCTCAGGGCGACATCGTCGGCTTCTATGTTTCTAGAGATGCCTCGGGCCTATTGCACACGCACGGATTCGTCGCAACCGGGAACGGAGACAAAGACTGAGGACAACGTGCAGGACAAGCCAACTAGGAGATGACCCCATGACCGTGTTCGATGCCAGCACTCCAATGCAGATACGGGGTGGTGCTGGAGCTATCCGCGGACGCGGTGGCGACGGAAGCCCGGGAATGGTCCGCAGGCGCTCGCAGGCGGCCGAGTGGCAGCCGGGCGGCAGTAGACCAACCAGCTACCCGCTTGCCGCCCTGAGACGCAGGGCATTGGCAATCACGGATACCGACGAAACGCTCATGGCAAGGGCCGCAACAAGGGGGCTCAGGAGCCAGCCCGTCAGCGGGTACAGCACCCCCGCCGCAAGCGGAATCCCCAGGGCGTTGTAACCGAAGGCGAACAGCAGATTCTGGTGGATGTTCCGCACGGTGGCCTCGCTCAACTGCCGGGCACGAACGATTCCGCGCAAATCACCCTTGACCAGCGTGATTTGCGCGCTTTCCATGGCAATGTCGGCTCCAGTCCCCATTGCGATACCGACATCGGAATCTTCTCCCCCGGCCGAACGCGCAACCGATCCCCGACCGCGAGGGACTCGAGCGGGACGTCCTCCTCCTCACCTCCGGCAGCAATGCGACGCGCCGTCTTGCGAGACAGCGCGAGCAGCTGCCGGATGGCGACACTGGTGCGCCCTCTGCTCTAGCGTAGACTTAAGCGCATGCACGAAGCCCGGTGTGGTGGGCAAGGATTGCGCCGGGATCGACTTCGGACGATTGGCCCGCGGCTGGTTGCCCGCCGCTCTTTCTTCGGACGCGCACTGCTCACGGCCTTCGCGCTGGCCTGCGCGACCACCGTGCCGGCGAGCGCCGCAGATCCAGCAGCCCGGCGTGCACCGCGCGTGCCAGGGCTCGCGCCGCTCCCCAGGGTCACCTCACCCAGGCTCTACGTGATCGATTGCGGCACGCTCGTCTACAACCGTCCCGAGGACTACAACCTCACGCGCGAGGAAGTAGCCGACACCAACATGTCGGTGCCGTGCTTCCTCGTCATCCACGCGAACGGAATCCTGCTCTTCGATACCGGGCTCTCCGATCGCCTGGTGGGCCGGCCGCTCTACGAGAACGTGGATGGCGGCTACGGGCAGATCAAGTTCAATAGCCTCCGCGGCCAGCTTGCCGATATCGGTATAACGCCCGTCGACATTACCTACCTCGCGATCTCGCACTCGCATTTCGATCACGTCGGCAACGCCAACGACTATGCGGGCTCGACCTGGTTGGCGCAGAAGGCTGAGCGTGACTTCATGTTCGGCACCAACGCGGATCGCGCGTACGTCCCGCTCTATGCGGCTCTCGCCCACGCCCGCACGGTGGTGTTCGACGGCGATCACGACGTATTCGGCGACGGCACTGTGATTCTCAAGTTCACGCCCGGGCACACCCCGGGGCATCAGGCACTCTACGTGAAGCTCGCGAAAACGGGCGGCGTCGTGATCTCGGGAGATCTCTATCACTACGCCGAGGAGCGGACGCTGCACCGTATGCCGAAGGAGGAAGAGAGCACGGGCACTCCGAGATCGCGGGAGATGATCGAGCGGTTCCTGAAGGAGAAGAACGCGCAGCTCTGGATCGGCCACAGCACCGCATTCTTCAAGAATGCGATCAAGTCGCCCGGCTGGTACGACTGAGGACCTCGCATGGAGTACATCCAGTTCGGGCAAACGGACCTCAAGGTGTCGCAGCTCTGCCTCGGCACCATGTCGATGGGCAGCTCCGCCTGGAAGAGCTGGGTGCTCGACGAGCCTGACTCGGTTCCGATCCTACGGCGCGCCCTCGACCTCGGCATCAACTTCTTCGACATGGCCGACTGGTATTCCACCGGCCGCAATGAGGAGGTCGTGGGCCGGAACTTGCTGAAGATGACCGGACGCGAGCGGCTGGTGCTCGCAACCAAGGTCTTCTACCCGATGAGCGACGACCCGAGCGATCGAGGTCTGTCACGCGAGCACATCGCGATCTCGATCGACCGGTCGCTTAAGCGGATAGGCACCGACTATGTCGACCTCTACGTGATCCACGCTTTCGATGCTGACACGCCCGTCGAGGAGACCATGGAGGCGCTGCACGATGCGGTCCGTGCCGGCAAGGTGTGCTATCTCGGCGCGTCCACCATGTATACGTGGCAGTTCGCGAAGATGAACCACGTGGCGGCCGTGAACGGGTGGACGCCATTCGTGAACATGCAGTGCCAGTACAACCTGCTGTATCCGCCGCCACCGCGCGCACGGCTCACGACTTCTACCAGGAATACTATGGCGACGACATTGATCGCGAGATCGCACGCCGCGTGCGCGAAGTCGCCGCGCGCCGGGGCGTGAGTGCGGCACACGTCGCGATGGCGTGGGTCGCGGGCAGCCCCAACCACAACGTTCCGATCGTGGGTGCCGCGAAGACGGCGCATCTCGACGTCGCCGTGGAGGCGCTTGGGCTTGAGCTCGATGCCGGGGACCGGGCCTTCCTCGAGGCCCCCTATCGGCCACGCGACGAGATCAACGATCAGAATCCGGTGCGCCGTCCCCGCGCACTGCATCCGGGCTGAGCCCGCCGTGGGCTAGACCTTAAGCCACGGGCTGTCCTCTCGAACCTCGATCAGGGTCGGACGATCCGCGATGAGCGCCTCGCGCACGGATTGCGCCAGGTGCTCGGCGCTCGCGGCGCGGGTGGCGTGACAGCCGAGGCTCTCTGCCAGTCGCAGAAAGTCCGGGCTCCTCGGCTCCACGCCGATGCGCGGAATGTGCCGCTCGTCCATTCCCTCCCCGATCGCCTGCAAGGCATCGTTGTTCCAAACGATGACCGGAAGCGCGAGGCGTTCCTCTGCCGCCGTTGCCAGCTCGCTGACCGTGAACATGATTCCGCCGTCGCCCGCGACGGCGATCACCGGCCGATGCGGCGCGCCGATCTTGGCACCAATGGCCATCGGCAGCGCCGGACCGAGGGCGCAATAGTTGCCGGAGTAGTACCAGCAGCGCTCCATTTCCATCGGCATGGCGAAGGTACCGGTATACACAATCTGCGTGGCGTCGCCCATCACGATGGCGTCCGCCGGCAGGGCCGGACGCAGGATCTTCCAGACGCGCGCGTGCAGCTTCTCGAGGTCGGTCATTTTCGCGGCATTGAGCGCGAGGATCTCCCGGACCCGGCTATCGCCCTGCGAGCGCTGTGCGGCCGGCTTGCACCTGGCGAGCGCCGACGACAGGGCGAGCATCGCGGCACGGGCGTCGGCCTGGATCGGCACCGCCGCCGAATACATCGATGTCAGTTCCGTGGGGTCGATGTCGATGCGGATGATGTCCCCCGCTATTTCGAGTTTCGCCAGGAAGTGGTCGCCTGCCGCGACTTCCGAGCCCACCAGCAGCACGACATCGGCGTCGGCGAGTGCCTGCTTGCTCGCTTCCTGCAGGAGCGAGCAGCCCAGGGACAACGGGTGGGAATCCGGCAATATTCCCTTGCCGGCATTGCTGGCGAGAACCGGCGCTCCGATGCGCTCCGCGATGTCAGTCAGTGGCTTGCGCGTGCCGACGGCGCCGCCCCCGACGAGGATCAGCGGGCGCTTGGCCCGCGCGAGGCGATCCGCGGCCTCATCGATCGCGGCCGGATCGGGCATCGGCAAGGACGGTGCGCGCCGCGCCTTCCACTCCGCCTCGATGGGCGCCGGGAGGACGTCCCGAGGCAGCGACAGGTGTACCGGGCGCGGCCGGCTGCCGCGAAACACAGCATAGGCACGCGCAATCAATTCCGGCAGCTCGTCCGGATATCGGACCATGGCGCTGAACGCGGTGAACCCGGCCGTGACCGCCGCCTGATCAGTGAGCTCGTGGATCGCTCCCCAGCCTTTCCCCTGAGTTGGGGCGGGAGAGGCCCCGGACAGTACGAGCATGGGTTGCGAATCGCAGTACGCCTGCGCAATGCCGGTCGCCGCGTTGGTGACGCCAGGCCCGCCAATGATCGTGCAGACTCCTGGCTTGCCGGTCGCGCGCGCGTAGCCGTCGGCCATGAAGCTGGCGCCCTGCTCGTTGCGACACTGCACGTGGCGGATCCCTGTACGCGCGATGCCACGGTACAGCTCGAGAGTCATCGTACCGGCCATGCCGAACACGGTATCCACCTCGTAGGCCGCGAGCAGCCTCATCACGGCCTCACCGCATGTCATGGCGCTCACGTGTTCCCTCTGCACTCGGATGATTGAGCGGCACGGAGGCCGCTACACGCGCCAGCGGCGCTGCTCCTCTGCCGGCAGATCGTAGCCGGCCAGGAAGGCGGCGAACCGCTGACCCTCGGCCACGGCGTCGAGCTCCGGGCGGACGAGGTAGCGAGGTGGGAGTGCCACGCCCCGATGTCGCAGCAGCGGAGCCAGTCGGCGCCAGTGCAGCCCCTCGCCCGGCTCACCGCGCACCCCGACGGCCACCACCGCATAGCCGTGGTGCGCGTACTCCGCGACCTGATCGGCGATCACCGCCAGCAGCAGGCCGTGCCCGCCCTTCGGCGGCAGCTGCAGCACGCCGTAGCCGCTGGCCTCCAGCACCCCGAGCACGTCGGGTAGCGCCGTGCGGGCCCGCTCTGGCGGATTGATCAGTGCGTCGGGCACCAGCGCCATACGCCAGCCGCGCGCATCGACGTTCACGGCGCCGCCGGTCCGTCATCGCGCGAGCCCTCGGTGGTCTCGCGACTGTCCAGGAACTGCTCCAGGTCGCGGCGCGAGCCGGCCTCGTCGAAGCGGCCCATGTCCAGTGCCCACCCGGTCGCCGGCAGGGGCGGTAAACCCCGGCGTGCCAGCTCAGCCTCCAATTCCTCGATCCACACGCCCCGGCGCGGCACGATCTCCCAGTCATCTTCGGGCCGGTTGGGCCGCCCGCCCCACTCGGGCTTGCTGGAGGTGAAGCGCACACCGGTGGAGGGGCTGCCGTCGAGACCAATCAGGATCACCTCGTCGCCACTGCGCAGGT
>WNGO01002086.1_pt1 | contig 18740 bp, 20 predicted proteins | sample 5400511 | NCBI WGS metagenome assembly WNGO01 (sample SAMN13153380, study PRJNA577476) | soil metagenome | isolation source: 20 cm soil or saprolite under Garry oak tree replicate 2 | place: USA:California | collected 2016-06-15 | reverse complement strand
AGCGAGCGCGAATCGAGGCCCGGGTGCGTGACAGGGGTCTGGACGGGCGGGTCGCCGTCCGGGGCCAGGTCTCGGATGCCGAGCTGCAGGCGGCCTACGCCGGGGCGGATGCGTTCGTGCTGCCCGCCGTCGTGGACCGGCGCGGCGACACCGAGGGGCTGGGGGTCGTGTTGCTGGAGGCGATGAACCATCGGGTGCCCGTGATCGCCAGCGCGATCGGCGGCATTACGGACATCGTGGAAGACGGCGTGTCGGGACTGCTGGTGCCGCCGGGCGATGCGCCGGCATTGGCCGCCGCGCTGAGCCGCTTGGCAGGCGCCCCCGACCTGGCCGCGGGCCTGGGCGAGGCGGGCTACCGGCGGTTGCGGGAGCGGTTCGACTGGGACGCGATCACGCGGCGCTGGCTGGAGGTGTACGCGGCGGCCGTGCGCCGGGGCTAGGAGTCACGAGGCCCTCCGTCTCCGCCGGTCGGCCGGTCCGGCGGCCGTCGGAGGGCCCGCACTTCCTCACGCACCCCCGCGAGCATCTCGCCCACGAACCCGAAGCCGAACAGCATCAGGCCGGCCAGCACGAGCAGCAGCACGAGGTAGAGAAACGCGCGGTTGCCCTGCTGGTACACGTAGCGCTCGATCAAAGCGTACAGGGCCACCAGGAAACCCAGGAAGATGAGCACGGCGCCGGGGACGCCGAAGAACAGCAGCGGCTTGCGCCCGAACCGGAGCTGGAACCACACCGACACGAGGTCCAGCACGCCGACCGGGATGCGCCCGATGCCGAACTTCGACTTCCCCGCCCGGCGCGGCAGCAGCGGCACCGGCCGCTCGGCGAGCCGGAAGCCCTGCGCCGCGGCGATGACCACCATGAAGCGATGCCAATCGGGCCGGGTGGTCAGGCCGTCCATCACCTCCCGCCGGTACGCCTTCACCGAGTTCAGGTCAGTGACGCGGACGCCGAACAACCAGCGGCACAGGCCGTTGTAGACCCAGGACACGAAGCGCTTTTCGTAATGGCCCTGTTTGGTGCCGGTGACGATGTCGGCGGCGTCGTCGAGGATCGGCTGCACCAGGGAGGGGATGTCGCTCGGGCGGTATTGCAGGTCCGCGGGATAGAACACGAGGACGCGGCCGCGCGCGGCATCGCCCCCCGAGGCCAGGGCGTCGGCGATGCCGCGCTGGCTGCGGTGCGTGACCACGTGCACGAACGGATGCTTGGCCGCGAGCTCGCGCAGCGCGTCGGGGGTGGCGTCGCGGCTGCCGTCGTCGATGATCACGACTTCACAGCTGTACGGCAGGGGCAGCAGCGCCTCCCGCGCCTGGCGCACGAATTCCGGCAGATTCTCGGCTTCGTCCTTGGCGGGCACGAGGACGCTCACCTCGGGAGTGGCCGTCCCCGTGGCGAGGCTCACAGCCGCTTGCGCATCCGGGCGGGCAGGATGCTCAGCTGGTCGCGGTACTTGGCGACCGTCCGCCGGGCGATCTTGACGCCCCGCTGCGCGAACATTTCCACGATCTGCTGGTCGGTCAGCGGGTTCTTGGGATCTTCGTCCCCCACCATCTTCTGAATCTGGGCCCGGATGGCGCGGGCGCTCGCGTCCTCGCCGGTGGTGGTGGAGAGGCCGCTCGAGAAGAAGAACTTGAGCGGCAGGAGCCCGCGCGGGGTCTGCACGTACTTCTCGTTCGTCACCCGGCTGACGGTGCTCTCGTGCATGTTGATCACGTCCGCCACCTCGCGCAGGGTGAGCGGCTTCAGGTATTCCACGCCCTTCTCGAAGAAGTCGCGCTGGCGATCGACGATGAAATTCATCACCTTGAGCATCGTCTGGCGCCGCTGCTCGATCGCCTGGATCATCCAGTGCGCGCTGTTCATGCGCTGGTTGATGAAGTCCTTGTTCTCGCCCTGGAATTTTTTCTTGTCGCGCGCGATGTCCTGGTAGGTTTTCGAGATGCGCAGGCGCGGCAGCCCGGCGTCGTTGAGGAATACTTTGTATTGCCCGTCGATCTTCTCGACGACCAGGTCCGGAATGATGTACGCATCGTTGGCGGCCGAGTGCTGCAGGCCCGGCTTCGGGTCGAGCTTGGCGAGGTCGTCGGCGACCTTCTGCACCTCGGTTCGGTGGCGTCGAGTCCGAACCGCTTGCCCAGGTCGCTCCAGCGGTGCGCCTTGAGGTCGTCGAAGGCGTCACGTACCAGCCGGTACGCCAGGGTGTCGGTCTCGGAGCGCGCCTCGAGCTGGAGCAGCAGGCACTCGCGCAGGTCGCGGGCCCCCACACCGGGGGGATCGAGCTTCTGGATGATCCGGAGCATCTCCTCGGCTTCGGCGGTCGTGAACAGCTGCGGCTGGACGTCCTGCTCCGACTCGGCGACGTGCTCCTGCAGCAGCTGGTTTGCGCCGCGCATCATCTCTTCGAGCGTGGCGCCGAGGTAGCCGTCCTCCGCGATGTTCCCGATGAATTCTTCGGCGAGGAGCTGCTGGCGCGGCGTCAGGTCGAGCAGCCGCATCTGCTCCCGCAGGTAGTCGGACAGGTCCTTGCTTTCGACCGGCACGGGCTCGACGTATTCCCGCGCTTCGCTCATGTCGCGCGGCGGCGCGCCCGAGTCCGAGCCGTCGTCCAGGAGGATCTCCTCCCAGTTGGGCTCGTCGTTGGCCTCCGCTTCTTTCTTGTCCTCCTTGGCCTCCTCGGCCAGGGGCACCTCCGTCTCCTCCTCGGGCTCGATGAGCTCGAGGAACGGGTTGCCGAGCAGCTCCTGCTTCAGGTGCTGCTGGAGATCGAGCAGCGGCATGTACAGCAGGTCCATGGCCTGGTACAGCCGCGGATTGATGCGGAGCTGTTGCGAGAGTCCAGTGTGCTGCTGCAGGCCGGTCTTCATACGGGTTGTAGCTGGCTTCCTCCCAGGCGCGTGCGTAGGCGCGCCGTGAGAGTAGGCCCGAGGTAGAGGTTCGCCACGCGGTCGTCGAACACCAGCTCACGCACGGTGCCGGCGACCTGCACTTTGCCTTCGAACATGATGTACGCGCGGTCCACGATGTCGAGCGTCTGCTCCACGTTGTGATCGGTGATGAGCACGCCGATGCCCCGGTGCCGCAGGCCCGCCACGATGGTCTGGATGTCGTGCACGGCGATCGGATCGACGCCGGCGAACGGCTCGTCCAGCAGCATGAATTTGGGCTCGGTGACGAGCGCCCGGGTAATCTCCAGGCGCCGCCGCTCGCCGCCCGACAACTGGAACCCCTTTTGGCGCCGCAGGTGCTTGATGGCGAGCTCGTCGAGCAGGTGCTCGAGGCGATCCGCCTGCTCCGCGGCGCCGAGCGGCAGGGTCTCGAGAATCGCCCGCACGTTCTCCTCGACCGTGAGCTTGCGGAACACCGACGGCTCCTGCGCCAGGTAGCCGATGCCCATGCGCGCCCGGCGGTACATCGGCTCGGGCGTGATGTCCCGCCCGTCGAGCACGATCTCACCGCCGTCGGGACGGATCAAGCCGGTGATCATGTAGAAGCAGGTGGTCTTCCCCGCCCCGTTGGGGCCGAGCAGGCCCACGATCTCTCCCTGCTCGAGCCGCACGCTCACCTCGTTCACCACGCGGCGACCCTTGTACGTCTTGACCAGCCCATGGGCCTCGAGGCGGCTCCCACCCGAGACCACGGCATGCTCGCCGCTGGGCGACTCGGCGCGCGCCAACGCGCGCTCCGCGGCCTCGAGCAGCCGGTCCGCCACGCCGGCGCGGTCGGCCGCGAGCTCGGCCCACGCCTCGGCGGTGAACGCCACCGTCACCGGGTCCTCCGGCACGCCCAGCGCGTAGGTGACGACCTTCAGGAGCGCGAGCCGCGGCAGGACCGACGTCCGGAGGCTGGCGCGGAACTCCTCGACCGACAAGGCTCCGAGCTCGGGCAGGCCGGCGTCCCGGGAGTGCGCGCGCAGCTTGAGGAACTCCTCGCGGTACGCCACCGCGAGCTCGTCGAACGGCGCCCGTCCCTCGCCGTCCCCGATGCGTGCCAGCGCCGCGGCCGCCAGGGGTAGCGACGAGTCCCGCGCGGCCAGGAGATTCGCGAGGGTCGTCATCGCACGGGCGCCTTCGGCTTCTTGGTCCTGTCCAGCGCCTTCTTGGTGGTGTCCGACGCTTGTTTCTTGGTCGTATCCGGCGGCGCGGGCTCGAGCTGCACGCCGTCGGCGCGTCCGGTGACGAACACGCGATCGACTTTGCCCGCCGCGAGGGTGATGTCGATCTTCGCCCCGCGCGAGTAGTTGACCGACGGCAGCGAGTCGCGCTGGTTGTACTGGTGCGTGAGGACGCGGGCCGATCCGCGCGAGACCAGGTGGCGCAGCCTGCTCTTGGGCTGCGCTGAGTGGGGAGGGTCGGCCTCCTGCGCCCAGTGCGCCGTGAGCGAATCGCCCGCAATCCAGTCCGGGGTGGTATCCCGCTTGGCCGTAGAATCCCGCTGGGCGGTCGAGTCGCGTTTCAGGGTCGAGAACGCATGCCCGAACGCCCGCACTTCGGTGAGCACCTGTTCCGGGACGTCGAGGGCGAGCGAGTCGGCCCGGATCGTGGTGACACTCGAGACCGCCCGGGCGCGGACCGAGTCCTTGGGGCCCCAGGCGAACGCCTGCTGCAGCTTCTTGCGGTCGAGGCGCAGATGAATCGTGTCGGCGGTGAGATGCCAATCGGAGCCGGTGGCCACGCCGTTGCCGAGCGCCTTGACGAGCTGGATGTCGTGACCCTTGAGGCCGAGCTCGATGCGCGTGCCGGTGAGCGTGTAGGATTCCGTTCCCTTGCCCTCGACCCGCGGCTTGCCCAGGAGCAGCCCGAATCCCGCGAGCTGGTCGAGCTGCATCGAGTCACCCCGCGCCGCGAAGTCGCTGCGATCGATCGTCACGGCTCCCCCGCCCCACATGCGATCGTTGCCTTTGAAGCGTACCCGATCCGCGACGATGACGTACGGCTCGGCGGAATCGGCGCTGCCGCGGTAGTCGATCGTCGGGCGGCCCGTGGCGTACATCTCGAGCGTGTCCCGTACGCCCTTCAACGCCCGGTAATAGGTCAGGTTGGGACCGCGCAGCACCGAGCCGCTGTTGCGGTTCACGGCGACCACGTTCTTGTGCGCGTCGAGCCGCTCCTGACGCATGAAATACGCCGCGGTCGTCGCATCCAGCGTCATCGCCGTGTCTCGGATGTGTACCGGGTTCTTCTGGCCGATCATGTCGAAGCGTTTGAGACCCGCGAACCAGGCGACGCTGTCGGCGGCGAGCGTGCTTCCGGTGCCCTGACAGTGGGCCAGCACCCCACCGCCCGCGAACACATTGGTCTCCCCGACGCGCACCTCGACCTGTTGCGCCTGCCGTCCGACCGAGTCGATGACGATGGTGCAAGGTCGCCCCCCGGCCGTATCGGGGGACGAGGCAGGTTGCTGAACGAAGGCGACGAGGAGCACAGTGGCCATCATTGGTTCGGGAGCGTGAAGTTCCCGCCCTTTCCGGTCACGTGTGTCGCCGTCACCACCTTGAAGTCGGGATCCGCCGTGAACCCGGTTCCCAAGATGTGCCGTGTCGGCTCGTCGAATACGAAGTCGCGGTCGGAGCTGACCTGATTCTTGGCCTGGCTGTAGCGGATCACCTCGGTGTGGAGCGTCGCGCCATCGGTCCGCACCACCACCACGTTGCCCCGTGCCTCCATGTCGCCCGAGCGCCAGTGGTAGGTGCCCTCGCGCGAGGTGAGGGTCGATGTCTGGTCGCCGCGCGTATCGTAGAACGTGATGTGCACGTTGCGGAGCTCGGCCGTCTGCGAAGGCGAGTAGAAATATGCCGTATCGGCGCGTACGTGCGCGCGCTGGATGCCCGCGTTGGTGACAAAATGCGACATGCCGACCAGGACTTGGTCGGCGGAATCGGCGGCGGAGATGGTCCGTGCTGCTCCATGAGCCGCACGGCGGCACCGGCGAGCTCGTCCCGGGTGGTGGTTTTGGGCGTCGGCGTCATGACGTCGCCCACCGGGAGGTCGAGGAAGGCGTCGGTCTTTTCCATGACGCGAGTGAGGTCGCCGGCGGTGACCACGCCGACCAGACTCCCCGCCTGATCCACGATCGCGACGGTGCCCCGCTTCTCGGCGAGCAGCACGACGCACTCGCGCATGGGGCGGTCGGGCCCGAGGGTGGGGATCTGGCCCGTGAGCATCACGTCCCCGACGCGCAGCAGGAGGTTCCGGCCCAGCGCCCCGCCGGGGTGCAGCGCGGCGAAGTCCTCACGACGGAAGCCCTTCACTTCGAGCAGAGTCACGGCGAGGGCGTCGCCCAGCGCCAGCGCGGCGGTGGTGCTGGCGGTGGGCGCGAGCGTCTCGGGGCACGCCTCTTCGGCGACGCTCGCGTCGAGCACCACGTCCACCTGGCGGGCGAGCACGGAGTCGGGGTCGCCCGTCAGGGCGATCAGGCGCACGCCCAGGCGCTTGAGCTGGCTCACGAGGCCGAACAGCTCGTCCGACGCCCCGCTCCGGGACAGGAGAATGGCCACATCGTGCCGCCCGACGATCCCCAGGTCGCCGTGCAGCGAGTCGACGGGGTGGAGGAACGACGCGGGCGTGCCGGTCGAGGTGAAGGTCGCGGCGATCTTGCGTGCGATGAGGCCGGACTTGCCGACCCCCGAGACGATCACCCGCCCGGCCGCGTCCGCCAGGAGACCCACGGCCGCGGCGAACGCCGGCCCCAGTCGCTGGGCCACGCGCCCGATGGCGTTCGCTTCGAGGGCGAGCACGCGGCGCCCGCGCTCAACGAGATCGCTGGGCTCCGTGCGGGACATCGCCGCGCTCCAGAAAGTACGTCGTGAGGAGACTGTGCCACTCGCCGCGCGCCTTGAGGATCTGCTCGGCCACCTCGCGCACGGCGCCCTGGCCGCCCGGCACGTCCGTGACGACGCGCGCCGCCGCTTTGACCTCCGGCACCGCGTTCGCGACCGCGACCGGCAATCCCACGCGCGTGAGCACCGGGAGATCGGCGAGGTCGTCGCCCACGAACGCGCACTCGTCCCACCCGAGCCCGCGGCGGGCCAGGAGCGCGTCGAACGCCGGCAGCTTGCGGGCCGTGGGGTCCTGGATCAGCTCGTCCACCTCCAGCTCGCGTGCCCGCAGCGCCGTGGCCGTCGATTCCCGCCCCGTCAGCCACACGACGACGAGCCCCGCCGAGCGGAGCATGCGGATGCCGAGGCCGTCCTGGATGTGAAAGCGCTTGAATTCGACCGGGTGATCGCCGACCACTCCGAGGTAGACGCCGTTGTCGGTGAGCACACCGTCGACGTCGAAGCCGACGAGCTTGAGGCGGCGGGCGAGGGCGGCATCAAGCACGGACCGTCTCCCGCGCTGAATGCCACACGTCCAGTGCGACCCGCACGATCCCCTCCAGCCGGTCCAGCGGGATCATGTTCGGCCCGTCGGACGGGGCCCGATCGGGATCGGGGTGCGTCTCGAGGAAGAATCCGTCCGCGCCGGCCGCCGCGGCCGCGTACAAGAGGGGCGGGATGAACCGGCGCAGGCCGCCGCTGGCGCCATCGAGTCCCTGCCCCGGCTGTTGCACCGCATGGGTCGCGTCGAATATCACGGGGGCGCCGCACGCCGCGCGCAGCCGCGCGAAGTTGCGCATGTCCACGACCAGGTCGCCGTAGCCGAAGAAGGTGCCGCGCTCGGTGACGGCCACTTCCGGGGCTTTCCCGCCGGCGCGCACCTTCTCCACGGCGCCCGCCATCCCGTCCGGAGACATCCACTGTCCCTTTTTCACGTTCACGGCACGACCGCCGCGTCCCGCCGCCACGAGCAGATCGGTCTGACGGCAGAGAAACGCCGGGATCTGTAGGACGTCCGCCACCTGGGCCGCCGCCGGCACCTGGGCGGCCTCGTGGACGTCGGTGAGGATCGGCAGGCCGGTCTCCGCGCGCACCCGCGCGAGCGCCTCGAGACCACGCTCGGCGCCGGGACCGCGGGCGCCCGCGAGCCGCGACCGATTCGCCTTGTCGTACGACCCCTTGTAGATGACGTGCACGCCCAGCGCCACCCCCAGCTCCGCGAGCGCGGCCGCGACCCGAAGATTCAGGTCGTCCGACTCGACGACGCACGGCCCCGCGATGAGAAACGGGGTGGCCCCCCTCCCGGCGGCGAAGTGCTGCGCCACGTCAGTCGCGCCGGCCGGCGAGCTGCGACGGCCGCTCGGCCGGGGTGGAGGCGGGCAGGCTCCGGGCGCGATGCTGCTGACGCGCCGCGCCCACGAAGCCGGCGAACAGCGGGTGCGGCCGCGTGGGACGCGACTTGAGCTCCGGATGGAACTGGCAGCCGATGAACCACGGGTGATCGGGCAGCTCGATCATCTCCACGAGCGAGCCGTCGGGCGAGAGGCCGGAGCAGCGCATGCCGTATTCGGCGAGGACGTCGCGGTAGGCGTTCGACACCTCGTAGCGGTGCCGGTGCCGCTCGCTCACTTCGAGCGCCCCGTAGGCCTGGGCGACACGCGACCCGGGCCGCAGCTTGCAGGGGTAGGCGCCCAGCCGCATCGTCCCCCCCAGCTCCTGAATCCCTTCCTGGGAGCGCAGCAGCGCGATCACCGGGTTCTCGCACTCGGGGGCGAACTCGCTCGAGTTGGTGTCGGGCAGCTTGACCACGTCGCGCGCGAACTCGATGATCGCCGACTGCAGGCCGAGACAAATCCCGAAGAAGGGGAGCTTGTGCTCCCGCGCCCAGCGGATCGCTTCCAGCATTCCCTCCACCCCGCGTACGCCGAACCCGCCCGGGACGAGCAGGCCGTCGTAGCTGGCGAGCAGCTCGCCCGCGGCCGCCTGGTCGGTGAAGCGGTCGGACGAGATCCACTCGACCTGGGCGCCGCACTCGTTGGCGATCCCACCGTGCACCAGCGCCTCGTGGATGCTCTTGTAGCTGTCCGCGAGCTCGGTGTACTTCCCCACCACCGCGATGCGCACCCGCTCCGCGGGGTTCAAGATCCTGTCCACCATCTGCGCCCAGCCCCGCAGATCGGGCTCTTTGGTCTCGAGGTGCAGCCGCATGCAGACTTCGCGGTCGAGCCCCTGATCGTGCAGCTTGAGGGGGATCTCGTAAATCGATCGCACGTCGGGACTCTCGACCACGCAGCCGAAGTCGACGTTGCAGAACTGCGCGATCTTGCGCTTCAACTCTTCCGAGAGCGGCCGCTCGGTGCGGCAGATCAGGATGTCGGGCTGGATTCCGATCTGCATCAGCTCGCGGACGGAATGTTGCGTGGGCTTGGTCTTGAGCTCGGCGGTGGCGGAGATGAACGGAACGAGGGTGAGGTGGATGAACAGCGTATTGTCGCGACCCACTTCCTGGCGGAACTGACGGATCGCCTCGAGGAACGGCAGCGACTCGATGTCGCCCACCGTGCCGCCGATTTCCGTGATCACGACGTCGTGATCGGGGGCGAGCCGCCGGATCGCCGTCTTGATCTCGTCCGTGATGTGCGGGATCACCTGCACGGTCGAGCCGAGGTATTCGCCCCGCCGCTCCTTGGTGATCACGGAGAGGTAGATCCGCCCGGTGGTCACGTTGTTGACCTGCGACAGGGAGCGGTCGATGAACCGCTCGTAGTGTCCCAGGTCGAGATCGGTCTCGGCCCCGTCGTCGGTGACGTACACTTCGCCGTGCTGGAACGGCGACATGGTGCCGGGATCGACGTTGATGTAGGGATCGAACTTCTGGATCGTGACCCGAAGGCCCCGCTCCACCAGCAGGCGCCCGAGCGAGGCGGCCGCGATGCCCTTGCCGAGCGACGAGACCACGCCACCGGTCACGAAGATGTACTTCGTCGAGCTCACGGACTCACCTCCTTCAGGTGCCGGGTCAACCGCGCTTCCGCGTACCGCAGGTCCTCCGCCGTGTCCACGCCGGGCGCCGCCGGGCCGGCGCACACCGCCACGCCGATCGGCACGCCGTGCAGCAACGGCCGCAGCTGCTCCAGTCGCTCCCACCGCTCCTCGGGCACGGGCGGCAGCCGCACCCAGCGCTCGAGGGCGTCGCGCGTGTAGGCATATACGCCCACGTGCTGGTGATACCGCACCGAGCCCGTGCCGTCGCGGTCGAACGGGATCGGTGCCCGCGAGAAATACACGGCGCGCCCGCGCGCATCCACCACGACCTTCACGCGCGCCGGGTCCGTCGCCAAGGCCCGATCGAGCGCGCCCGCAGCGGTTCCGATGGGATCGCCCGCGCGTACGCGCGCCACGGCGCCGCGCAGCGCCTCCAGGTCCACGAGGGGCTCGTCGCCCTGCACGTTCAAGACGACATCGAACCCGCTAAAAGATTTATTGCCAACGACTTCCGCAACGCGTTCCGTGCCGGACTCGTGGTCGGGGGAGGTCAGGATCGCCTCGTATCCCGCCCGCTCGACGACGGCGGCGATTTCGCGCGCGTCGGTCGCGACGACCAAGCGGTCACACACGCCGGCTTCGTTGGCCCGTCGCACGGTCCAGAGGATGAGCGGCTCGCCTGCCAGCGGCAGGAGGGGCTTACGGGGAAGGCGGCTGGAACCGAGCCGCGCCGGGATCACGCCGAGGACGGGCACGGGGCAACATACAAAATTCGTGCCGTGGCGTCTACCCCCGGGTTAATCCTCTCGTGTAGCGCGTTTTAGGCTGCGGCGCACAGCTTCAAGAAGTTCTCCAGCAGACGCTTGCCGTGTGGTGTGCCGATCGATTCGGGGTGGAACTGGACACCGTAGATGGGATGGCGGCGGTGCTTCATCGCCATGATCTCGGCGTCCTTGGGGCGATCGGCGCTCCAGGCCGTGATGATCAGGTCTTTAGGGAGCGACCTCGGCTCGAGCACGAGCGAGTGGTAGCGCATGCCGGTCACTGGGCTCGGGACGCCCGCGAACAGCTCGTCGTCTTCGTGGATCACTTCGCAGGTCTTGCCGTGCATCACGCGGTCGGCCCGCACCACGCGACCGCCGAACGCTTCGCCGATCGCCTGATGGCCCAGGCACACGCCCAGGATCGGCACGTGGCCCGCGAGTGCGCGCACCAGGGGCACGAGGATGCCGGCGTCGGCGGGCGTGCACGGGCCGGGCGACAGCACGGCTGCCGTGGGCTTGAGGGCGAGCACCTGCTCCACGGTGAGGGCGTCGTTGCGGTACACGACGGGCTCCGCGCCGAGCTCGCCGAACAGCTGGACGAGGTTGTAGGTGAACGAGTCGTAGTTGTCGAGCACGAAGAGCATGCAACGAAGGTAGCGGCTCCCCCGGGCCTGCGCCCGGGTCACTGAATTCGTTCCTCCCACTCTTCGAGCGAGCGCGGCCAATCCTGCTTCAAGAGCCGGGACAGCGACCGGTCGGCGAGCAGCCGCCCACCGGTCTGACAGGTGGCGCAGTAGTTCACTTCGTTTTCCGCGTAGCGGATGCGCTGTACCGGCGATCCGCACACCGGACACGGCTTGCGAAACCGGCCGTGGACGGCCATGCCGTCGCGAAAGGCCGTCACTCGTTCAGGGAAAGCATCCCCCGTCTCGGCGCGCAAGCGCTCCATCCACGTGACCAGGGTGTCGCGGACGGCCTGGAACAGGCGCTCGCCCTCCGCCGGTGTGAGCTGACTGGTGAGCCGGAGCGGCGACAAGCGGGCCGCGTGCAGGATCTCGTCGGAGTACGCATTGCCGATCCCGTCGAGCAGCCGGGGGTCGGTCAGCGCCCGCTTGAGCGTGTGCGACGCTCCGGCGAGGGCGCCGCGGAACTGCTCGAGCGTGGCCGCGAGCACGTCCAATCCTCCCGGATCGTGCGCCGCCAGCGCGCGCTCGCCCCGCACGAGGTGGAGCGAGGCCCGATGCTTCGTTCCCGCTTCCGTGAGCAGCAGGGTGCCGTTGGGAAAGTCGAAGGCGGCGAGTCCCGCGCGCCGGGGGATGGGGGCACCGGCTGGCTTCCAGTGCAGCCGGCCGGCGATCATGAGGTGCAGCACGGCGAAGTATGCTCCGTCGAGCGCGAACACGATGCGCTTGCCGAGGCGTCGTACGCCGGTGACCACCCGGCCCACGAGCTCGGATGCCGGGGGGGCCGCCGAGCGGAGCACGAACGGGCTGGTGATGCGCAGGCCTGCGAGCGGCTGCCCCACCACGCGCGGTCGCAGCGCGTCCAGGTACAGCGCGATGTCGGGGAGCTCGGGCAACCGGCCTCAGCTCAGGAACCGCTCGGCCAGCTGCGCGAGCCGCTCGTCACCGTCGGCGCGAGCCCGTTCGAGGATGCGCTCGACGTGCCCGCGCAGCTTCGGCTCCCCCCAGTAGTAGCCCGTGGCCCGCTCGGCGCTCGGGGTCTCGCCGGCGCGGGCGGCCTCGAGCAGCACCGCCGCCGCCGCGGCGTCGAACCCGGGGTCGCCGCGCGGCGGGAGCCCGTAGCTCTTCCGCGGTCCGCCCTCGTCGGCGTCTTCCTTGACGAACGCGCGCGACATGTGAATGCCCCCCCCCTCACCCCCGCGGATGATACGTCTTGTGCACGGTCCGGAGGTAGTCCCGGTCCACGTGGGTGTAGAGCTGCGTGGTGGAGAGGTCCGCGTGCCCCAGCATCTCCTGCACGGCGCGCAGGTCGGCGCCTCCCTCGAGCAGGTGAGTAGCGAACGTGTGGCGCAGCGTGTGGGGCGTGACGCGCTTCGTCAGTCCCGCGAGCCGGGCGGCGCGCTTGATGATGCCCCACGCCCCGACGCGCGACAGCGGCGTGCCGCGGGCATTGAGAAACACGATCCCCCGCCCCGTGCCCCGGTCGAACCGCGGCCGGATCTCGCGCACGTACAACGCGACCGCGCCCAGGGCGCGGCGGCCCAGCGGGACGACGCGCTCTTTCGAGCCTTTCCCGAAGATGCGGGCCACGCCGTCCTCGTACAGGACGTCCTGCAGCGCGAGCCCCACCAGCTCGGAGACGCGTGCCCCGGTCGCGTACGCGAACTCGAGCACGGCCCGATCGCGAATGGCGAGCGGCTCGTCGGTGTTGGGCGCGCCCAGCAAGCGCTCGACCTCCGGGACCGACAGAACCGTGGGCAACCGGCGCCACTGCTTGGGACGCTCCAGCCGCTCGCTCGGGTCCCGCGCGGCCTGGCCCTCACCCGCGAGAAACCGGTAATACGTCCGGACGGCGGAGATCTGCCGGCGGATGGTCGCGGGCGCGAGGCCCAGATCCTTGAGGGCGTACACGAATTCGCGCAGCTGCACGCTGGTCACGTCCTCCGGGTGGTGGGCGCCCTTTCCCGCGGCGTAGCCGACGAGGCGCCGGATGTCGCGCACGTAGTTGCTCACGGTGTGCGGGCTGGTTCCCGCTTCCAACGCGAGATAGTCCCGGAATTGCTCCACCCGGAACGTCCGTTCGAGCTCGCCGGCCGTCACAACCACCGGCGCACCTGAGTCCGGTACGAGCGATACTCGGCTCCGAACTTGCGCTCCAGATAGGCTTCCTCGGGCGCGATCACCCAGCGCTGTACCAGGACCATCAGCGCCGGAAGCAAGATCAGTGGCCACATCGAGTTCACCAGCAGTGCGGTGCCGACGTAGCAGAGCGCGAGGCCCACGTACATCGGGTTGCGCGTGAACCGGTACGGGCCGTGCAGCACCAGCGCCGTGGTCGGTCGCGTGGGATTGGGCGTGGTTCCGGCGCGGCGGAACAGCATTACGGCACTCGCGGCGAGCAACGCACCCGCCGCGACGAGACCCCACCCGACCAGCCGCGCGACCGGCGGCGGGTCGCCCCACAGGCGCAGGGGCACGAACCGGTGCACCGCGTAGCCCAGGAGAAACAGGCCCGCGTAGATGAGCGGCGGCAGGACGCGAACGCCGGATGTGTCGGGCGACGGGGACGTCATTGCGGGCTCTCCCTTCAGGCGACGTGCGATCCGCACGCCGACAAATATGAGAGCGCCCAGGGCCACGACGCCAAGCACCCGGTTCAGGCGCGACACCAGCGACACGACCGCGTCGAAATTGGTGCCCACGGCGGCCACGGCCAGCGTGAGGGCGCCGTACCACAGCCCCGAGGCGAGGGCGAGCGGGACGAGGGCGCGCGGGGCGGACAGGCCGGCCAGCCCCGCGAAGGGAGCCACCACCGCCCGCCACACGGGCAACAGCCGGGACAGGAAGATTCCGTAGGCGCCGTGACGGCGGTACTGCGCCTCGATTTGCGCGAGCACCGACGGCCGCAACAGCCGCCGACCCGCGGGACGCGTGACGAAGTCGCGGCCGTAGCGCCGGGCCAACCAGTACACGGCCGCGCCGCCCGCCACGTTGCAGCCCCACGTGACACCGAACACGACGCCGGCGTGGAGCGTGCCGCGGCCGGCGAGGAACGCACCCACGGCCACGGTGCTGTCGGCCGGTACGAAGGGAAAGACGTTCTCGAGCGCCGCCAGCGCTCCGATCAGCGCGTACAGGAGACCGGGTGGGAGGTCCTGGAGGAACGCGAGCAGGTCGGTCAGGCGGCGGGCCCTACGCGAGCAGCGCAACGGCGATCACCGCGACTCCCTCGCCCCGCCCGATCCAACCCATGCCCTCGTTCGTCTTGGCTTTGACCGAGATGGTCGAGAAGCCCGCGACCAGGGCGCCGGCGAGTCGCTCGCGCATGTCGTCGATGTAGGGCGTGAGGCGGGGCTGCTCCGTGATCACCGTGATGTCCGCGCTGACGAAGCTCAAGCCCGCTTCGACCACGTGCAGATACGCCCGCTTCAGCAGATCGAGGGAGTCGGAGTCCTTCCAGCGCGGGTTTGTGGGCGGGAACATCGTCCCGATGTCGCCCAGGCCCGCCGCGCCGAGAATCGCGTCGATCAGGGCGTGCGCGACCGCGTCGGCATCGGAGTGTCCGTCGAGCCCGCGCGCGTGCGGGATCTCCACGCCGCCGAGCACGAGCTTGCGGCCTTCGCTGAATCGGTGCGAGTCGTAGCCCACTCCGACCCGCATGTCAGACCTTGAGGATGCGGACCGCCAGGTGGGCGGCGTTCTTGGCGTTGTCGATGCCGACGCACGCGACGGGAACGCCGCCCGGCACCTGCGCCGTGGCGAGCAGCGCGTCGAGGCCGTTGAGCGGGCCGACCGCGAACGGCACGCCGATCACCGGGAGGTCCGTGAGCGACGCCGCGAAGCCGGGAAGCGCGGCGGACAGGCCCGCTCCCGCGATGATCACCTTGAACCCCTGGCCCCTGGCCCCCGACACCAGCTTCGAGGTCTGCTCAGGCTGGCGGTGCGCGGAGGAGACGTGGAACTCGTAGGTGACGCCCGCCTTGGTCAGAATGTCGAAGGCGGGCTCGATGCGGGGCTTGTCGTTTTCGGAGCCGACGAGGATCAGCACGTCCGCCACGTCAGGCCGCCTCGTCGATGAGGCGGTAGTCCTGGCGGCGCTGGCGGGGCGTGTATCCCGCGTCCGCGATCAACCGCCGCATCTCCGGCAGCGTCATGCGCCACGTGGTGCCCGCGGCGGACACGACGTTCTCCTCCATCATGAGGGAGCCGAAGTCGTTGGCCCCGAACCGCAGCGCCACCTGGCCGATCTTCGGGCCCATCGTCACCCACGACGCCTGGATGTTGGGCACGTTGTCGAGCACGATCCGCGCGATCGCCTGGGTGCGCAGGTAGGTCACGGCGTCGGTCTTGCCGAGGTGCTCGAGCTCGGTGTGCTCGGGCTGCAGCGGCCAGCAGATGAACGCGGTGAACCCGCCCGTCCGTGCCTGCACCTCGCGGACCCGGAAGAGGTGCTCGATGCGATCGGCGAGGGTCTCGCCCAGGCCGTACATCATGGTCACGGACGTCCGGAGCCCCCGCCGGTGCGCGGTCTCCATGACCTCGAGCCAGCGATCGGCGCCGGCCTTCTTGCGGGCGACGCGGTCGCGCACCTCCTGCACCAGGATCTCCCCGCCGCCGCCGGGAATGGAGTCCAGCCCCGCCGCGACGAGCTCGCGAATCACGTCATCGATGGTCATCCCGAAGCGACCGGCGAAGAAATCCACCTCAGAGGGTGAGAATCCATGGATGTGGATGGGGTGGTGCTGCTTGATGTAGCGCAGCAGGTCGAGATACCAGGTGAACGGGATGTAGGGGTTGTGCCCGCCCTGGATGAGGATCTGTACGCCGCCGAGCGCCTTGAGCTCGTCGATCTTGCGGCCGATCTCTTCGAACGAGAGGACGTAGCCCTCGGTGTGCTTGGGGCGGCGGTAGAACGCGCAGAACTTGCAGTCGGCGACGCACACGTTCGTGTAATTGATGTTGCGGTCGATGATGTAGCTGACCACGTTTTCGGGATGCAGCCTCCAGCGCGCCTGGTCCGCGAGCGCGCCCAGCTCGAGCAGCGGGGCCCGCTCGTACAGGTCCACGAAGCCCGAGAATTCGGGCGTCGTGCGGTCGAGCGGCATCAGGCCACCTCGAGGTAGCGGAGCGACGCCGCGGGCGCGAGCCCGTGCGCCGCCAGCTTGCGGAAGAACGTCGCCAGGCCGGCCAGATGGCGTTCGGTGAACGCGTAGTCGAGCCCCGCGAAGTACTCGCGGCATGCGTCCGCCGGCACGCCCGACACGCGCTGCGCCTCGGCGGCAAGCGCGTCGAGGTGCGCCAGGCCCCAGTCGCGCGACTGGAGCAGCGCCTCGTGGACGCGATCCGCTGCGGCGCGGTCCACGGCGCGCCGGGCCGCCCACACGGCGAATACGAACGGCAACCCGGTCCAGCGCTTCCACGCATCGCCCAGGTCCACGCGATGGGGGTAGGCGTGCCGCGCGGCGAGCAGCAGCGCCGCGTCGCCGATCACCAGCACGGCGTCGTGCGGCAGGCGGGCCAGGGCGTCGAGGTCGGGCGCCTCGGCGCGGGCCTGCGCGAAATGCGGCCGCACGCGCCAGACGTCGCGGCACAACAGCTCGAGCAGCGCCGCCCCGGTGCGCGACGAGGCGGTGAGCAGCACGGTGCGGCCGTCCAGCGTGTCCACCGGGACCTTGCTGAACAGCACCACGCTCCGCACCGGTCCGTCGCTGGTGATCCCGATCCCGGGCAGGAGCCGCAGCGCGCCGGCGTTGCGGGCGAACTCGACCGCGCTGATCACGCTCAGATCGAGCTCCCCGGCCACCAGCAGATCGTTCAGCTCGGCGGGTGTGCCCGTGACGAGCCCCGCCGGAACGCGCACCACCCCCCGGTCGATCGCACCGTAGACCGGAAAACAGTTGATATAGCCGATGCGGCCGAGTCTCATTCGGCGGCGTCCACGGCGGAGAGGACGGGCAACGTGCGCCCACCCCGGGCGCGAGCCCGGGGACGGTGGGAGATCTCGAAGGTCGGGCCTTCCGGGCCCTCCGGCCTGACCCCGGGAACCCCGGGCTCGCGCCCGGGGTCAGTGGGCACCCAGTCCTCGAACGTCCGCACCGTGCGATACAGCGAGTCGCGCTCCACCGGCTCCTTCCCCGCCCCGCGGATCAGCGACACGATCTGATCGTAGGACAGCCACATCGGGGTGCCGGCGCCGGCTTCGTGGTAGACGCGCTCGAACACCACCGTGCCCTCGAGGTCGTCGCACCCGAACGTGAGCGCCACCTGCGAGATGAACGGCGTCACCATGGGCCAGTGGGTCTTTACATGCGGGACGTTGTCGAGCACCAGGCGCCCCACCGCGATGTTCTTCAGGTCGTCGAATCCCGTGGTCGCGGTCCCGGTGCGGCCGAGCGCTTCGCCCAGCTCGTTGTGATCGGGATGATAGGCGAGCGGGATATAGGTGAGGAACCCTCCCGTCTCGTCCTGCAGCGCCCGCAGCGCCAGCAGGTGGTCCACGCGGTCGGCGAGGGTTTCGACGTGCCCGTAGAGCATGGTGCAGTTCGACGGGATCCCCAGCCGGTGGGCCTCGCGGTGCACGCCGAGCCACTCCTCGCCCGAGAGCTTCTTGTCGGCGATGGTGGCGCGCGCCGCGGGGCTGAACACCTCGGCACCGCCGCCCGGCAGGCTGGTGACCCCCGCCTGCCGCATGGCGACGAGCACGTCGCCCACGCTCATCCGTTCGAGGCGCGCCAGATGGGCCACCTCGACGGCGGTGAGCGCCTTGATGTGGACGCCGGGGTGGCGGGCGGTGAGGCCGCGGAACATGTCCAGGTAATACGATAGGCGGAGCTTGGGGTGCAGGCCGCCCACGATGTGGAACTCGCGGGTCGGGTTGTCGCGCGCCGCCTCGGCCTCGGCGAACACCTCGTCCAGGGTGCGCGTGTACGCGCCCGCCTCGCGCGGCATGCGCGCGAAGGAGCAGAACACGCAGGTGTTGCGCAGGACGCACACGTTGGTGGGGTTGATGTGCTGATTCGCCGCAAACGACACGCGGTCGCCGTTCTTGCGACGGTTCACGAGGTCGGCGAGCCGGCCGATCGTCAGGAGATCGTTGGACGCAAACAGCGCGAGCGCGTCGTCCCGGGTCAGGCGCTCGCTGCGCGCGACCTTCGCCTCAATCCGGGTGAGCGCCGGATCCCGCACGGTCATGCGGCCCGGCGGATGGCGAGCGTCACGTTGTGGCCGCCGAACCCGAACGAGTTCGACAGGGCCACCTCCACCGGCCGCTTCACCCCTTTGTTGGGCGCCGAGTCGAGGTCGCAGGCGGGATCGGGCGTGAACTGGTTGATGGTCGGGGGGATGGTCCCGCGCTGCACGACCAGGGCGCACACCGCCGCCTCGAGGGCCCCGGCCGCCCCCAGCAGATGACCGGTCATCGACTTGGTGGAGCCGAACACCACCTTGCGGGCCTGCTCGCCGAATACGGTCTTCACGGCGGCCGTCTCGGCG
>WNGO01000890.1_pt1 | contig 18761 bp, 19 predicted proteins | sample 5400511 | NCBI WGS metagenome assembly WNGO01 (sample SAMN13153380, study PRJNA577476) | soil metagenome | isolation source: 20 cm soil or saprolite under Garry oak tree replicate 2 | place: USA:California | collected 2016-06-15 | reverse complement strand
GATTTCGTATCGGATTTGCCGCGATTTCATCCAGCGCACAGCGAGGAGGTCGCGGAAGGGATTTGGACAACCGATGATAAGAATCCGTTTCATCATGTTCTTCACCGCAAACTGTGAAACACTGGAACCGATCGACTATGATCGCGCCTTGATTCGCGCAATTAACGTATCAGCGATGTTGGCTGGCGTATCAGCAATCGCGATTCCCGCGGCCTTTAGAGCTTCGATTTTTCCCGCCGCGGTGCCTTTCCCTCCAGAGGTAATTGCACCCGCGTGACCCATTCGGCGTCCGGGAGGGGCTGTCATGCCCGCGATAAAAGCTGCCACTGGTTTCTTGCAGTTCGTCTTGATCCACTCCGCAGCTTCTTCTTCTGCCGAGCCACCGATTTCGCCGATCAAGATCATTGCTTCCGTTCCGGGATCTCCGTTGAACAGTTTCACACAGTCGAGATGCGACAAGCCGTGAATAGGATCGCCGCCTATACCGATGCACGTTGATTGCCCGTAGCCGCGCGAAGTCAGTTGCCAGACTGCTTCGTACGTAAGCGTCCCGGATCGCGATACCACGCCAATGTTGCCGGGCTTATGAATGTATCCGGGCATGATCCCAATCTTACATTGACCAGGCGTAATGATCCCCGGGCAATTCGGACCAATCAGCCGCGATTCTTTTCCATGCATGAGCGCTTTCACGCGCATCATGTCCATGACCGGAATTCCTTCGGTGATGCAAACTACGAGTTCGACTCCGGCATCAACCGCTTCCAGAATCGAATCCGCAGCCGCAGGAGCAGGGACGAAAACCATTGATGCGTTGCAACCAGTTTTCTCTCGTGCTTCCCACACAGTGTCGAACACTGGCACTTTCTCATCGAACATCTGGCCGCTCTTCCCCGGCGTCACGCCCGCGACCACATTCGTGCCGTAGTCCATGCACTGTTGCGTGTGAAACGCGCCAGCGCTGCCGGTGATACCCTGCACAACAAGCCGCGTGTGTTTATCAACGAGAACAGACATGGTCGGAATGACGAATGGTGAATGACGAAGCTCGAAGGAATGACGAAATCCGAATGACCAAAAAAGATTCCAGTGTCGTCTTCTTCATTTGGGCATTCTGGCGTCCTTTGGCATTCGTCATTCGTGCTTCGTCATTTCTTTCGCTTGTGAACCACTAGCTTGTTCCCATCTGGATCTCGGAATTGTGCCATCCAGCAAACCGGCGTCTCAGTTTTTTCGATGTCGAAGGTCACACCGCGCTCCTTGAGCTTCGCAATAGCGGCATCGATGTCGTCAACTTCGAAGGCGACTGTGGTTCCATCGCGCGAAGGTTTCCACGCGGGATGACAGCCAACTCCGATCGTGATTGGGCCAAGATCATACTCGACCCATACACCGTCCATCTGAGTGGAAGTTGGTTTGAGCTCGAGTGTTTCCTGGTAAAATTTCCGCGCGCGTTCCTTATCAGACACCGCGATAGCAATGAAGGCCACTTCGTTTGTAATCATTTACAGATTCCTTTCTCGTCTTCGGATTTTAGTTTGTGAATTATCAATTTGTTGTCGTCCGGATCTTGGACGACTGCCATGTGACAGCACGGCGTTTCAAAGCGCTCAGCGGCGAAAGGCACTTGTCGATCTTTCAAATGCTTGATCGCTTCATCGAAGTTTTCTACTTCAAATGCGGCCGCAGTGCCCTCATCGGACGGTGTCCACTGTTCACCGACATTCGCGATTGCCAGGGTATCGTCACCGACTACGTACTCGATCCATTGTCCGCCCATCATCTGGTCCGCAATCTTTAAACCGAGCACATCTTCATAAAACTCCCGCGCGCGTTTCATGTCCGTGACCGGAATTCCAACAAATGCAATATTTTTAATCTTCATGCGTAATGGCTTTGTTGCGCAACCAGTCGGCTAACAGCGCGATCACTTTGGGATCGAACGGCGCGCTCTTTCCCTTGAATGCGTCGGCCAGACTCAAATAATGCTGAAAGGTGTGGCCCGTGTTTGGGATTTCGTAAAAGGACGCGAGATCTCCATTCTTGTTCACGTAGGCCGAGATCAATTCGGAATCTCCGCCACTCATGATCCAGTCGAATGCGCCGCGAACAACAAACGTTGGAACCTTCACGCGTGACCACGCGGTCGCGAGATTCAATTTTTGCAACTGCTGATAAAACCCAAGCGGCCGCCCGTAAAGGTGCGCGTGGTCTTTTCCCTCTGGCCACAGATCCGCGAGCTTCGGTTGCTCCTTAAAAATATCATCGACTGATCGGCCCTTGATCAGCCATTCATAGTAAAGCGTCGCCACTCCTTTCATACGATCGTTGACTTCGCCGGGCGATTTTCCCATCAATGCGAATCGCCTTCGCTCGATCTCGAGCATGTGCTCGAACCAAGTCTTCACCCAGCCGCCGACTGAAATGTAACCGCGGACCTGCGCCTGTTCTGAGTCCAATTCCGGAACGAGCGGCGCAAAGCCTCCGCCATTGCTGATGCCGAGCATGTAAATTCTTTTCGTGTCCAGGAAATCGTAATTCTTCAATGCGCGAAAGGCCGCACGGTAACCGGCAAGCTCTGATTCGAAATCTGTTTCCGCGCAAACGCCTTCGCTGTCGCCGACTCCCTGCTTGTCCATTCGAAACAAAGCGAATTCCGGGAGCTGGGCGAGACCGCGAAAAACCAGACCACTCTCGTCCTTGGTGCCAGCCGGCGCTTCGACGGAATCGCAACTCAACCAACCAGCAACGAAGATGACCGGCACCTTCCCTTTCGCATTGCGCGGTTTGGTGAGGATCGTGCGCAATCGCTTGCCGTCGGGCGTCGTTACCGAGTCGTAGATCACGTCGGCGCCCGGATAAGTTTCGCGAGGCGTTTTCGCTTTGCGCGGTAGCTCTTCGCCGGAAAGTGTGACAACGAGCGCGAGAAAAACGATCGTCGATCTAGTTTTCATTTGCGTTTGGCAGCAGCAACCGCTTTCCGTGCAGCGTCCGCAAGATCGTCTGCCGCAATCAGTGCAACGCCGCTTTCCTTCAACAACTGCTTTCCTCGCTCGACATTCGTTCCCTCCAGTCGAACAACAAGAGGCACTGACAGTTTTACCGTTTTCGCTGCATTGACGATGCCTTGCGCGATGATGTCGCATTTCATGATCCCGCCAAAAATATTCACGAGGATTGCTTTTACCTTTTTATCCGCGATCAGAATCTTAAACGCTTCGGTCACCTGTTCTTCCGTCGCGCCGCCGCCGACGTCGAGAAAGTTTGACGGTTCGCCGCCGTAGAACTTGATGATGTCCATGGTTGCCATGGCCAACCCCGCGCCGTTGACCAGACACGCGATGTTTCCGTCGAGCCCGATGTAATTGAGGCCGTGTTTCGACGCTTCGACTTCGCGCGGGTCCTCTTCCGCGACATCGCGCAGCGCCGCGATGTCGGGATGGCGATAGAGTGCGTTGTCGTCAAAGTTGAACTTGGCATCGAGCGCGAGCACGTCGCCCTTGGTCGTGACGACGAGTGGATTGACCTCGATCATCGAGCAATCGAACGCGAGAAATGTGCGATAGAGTCCTTCAAACAATTTTGAGGCGCTTTTTAACTGCGACGAATCAAAACCGAGCTGTTTCGCCAGCTTGCGTGTTTGGAACGGCTGCAAACCAGCTAATGGATCAATCGCCTCACGCATGATCTTTTCAGGCGATTTCGCTGCGACCGTTTCGATTTCTACGCCACCCTCCGGACTGGCCACAATCAAAGGCGCGGCAGTTTCTCGATCGAGCAGAATCGCAAAATAAATTTCGCGCGCAATCTCGGCGGATTGCGCTACCAACACCTTGTTTACTACGCGACCAGCCGGGCCAGTCTGATGTGTCACCAGGATTTGCCTCAGCATTTTCGCGGCAACTTCACGTACCTCTTCAGGCGTTTTGCGAACATGCACTCCGCCTTTGAACCCGTTCTTGAATAGTCCTTTGCCTCGGCCGCCGGCATGGATCTGCGCTTTGACGACAATTTCGACATCGCCGAGCTCGCGCGCGATTTGTTCCGCTTCATCGAGGGTCGACGCGACTTTACCCGGCGTCGTTGCGACATCGAACTTCTGCAACAACTCCTTGGCTTGATATTCGTGAATGTTCATTCAAGGAGCGGCGTTCCCCAACTCCGCCGCTATCGATTTCAGAGAAAGTGGAATAGCCTGCAGAATGCAGATCAGCAAAGATTTTTCTTCTGCGAATTGGCTTGCCACTTTGAGAACGCTCCAACTACGGTGGCAGGCGTGAGAAAATCCATGAAATTCCCGCTTTGGTTTGCGCGCTGTTGGGCACAATCGCCCTGCCAATTGCAGCCGGCACGCCCGAACAAGAGAAGGCGTTTACCGACAAATACCAAAAAGCATTCGAAGGGAAGGACACGGCGACGCTTGAATCATTCCTCTATACGCAGGGCGCCGATCCTGAGATCGTCGGTTTTTCGGCAGTTGCACCCTCAGGGATTGATTGCACCAAGACCATTGATCTCATCCACGCCGGTGTCAGAATCGCCTGCATGGCTACGAAGGCTGCACGTTCTTCTCGCTCCTTGCGCGCGTGGCGCATTTCAATCAGCCAAAAATCACCGCGCTCAGGACCGTCAGTGCGGTAGCAATGTTCGCAACGGTCGAAAGATCTACTGGGTGAGTCTGCTCAAACGCCGTGTTTAATGTCACGCAAATTTCATGCAGCCCTGGACTTCACCGCCGTTGCGTTCCACGCGATGCGAGCGGGTTGCACTATAAATTTCGTTGCTCACCAAAAAGAGTTCCTACCGTGCGCTGATCCGCTGGAGGCTCGAGCGAGTTAACAAAATTGCGAAAACGCTCGGAGAAAACCTCCGGACGAAGTTTCCAGTAATGCGCAATGCCGGGCGCGGCGACGTAATGCCGGAGGAGTCCGTGCCATCCTTCCCACAACTGCTTGTCCATTAATCCATAAACATAATGGAAATGAATTGTCTCGAACGCTTTCAACCACTGGTAGGCAGCGTGAAAAAAGCGCGCCCGCTCTTCGGGGGAAAGTGCGTTGAGATCTTCCAAGCCTACCCGCCAGATGCGTTCCAGGTCCGCATTCTCCATGAAAGGTTTGGTTACTTCACGCAAAGCCGTGGCAGCCGCGTCTTGGGTGGCCAGCTTGGCCACGCGCGTGCTCCGGTGCACTTGCAGCGCGAGGTATAGCACCGACAAAACGACAGCTACTGAGCCGATCAATTGTGAGATGGCGCTAATCGCGTCCCAATTCATCGCTCTTTATGCTACAGGCGGTGTTTTAATTGTCATTCTGATCCCGCAGTCGCGGGAGAAGAATCTCTGATCTTTTTCGAGCGATGTGCCAGCGGAAATGATCAGAGATGTTTCGCTTCGCTCAACATGACAGCGCCATTTATCGGATCGGCTTTACTTCGGTTCGTCAGCGATTTTGAGTACGATCTTACCCCGCGTGTGACCCGTCGCGACCTGCTCCTGCGCTTTCACTGCTTCGGAAAGCGGGAACGTTTGAGAAACGATTACCTTGATTTTACCCTCGTCGATCAATTTGCCAATCTCGGCCAGCTCATCCGAATTTGCCTCTACATTTAGCGCTGCGCCCCCAATACCACGTTTGTTGAGTTCATTCCGGTCCGGGCGTGCGACCAGCGACACAATGAATCCGCCTTTCTTTACCACTCCGTACGAACGCGCCAAAGTATCCTTACCAACCGAATCGAGCACCACATCGACATCTTTCGCCATGTCCTCGAACTTTTGCTTCGTGTAATCAATCGTCATGTCGGCACCGAGTTGTTTAAGGAGATCCTGATTCGCGGTCGATGCCGTGGCGATCACCCTTGCGCCGCGCGCTTTGGCGATTTGGATCGCAAAAGTTCCGACCCCGCCCGACCCACCGTGGATAAGCACAGTCTGGCCAGCGCTTAGCTTCGCGGTATCAATTAACGCCTGCCACGCAGTCAAAGCGACAACCGGCACCGCCGCAGCCTCGACGTACGTGAGGACCTTCGGTTTCGGCGCTGCCTCACGTTCCGTCGTGAGCGCGTATTCGGCGTAGCCGCCGCCACTTTTCAAACTGGCGTACGCGAACACGGGATCACCTGCTTTAAACTTCGTGACCTCGCTTCCAACCTTCTCGACGACCCCGGCAATGTCGGCGCCCAGAATCATCGGGAATACAGCTTTTTCATATTTGGCAAACATTCCCGATCGGATCAACCCATCGACAGGGTTCACGCCAGCCGCGATCACGCGAACGAGTATCTGATCTTCCTTCGGTTCGGGTCGTGGCACATCCTCATACTTTAAAACCTCTGGGCCACCATATTCGTGAATGACAACGGCTTTCATTGTCGACTCGGCGCTTAGGGCAACCGGCGTGATTGCGAACGCAGTTACGAAAACATATCGGGGAAGCAACGTTAAGGTTCGCATCCTAGATTGAGAATAAGATGACGTTGCCCACACCACACCAAACCGGATCTGCTAACTGCCGGGAGCGATCGATTCTACTGAACTTTACTTTCACTATGCAAGGCGCCGAGCCATTTCCCACCCTGTTGAACCCAGACGCTTCCGCAATTGAACGTACCAGACATGTCCTGACCGCCGGAAGTCGCGTGTTGCGTCGCTTTATATGTGATGACAGCGACCTTCGGATGTGGGAACACCACCTTCACGTCGGCGAATGAGTAGTCGCTCAAATCGGTCTTCGCCATTTCAGCAACCTCGGCATCCAGGTTCTTAATTCCATCGGCATAAACGCCATAGAAGTCCTTAGAGAGAAGCGCTTTGAACGCGTCACTCTGTTTGTTCTTGAACGCCTCCCACGCGGATTTTTCCAAATTAGTAATTGTCGCGTCATTTGCAGCAGATTTGCCCGATTTCGCCGGGTTGGCCTGGCCGAAGCAAAAGGGAGCTATCGCAACGAAGGCAATACAACAGAGAACGGATTGCTTTCTCATGACTGTTTCTTTATTTGATCGCTGGACAGTCGTCGAGATTTTTCGCATCGCTGATGTGCAATTTGGCAATCGCCAAGCTCCGCTGTGACGCGGGTTTAGCGGCGCGATCACTTGATGAGATCTGCCGCAGTCGGTTGTCCTTCTACCCAATTGACGTCCCAAGCGCCATCGACAGTGATGAACGTCAGCGAATTTTCGGGTAACCAGGCCTCGTGAACCATCTTCGCAGGCATGAAATTGAAACCACCCTCGCCTAGCTCGAACTTCTTGCCGTCGCACGCGAACGTAGCCGTGCCTTTGATAATTGTGTGTGTTTCATTAGCGGTGTGCCAGTGCTTGCGCACATGAATCGCTTTTGGCGTGCGTATAAGCAAACTGGTCGCGTGCGTCTTTGGATCAATACGCAGAATACAAATCTCAGGAGAATTTTCGCCCAGATCCGGCAAAATTTTGTCCCATTTAGCTTCCGACAGATTCTTGACCTCTGGACCATTTGAACTCGCATCTGCGCGAGGATTGTCCGCCCGCCCGATCAATGCGAACGCAAGTGCCATCCCCACGATCCCGAAACAAATTTTCGTCTTCATACCGACAGCCAATTTCACACAGGTGATTCTAACTTGATCGTAAAAGATTCGTCGAGCGCTTTGACTTCCGGCTTTCACGCGACCGGAGACGAAGGCGGTTCAGGCGGCGGATTTAATGACGATGTCGGCGGTGGCGGCATGGGCGTCTCCGACGACAAGACGGGCAAAAATTCCGGTGGCACGAAGGTCGCCCATATATCGTAATCCGGGCCGAATTGCCGCAGGAACAAAAGCGAAAACGAACGGAGCAAGACAAAGACCGGCAGCAAAATCACGGTGCCGATATAAGGAATTGCAGCGATGCAGCAAGTTGCGCAAGTCGCGACGCATGCCACGATCGCCGTGGCCAACGCCAGAACAATCAAAAACAAGCAATACAAAAGGATTTCACCGGGATACGCTGCAATTAATCTAACAACGATACCAAAGGCTTTGGACGCGCGGCATCGCTGCCGATACATGACGGGCACCATGAAATTCGCGATCAATGACCACGCCAGAACAAGAAGGATTACTACGAATACCCACGCGACGATCGTGGATATCAAATAGACATCGTGTATGTGCAGAAAGGTAACGCCTCTGATAATGGGAAGCATGAACGGGAACGAGAGCAGGGCGACGAAGATCAGAAAGGCAAAGCCGACCAGCAGTGAGAAAAGGAAATAGCTGTTCCCCTCGTTTCGGAAGTTACGCCAAGGTTCTGCAATTGCGCCACGGTTCTTCGCGATGCAGTCGATAAACATGAAGCAACCTCGCGCTCGCAGCCAGGCAAACACCACGATGAGAACGACGACGAAGCAAATCAGAACGCAAATGCCTGTGACGAGAAGCGAATGCGGAATTTGGCTGAGCGCCTCATTCACCTTCTGCATCTCTTCGCGGCGATTATAGCGGTAATTGAAACCACCGCCACCACCACCCAGATTCGCGAGCCATGCCGCGAAACCAACGACGAGCCATTTTTTCAAATCGAACGGCTGAAACAGGATCTTATTCATCAACTCGAACGCTTCACCAAAGGGCTTAAAAATTTCGATTCTCGGCTCGCTTCCATTCATGCGCGGCATTCTGAACGGATTTCGCAAATGTAATCAAGCCCGCGATGGTCATTCGCGTTCCCTGCGTGTGGAAGAAGTACGCCGGGCCGCGTTTCAAACATTTGACGCTGTAGCGTCCGCTGTCCTCAGCGGATAATAGGCGCACGGTGGCGGATGCGCTGAGGACAGCGCACTCTACAGCCCGCGCCGCGCGGTTGTTTAGTGAGCCAGGAGCGCCATGTTCTTCCCGATGTCTACTGCAAAGCGTCGCTACCCCATTGGCGCAGAATTGGTCGGCGAAAACCAAACCCATTTTCGCGTTTGGGCACCGAAGGCGCGCGAACTTGATGTCGTTGCCGAGCACGGACCGAACTCACAGCGAACGTTTCACTCACTCAGCCCGGAACAAGGTGGATATTTTTCCGGTGCTCTCGATGTCGGGGTCGGGACTCGGTACTGGTTTCGAGTAAACAGCGGAGAAAGATTTTATCCCGATCCCGCATCGCGCTTTCAACCAGAAGGCCCACACGGGTCTTCGTGCATTGTTGATCCAAGACAGTTCCACTGGACCGATTCGCAGTGGCCGGGCCCTGCAGCCGCTGGGCTGAAAGGCCAAATCATTTACGAAATGCACATCGGCACATTTACGAAGGACGGCACGTGGCGCGCTGCCACAGAGCAGTTGGCGGAGCTAGCGCGGATTGGAATCACGGTGGTCGAGATGATGCCGATCGCGGATTTTCCCGGAAAATTCGGATGGGGTTACGACGGAGTGAATCTTTTTGCACCCTCGCATTTGTACGGAATCCCGGACGATTTGCGTTCATTCATCGACCGTGCCCACTCGTTAGGCGTGGCCGTAATTCTCGATGTCGTTTATAACCATTTTGGGCCCGACGGGAATTATCTGGGAATTTTTTCTGACGATTATCTTATTCGTGAGAAAGAAAACGAATGGGGCAATGCCATCAATTTCGACGGTCCGAATTCAGGGCCGGTTCGCAAGTTTTTCATCACGAATGGGCGTTACTGGATTGAAGAATTTCATTTCGATGGGTTCCGCTTCGACGCGACACACGCCATTCGCGAGCGATCCAGCGAATATATCGTCGGCGCTGTCGGACGGGCAGCGCGGGAGGAAGCCGACTCGCGCTCGATCATCCTCGTGGCCGAGAACGATCTCCAGGAAGCGAAGATGGCGCGGCCGCGCAGCGAAGGCGGCGATGATTTGGATGGGATGTGGAACGACGATTTTCATCATAGCGCCGTGGTGGCGTTGACCGGTCGCAACGAAGCCTATTTCAATGATTACTCTGGCACGCCGCAGGAATTTATTTCTGCAGCGAAACACGGTTTTCTTTATCAGGGCCAGGCGCTCTCATGGCGCAAAGCGTTGCGTGGAACATCGACCGTCGGCATTGCTCCAGAGGTTTTCGTTTGTTTTAGTGAAAATCACGATCAAATCGCGAACACCGGGCATGGCGAGCGGTTGCGGTTTCAAACGTCACCCGGCCGTTACCGCGCCATGGCAGCAGTTCTCCTGCTCGGGCCCTGGACGCCCCTGCTGTTTCAGGGACAAGAGTTCGGCGCGTCAAGCCCTTTCATTTTTTTCGCGGACATAGGGGATGCTTCCGTGCGCGATGCGATTCGGAAAGGTCGCGCTAAATGGCTGGCGTCATTCTTATCGCTTACGGAACAACAAGCGTGGCAAACTTTGCCCGCTCCGGATGATCCGGACGTGTTTGCCAGGTGCAAATTGGATTTTTCTGAGCGCGAAAGAAATCGCGAACTTTACGATCTGCACATCGATCTTCTGAAATTGCGGCGCGAAGATTCGCGTTTTCGCCAGCAGAGTTCGGGAGGAATTGACGGTGCAGTGCTAGGGCGGGCGAGCTTCGTTTTCAGATATTTCGCGGAGGCAAACGACGATCGGCTTTTGCTCGTGAACTTTGGAGAGAGCCACTCCCTGCACCCTGCTTCGGAACCTCTGCTCGCGCCGCCTATTGGTTGCAAGTGGAAAACACTCTGGACAAGCGACTCGCCACGCTACGGCGGCGCGGGTTCTATTGTAGGCGCCACTCAGGACCGATGGATTCTACCAGCCGAATCTGCTTTCGCGTTGCGGCTGGAACGCAAGGCATGACGGCTTCCCAGCCGTCAAATTCTTCCTCGACGGCTTGGAAGCTGTCGTTCCTTGAGAACATTCCTTCCGCAACGCGTTTGCGCCGGTTGGATTCACAGCGCATAACTTCCGCCGATGAGATTCGGCTTTTCAATTCTGCTGCTTAGCATGCTATCGATTTCCGCGCTCGGCCAGGAGACATCTACTCCGCCACCCAGGGTTTATCCTGTCGCGCTGCCAAATTACGACGAGGAAACCGCCACGCGGCTGCAGATTTTTTTGGACAACTGCGATTTCGGGCCGGGGAAGATCGACGGCAGAATGGGCGAATTTTTTCGCAAGGCTCTTATCTCGTACAAGCACGCGAATGCAATGCCAAAGACCGGTGCGGTTGATCAATGGATGCTTGATCAAGTGCCGGTCACCTACACAACTTATATAATCAGAGATGAAGACCTGAAGTTGGTCGGCGATGTTCCAAGCGGTCATGCCGAGCAAGCCAAGCTGAAATGGCTATCTTACACATCGCTGCTGGAATTTGTCGCTGAGCGCTATCATTCCGCTGAGTCTTACATTCAGAAACTTAATCCCGGCAAAAACTGGGAACATTTGCAGCCCGGCGAGACTCTCAAAGTGCCGAATGTCTTGCCCTTTGAAGTAGAAAAGTTCACAGAAGGAAAAGTTCCTGAAAATCCGGCGTTGGCCTCTCGGAAAGTTTTCGTGGATACCTACGAGCATTTGCTCGAGGTCTTCGACCACGACCAGTTGGTCTGCGTTTTTCCGATCACGCCGGGATCGAAAACGCTTCCAGCGCCGGTCGGCACATGGAAAATTCTAGGCGCAACCATTTGGCCGTGGTTCCGCTATGACGAAGGCATGCTCAACTACGGCGTGCGCACGGAAAATTATTACAATCTTCCGCCGGGCCCGAACAACCTCGTCGGCATTCTCTGGATGGGCTTAAACAAACCTGGCATTGGCATTCACGGCACGAATAATCCTGAGACAATTGGCCGCGCGGCAAGTCACGGTTGCATTCGCCTTGCAAACTGGGATGCCGCGCGGGTGAAAGACCTCGTCAGCGTCGGCAATACGGTAATTATTTTCTGAAGTAGCGGCGCTCTTTGAGCACCTATGCTGCAAGGAACGGCGGTCTCTAGTCCGCCGTCTCTAAGGGCGGATTGGAAACCGCCCCCTCCTTGTTTCGGCGGTCACAGACCGCCGCTACAGAAAAAATTTCGCGCGGAATCGCATCCTCAAGCGTCTAGGCTTTAGATCGCAACAGCATGGATGCCAGTGAACGCGAACAATACCGGGCGGCCATTCACGGCGATCGAGAGGCTTTTGAAATGATTATTCGCACACATAGCAGGACGCTTTTTGCAATCGCTTACGGCATTCTGCAAAACCGCGAGGAAGCCGAAGACGTTGTGCAAGACTCGCTGGTTAAAGCCTGGAAAACGCGCTGGCGCGTGCGCGATCCGGAAAAATTTCCCGCCTGGCTTTGCACGATCGCGCGTCATCGCGCGCACGACATGGCTCGAAAACGGCGACCCGTTCCGTTTCCTCACGAAACACTCGAAACAAGCGAAACAAAAACGGCCCATACGACCGCGATCGATCAACAATTACACTCAGCGCTGGCCGCATTGCCGGAGCTGCATCGCGCCGCGCTTACCCTGCGGTACTTCGAAGAACAAGATTATCGCAGCATCGAAAATGCACTCGGCCTGACGAATGGCGCGCTGCGCGGAATTCTTGGCCGCGCTCTCGCTTCGTTGCGCAAACAGCTTCGTCCCGCTCTCGCCTCACTGGATTAGACGAATGACAACGATTCACGACGAAATCGACAACTGGCTCGCCGCCGATCTGCACGGCGAGCTTTCCGAGAACGAAAGAAGCGTGCTTCACACGCACCTGGTCGATTGCGCCACCTGTCGGAAAACTCATCAGGAAACCAAAACCATGAACAAGATTCTTGAAGAAACTCTCGCTCAGGAAAAACCCGATCTGCGTTTTGAACACCGAATGCTGTCCCGTTTTCGCAGTCGCATTCCGCAACGAAGCGGACTCGTAAAGTCGCTTGTCGATCTGATGCGTTTGCGCCCTGTGCAGATTACTGCCGTCGCCGCCATCCTTTTGGCACTAATTCAAGTCGGCCGCATGATCACTGGCGAACGTGCAACTATGCTGCGCGGTCGTGAGGGTTACGCGAACGAGGAAGTTTTCCGACAACAGCGATCCCAGGTGGCGTCAGGAGTCGGTCGAGCCGGTGGTTTAGATAAATCAGACGAACTCGCCGCAGGGCGATCGCAAGACTTGGCCCTCAAGGCAACGCCATCGTCGTTACCCGCAAGTCGACCGGACTTTCACGAAGACGCCAAGACACTGTCTACGACGGTCGCGCCGGCCAAGATGGCACAACCGGAGGCCACTGAGGTCCTACGACGCTCTGCAAGTCCGGAGAATTTTGCCCGGGCGGAAGTAGCTGAGCAAAAACCCGCGGAAGCGCCCGCTCCAGCGTCGGCCAATCGCAAACTGATTCGCAACGCGACGGTCCAGCTTGAGATTGTCAGCTTTGATGATGCAGTCCAGAAGATCACGGCGTTTGCGAACGAAGAACACGGTTACGTCGCGACAACGAATTCCGAGAAGCAGGCCAATGGAAAGTTGCGCGGCGAAGTCGTGGTGAAGGTTTTGCCTGAAAATCTGGATCGTCTTCTGCAAAAGCTTCGCGGCCTTGGCGAATTAAAGAACCAGACGCTCGGCACCGAGGACGTGACAAAAGCGTATTTCGATACCGACGCGCGGCTGAAGAACGCTCATGTGATGGAGCAACGCCTGATCGACATGCTAAACGTTAAGACCGGCAAAGTTGCCGATTTGCTTCAGGTAGAGAAGGAACTCGGTCGCGTCCGCGAAGAGATCGAGAAGATGCAAGGCGACTTGAAGTATTGGGATTCACAGGTGCAGTTCGCCACCGTGACCATTTCCCTCGCCGAGAAAGACATGGAAGAACCTGCGGCCTTCCTGCTCAAGGAACGCGCTCAACTCTCGCTTTACGCGCCGGATGTAGAGAAGATCTACAACGACATTAAAGCGCTCGCGTCGCCAAAGGTGCAGATCACGAACGCGCAACTGAACCGCGACTATTCAGGACGCGTCTCCGCGACAATCAGCATGTTGATCGCGCCGGAAGAAAGCGATGCTGTGATCGGGCGCGTAAAAGGTTTCGGGCGCGTAGAGAATTTTCAAATGCAAACGCAGCGCATTGCACAAGGCGGGAGCGGCATTTCTGAAAATGCCAAGACCAAACGCGACAAGGTGGAACTCAACATCACCATCTCGCGGGACGAACAAGAGCAAGCTTTGCAACAAACCAGTCTTCGCATTCGCACGTCGTCAGTGGACGAGAAGGCAAAGGAGCTTCGCACCTTGGCTGAGAAGCAAGGCGGACGCGTTCGTAGTTCGACCTTCAATCGCGATCCAGACGGACGTGAACTGGCAAAAGTTTGGCTGCGCGTGCCGATGAAGAATTACTTTTCACTCATACAATCGCTCAACTCGCTGGGCAAAGTTGAAAACGTGAGTGTGCAACGCCAGAACCGCACGGATGCCCAGATTGATGAAGCCAACGCGCCAGCTGACGTCTCGATCCAGGTTTACAGCCAGGGCAACATCATTTCGTACAAGACTGGTTTGTTCCCCACCCTGCGACGCACGCTGACGCAAAGCGCCGGGGCCATCATGTGGAGTTTGCGGATGATCGGCGTGGCGATCGCGTTTCTTGCTCCCTGGGTCATCGCGATCATCGTGATCGTCTGGATCGCGAAGCGCGTGATACGGGCGCGACGATAGGTGAAACGCGTTGTCCTCAACGTGTTGACAATGGAGACGGCCCGCCCTCGGGCCGTTGGTCGGCGGCGCGAGGGCGCGCCGGCTCCAGCATCGTCTTCGCCGATCCACCCGCGCGTACAGTCGAGCGCAATGATTCTTGCCCACGCGGCCAACGAGTCATAACGTATAGTCGTCCAACGAAGAGACTCTCGAATGAATTCTCAAAGCGGAATTAGCTATGACAATGCCGCGGTCGCGGCTTGTCCCAAACATTTGCTCCAATTCGCAGTCGATCAGCGTTACGACGATTACACGCCCGTGGATCACGCGGTCTGGCGGTTCATCATGCGCCAGAACATTTTTTTCCTGCGCGAGTACGCGCACAAAGTTTATTTCCAGGGTTTACTTAACACTGGCATCTCGTTCGACCGAATCCCGCGTATCCAGGAGATGAACGATATTCTTTCAAAAATTGAGTGGGGCGCAGTGGCCGTGGACGGGTTCATTCCACCGGCGGCGTTCATGGAATTTCAGGCTTACAAAGTGCTGGTAATCGCGTGCGACATGCGCCAGATCCATCACATCGAATACACGCCCGCGCCCGACATTGTTCATGAAGCCGCGGGTCATGCCCCGATTATCGTCGATCGCGAATACTCGAAATATTTACAGCGTTTTGGTGAAGTAGGCGCAAAAGCGATGTCGTCGAAAAAAGATTTTGAGCTGTATCAAGCGATCCGCCACTTGTCGATTTTGAAGGAGCGCCCAAATGCTGACTCGAAAGAAGTGGAGGAAGCAACCAAGCTTGTGGAACACCGGCAAAAAACCCTGGGCGAACCCTCGGAGATGGCACTCCTCTCGCGCTTGCATTGGTGGACAGTCGAATACGGATTGATTGGGACTCTGGAGGTTCCAAAGATTTACGGCGCGGGTTTGCTTTCATCGATTGGCGAATCGGTTTCATGTCTCGAGCCGGAGGTGAAGAAGATTTCCTATTCCATCGACGCGATGAATACGGCGTTCGACATCACAACTCGCCAGCCACAGCTTTTCGTCTGCCGCGATTTCGAGCACTTAAAGGACGTACTCGAAGAATTTGCTAGCAAGATGGCCTACCAGGTTGGTGGACTCGAAGGAATCAACAAGGCAATCGAATGCCAGAACGCCGCCACCTGTGAGTATTCGTCCGGCTTGCAAGTCAGCGGCGTTTTCACCGAAGTCATCACCGACGAAAACAATTCGCCGATTTACCTGCGCACATCGGGCAAGACGGCACTGGCGTTTCGCGACAAGGAACTCGAAAGCCACGGCATCGATTATCACAAGGAAGGTTTCGGTTCGCCCATTGGGAAATGGAAGCAAACGTCAGCATCCCCCGAGTTGCTCACGAACGATCAGTTGCACGCGCTCGGAATCGTCGAGGGCAGGAAGGCGAAAATTGAATTTGTCAGCGGAGTCGTAATTGCAGGGAGAGTGGAAAATACCTTGCAACGCGACGGCAAATTGTTGCTGATCACATTCTCGAATTGCAGCGCGAAATACTGCGATCGCGTTTTGTTCGATCCCACCTGGGGCATGTACGACATGGCCGTTGGCGAGCGGATCAGTTCTGTGTTTAACGGAGCCGCAGACAAGGACGCCTACAATCAAGTGGCGCTCATTCCGAAGGAGCGGACAATCAAAGTCCCATCCGACGCAAAACGACGTCGGCTGGAAAACCTCTATGCGCAGGTGCGAAAAATTCGCGAGAGCAAGGCTGGCTACGAACGGCTTGGGGAAATTTGGGAAACACAACAGGCCGAGCATCCTGAAGACTGGCTGTTATCGATGGAAATTTTCGAGATTCTCGACACGACGGATCAACAGCGCGAACTGAAAACCAGGATCGAAAAGTTTCTGAACGAGAGGAAAGCGAAGACGAAAGATCTCTCGACGCTGATCGGTTGGGGATTCCGACTTGTCGAGTACCACAAGAAGCCGGAATACCAGGCGGCGCTGCACGTCTCGCCGAAATAACTGTAGCCGCTTCGCTGCCTGCCGCGCCGTAGCACAAGGCGAAGGTGGGTGCGAAGCGTTGCGCTGACGTGAATGGCTCGCGCCAGTCGCGCCGCCCACAGGGCGGCGGCTACAGCCTCTGTCATTCCGAGCGGAGTCGAGGAATCTCTCGCTCTTACCGAACTTCGTACAATCCAATCAGAGATCTCTCGACTTCGGTCGAGATGACAGTTGCGTGATCAAACTCTTTCGTCTTTGAAATGACGTTTGCCTTTTAGCGCTTTCGCGTACTCGTCCTTGCTCAAAATATTCTCATCGAGTTGCATGTCGGTGCGAAGGAAGTTTTGGAACCATGTTTCGATTCGTTGCCGATCTTGTAGCACTTCCTCGGTAATGTAATTAACGTCGATGTTGATGCAGATCGCGCCTACGATTCCAAATTCCTTTCGTTTGATTGGGATCGTCGTGCACTTAAATTTTCGGGCGCCGATGTTGAGCTCGTAATTCAATTTATCTTCGTTCAGGAGCTGCCTGCGTTTGAGATCAATCAGCAGATTCGTTGTGCCGTCGCGCAAATGCCTGCCGGTAACATTGTTTTCGAGCGTCATGAGCGAATGGGCGGGATCAGCCAGATTGTGAAGCAGGATCTCGATTCCAGTGTTCGGAAAGGATTTTCCGATCAGACGCACGATTCGCTCATAGTTTTCGAGGAATTCGTGCGTGTCGTCGGCGATGGTCTTGCCGTCATATTTCTCGAATAGCTGGGCGTAAACCTTTTGCTCAGTTGGTTCGAGTTGTGCACGCACATTATTTTGCTCGCCGATAAAAATCAGCTGTCGCGCAGCCGTATGATCTTCGTTCTTGAGGAAATAATGCATGCCCAGCCGAAAATCTTTCAGACTGAACTCGCCAAAATTTTCGCGGGTGACCGTGAAAGGATAAAAATCGTATTCTTCCAGGTTTCTCCCAAACTTGCGGCGCTGTTCCTTGTACTTACCCCAAAGAAACCCTGTCACGAGAAAGAACGCCGACACAATGATCGACGCAATGACGTTGGTGCTAAGCTCGCTCTGGAGCGCTTTGATCATAGAACAAACATTTTTCCTGCTGCTTTAGCCACGGGCCTGCGGCCGATGCCTGTCCGAAACGCAGTCCCTATGAAAACGGCTCACAGAGCCGTGGCTACAACGTACTGCTGGCGCCAAGGCTAACGGATCAAAGATTTCCAGCCAAGCTGGAAATGCTGATATTCTCCAACGTTACGTCCATTGGGCGAGAGAGCGCGTACCCCACCGCGCTGGCCACGTCCCCCGGAGGGATCATTTTGTGGCGGGGCCATTTCCCCTCGATCTGCGTCCAGATGTTGGTCTCTGTAGCGACGGGATAAAGGTTGATCACTCGGATTTTGCGCTCGCGCAATTCTTCGCGCACACATTGCGAGAAACCTTCGAGCGCGAACTTGCTCATGCAATATGCGCTCCAGTTTCCAAACCCAGTCTTCGCGGCGATGGCAAGAATATTGACGATGCTGGAGCCGGGCGGCATGTGGGGCGAAAAGTGCTGCACTAGCATGAACGGTGCAGTGATATTGACACCGACGGTTTGCTCCCATTCAACTGATGTGATTTCGCAAAAGGGCTTTACGATTGCGATGCCCGCGTTGTTCACGAGCAGATTGAGCGGCTTCTTTCCAACTTGATCGATGAGGTCGGAAACACCGGACGGCGCGGCCAGGTTATGGATCAGACGGCTCACCTGTGCACAGCGGGCTTCACCGCTTCGCACACTTCCGCTAAGGCGACTATATCGCGTCCGTGGAGAAGCAATTCAACGTCCGCACCTGCGAGATGCTCGGCAATCGCGCGACCAATTCCGCGGCTCGCACCTGTGATAAGGTAACGTTTCATAAATTGTGGGGCACTACGTCCTCCTCAAGGTGAACCGATTGTTCGCGGTTTCCCATAAGCGCAGCCTAACGAGTTGCTGATTGAGCCGATTATCGATCTTCGGCCAAAGGGCGCGCACAATATTTTCGCCAGTTGAAGGCGCGTTACGGAAATCCTCCGTTTCCAGATCCAGGTGTCGATCCCGCCACGGTTCCAACGACTCCTCGATGGCTTTCCTGAACGCAACAAAATCGTAAAGCGTTCCGCTGCGCCCGTCGTACTCGCCGCCGATGGTTGCTTCGGTCAGATA
>WNGO01003742.1_pt1 | contig 18795 bp, 12 predicted proteins | sample 5400511 | NCBI WGS metagenome assembly WNGO01 (sample SAMN13153380, study PRJNA577476) | soil metagenome | isolation source: 20 cm soil or saprolite under Garry oak tree replicate 2 | place: USA:California | collected 2016-06-15 | reverse complement strand
CGGCGACATTGCGAGTGATCGGTCCGATCGTATCCTGTGTAAACGAGACCGGCACAATGCCGTCGCGGCTGATCAAACCCCTGGTTGGCCGGAGTCCCACCAAATTGTCGGCGGAAGCAGGAGAGCGGATCGAACCGCCCGTATCTGAGCCGGTGCCCGCAGTTGCAAAGTTCGAAGCGACCGCAGTCGCTGTTCCGCCGGAAGACCCGCCCGGTGTTCTGGTGAGGTCGTACGGATTTTTCACCTGTCCGCCCAGCGAACTTACGGAAATGCCTCCGCTGGCAAATTCCTGCAAGTTGGCCTTGCCAAGAATGATTGCACCGGCATCGCGGAGCCGTTTGACGGCGAACGCGTCCTTTTCAGGTTGCGCACCTTTAAGCATCAGGGAGCCGGCAGTTGTAGGCATGTCCGCCGTGTCAAAATTATCTTTCAGAACGATGGGAATGCAGCCGAGCGGCTTTAATTTGTGGGTGCGCTGAAAGTCCTGATCGAATGCATCAGCCTGCTTTAGACTTGCCGGGTTGATGTACAGCATCGAATTGACCGCAGGGCCTTGCTGATCGTAAGCGTGGATGCGATCAAGATATTGCTGGACCAGGCTGTGGCACGTCAGGGTCCCCGCCAGCATCGCTTTATGAATGTCAGCGATGGAAGTTTCCATCAAATGAAAAGAGCGATCGGGTGCGCAGTCAGCGAGCGGCACGAACAAAAGAGCGAACACAAGTGCAATCATTTTTGCACGCATAATTTTAATCTTTCTCCAAAGATCGTATTAGGTCCTAACACTTTGCAAACTGGATTTTCTTTGAAATTCGGAGACTGAAGGGGCCCTCTAAGATTGCCCCTTGCGACGGGATGATTTTTCTACCGCCCATAAATCAGGACCCGAAACGTTCCCGGAATCGGCTTTCGCTCCGCCTCGGGATTATCCTTCGTTGGAGCTGGAGGAGCCGCACCAAAGTCCGCAGTGCTCAGAAAAAGGTTGTGCGTCTTTGGATCGAAACCCATCGTTTTTGCTCCAAATTCGGTTGTGACCGTTTCGACTTCCGTGAGCTTGTCAGGGGAATCCTCATGAAAAATATGAATCTTGCCATCGCGGGTGGAGATGTACAACAGCCCTGTTTCGGGTTCGAAAATATCTCCGTCCACACCTCCGCTGATGGGCAATGACTGGATGACCTTACCATTGTCCGCATCCATCATGACGAGAAATTGCGGATTACGGCCGGCGGAAAATAACCGCCGATGCTCACGGTCCATTGCCATACCCACGGGCTCTCCGGCGGGAGCAATGGGCCAACGCGCTTTGATTTTGAATGTGTGTGAATCGAGGACGGCCACATCATTCTTCTCTTCATTGTCGTCGAAGATCGTGCCCTTACCATCGGCAACGGGATATTCTACCCCGCCGCCCATGGGGATGACTTTTACTACTGTTTGCTTGACCGGATCGATGGCTGTGGCATTTTTGCTGTCGCCATTAAAGGTGAAGACGAGCTTGGACGCGGGATCGTAGATAATCGAGTCCGTGTCCGGGGAAGTTTTGATTCTGCCCGTGATTTTCAGCGTCTTAAGATTGAAAACCGCCACGTTACCGGCATCCCCGTCCGTGATAAATCCTTTTCCAAGTTCCGGCATCACCAGGACACCATGGCAGCGCTTCAAGCCGGTAATTGTGCCCACCACGGAAAATTTATCGGCGTCGAGCACTTTGACTTCGGCTCCATGGGAAATATAGACGCGCCGCGCGGCGGAATCCACGGTGACGTAGTCGAAATATTCGCCGCCGCCCGGCGCCGCGCCCAAGGGGACCTTCTTAATCAAGTGATAACCCGGACCCGCCGGACGAGCCAGTGCGATCCCGCCAAGCAATGCGAAGCAAGCAAGCGATAAGAACAATATGAATTTTTTCATACTCTATCCTCGATTCAGCGATCTAATTTTAGTCCGGCAAATCCGGTCCTGCACGCCACTGCTCTCAAAATCGTGATATTTGTTCGTGATGCCGGCCTCGGAGCATCTCGACGCGCCGGCAGCGCGCCGATTGTACCGGCCGGCATCACGAACGACTCGACTACCAGATGACTTTCAAGCCAAATTGAATCTGCCGCGATGTGGTTGATGTTTCCGTAATTTGACCCGCCCCATCCGCCGGCGTTCCGTCTACATTCAAGACCGCGCTGGTCTTGATGGGCGCCTGGAAATTGGGGTGGTTCATGAGGTTAAAGAACTCGGCCCGGAACTGAATGTTGAAGGCTTCCGAGATTCTGGGTACGTAGTTGTTCTTGAATACCGAGAAATCGACATTTAACAATCCCGGGCCGACCAATGTGTTCCGCCCGGAATTACCAAATAGGTTCATACAGGTATTAGTGATTGTGCCGCCCGATCCGTCAGAAGCGAGTACGCACGGCCCTGGGAACGAAGCGGGTACAACCGGAGGACCGAAGCACTCGACTTTGATGTACTGAGTAACACTGCCGGGATTGACGGGGTGATCGCATCCGGGTCCTGAGAGGCGCTGCGCGAAATCTTTCGGGTCAGAGCTGTTTTGGCCAAGCGGATCGCCCCCCACAACGGCCGTAAAGGGCGAACCCGTACTAGCTAGTATCACTCCGCCGAATTCCCAGCCGCCGAGGACATGCTGCGCTGCCACGCCCCCAAACTTCGGTGTGGGAGGGTGCCAGAGGTAGTTCACCACAAAGTTGTGAGCGATGTTGAAGTCACACGGGCCTCGCCTGCCGCCGCGGTTAAAAAACATCAGGCTGGAGAGCGAATTCGCGTAGGGATCGCCCAGCATGCCACCCGAACCCATGTCAATGCATTTGCTCCATGTATAGCTGCCTTGAACCTGAAACCCGTGGCTCATGGTTTTCGCCATCCCGGCTTGAAGGCCGTGATAAGAGGAGCTGTTATCCCACCAGGTCGCACGAATCCGACCCACACTGGGGTTGAGAACAGGGGTGTGTAGGGGATTGGCCTCCGTGCCGGTTGGTGAAAACTGAGAGGCACAGGTAACACCTGGCTTTCCGTTTGGTCCGCAGGGCCATAGGTAACCAGCCGATGTCAAGCTTGGAAGGACCATATTGCTGTCATCCGTGCTGAAGGGGGAATGGTTCGTACGCGAACCCACGTAGGCGATCACCGCAGTTAAGTTTGAGGCGATTTGGCGCTGAATATTGAGATTCCAGTTCATAGCGTAATTGCGGTGTGGATTTTGTTCGATTAACCGTTGTCCCACATTTGTCAGGTTGGCGGGATCTTGGGCCTTACTCACTGCTCCCGTCGGGAACGTGCCCCGAGCTAAGCCGGTGGCATCCTTTTCCAGTTGGTACGGCAGGACCCCGGTGCTTCCGTGGGTGAATACCCAGGAAAGAGGCAACGCATCAAAGATTCCAAAGCCGCCACGTACGGCAGTCTTGCCATTACGGAATGGGTCCCACGCGAAACCCACCCGCGGCTCGAAGTTGTGAAGTGTTTGGTTCTTGGCCCAGAAGGTGTTTACCGGCGTCTCGGATGGGCTGGTGATCGTCGTCAAGACAGCGAACGTATTATGGGCCTCGGTTGGCAGTGTGACCGGTTCATATCGCACGCCAAAGTTCAGCGTCAAGTTCGAGCGCGCACGCCAATCGTCTTGAAGGTAGAATCCAAAGAGTGTCTGGTGCACATAAATTGGTCTCGTTGTCGCTGGATCGTCCAGGTTGATGCTCCGTGGCTGGTTGGTGAGAAAACTCTGCAGGTCGTCGAAATTGTATTGTCCATTTGGCGGGACGCCCCCCGAGAACTCAGAGTTTTGCATGTGCTCCACGGCAAAGCCGAATTTCAACGAATGGGCGCCGCGAGTAACGAAGGCATCGTCATAGAACTGAAAGGAATTCCATGTCAGGAGGTCTGCCGAGACGCTGCCCAGAGCCCCTAGCATAGACACTATACCGCCGTCGATGTTGATAGCCGGCGCAAACTGCCCGGGGAGTATGCCGAAACTCGGATCCTTGGCGAGCGGATTGAGTGCACTTACAGGCTGTGTGACCGTCGCCCGCACACGGCTAAAACCGGCCCGCGCCGTATTCACCAAAGTTGGACTGAAAACGTGGGTCTCTTCCAGGCTGTACATTTGCCTTAGCGTAAAATTCTGGGTCAGCGACTCCACCAGCGAATCGGGCATGGTAAGAGGCGCCCTGTCGTAGAACCAACTCGCCGCAAAACTGTCCTTATCTGAGAAATGGTGGTCGCCCCTGAGGGTTACATAGTTTTCCGTCAAGCGCTCGACTCCCGTAGTATTGAAAAGTCCTGTGTCCCCGACTTCAGAACCAATGACGTTAGGCAGCGGATAAAAGGCGAGGTATGGTAAAACCGCCTGGTCAATGTGCGTCACCGAGTCCGAAACGCACGAGTAAGGGGGACACGCGGTTTCAAGCGGGAGCGGCGCTCCGTTCACAACAGCAACTTGGGAAGGCGTCGCCCCACCTGGCGCGATCCCGCGCGCAGCCCGGGAAGGCACGGGATTGCTAAATGTGTCGCTCTTCCTTTGACGGATGGCTTCGAAGTCGCCGAAGATGAAGGTCTTATTCTTTATAATCGGAACTCCGCCGGAGCCCCCGAACTGGTCGCGATGGAATGGCGGTATTGCGGCGGGGTCGAAGTAGTTTCGTGCATCGAGGATCTTATCGCGCACGAAGTAGTACGCATCCCCATGGAACTGGTTGTTCCCTGACTTGGTGATACCATTGATGACCCCACCGGAGGCCCGGCCATACTCCGCCGAATAGTTGCCGGTCAGGACAGAAAACTCCTGAATCGCGTCCACACCTAAATTGACGCCCAGTGAGCTGCCAGGCGACCCATTCGAATAGTCATTGATACTGATCCCATTGATCCGGTAATTATTCTCGAACGGCTGGTGCCCGGAGATGGTCAAAAGAGTTCCGTAGCCTCTATTGCCGCGATTGCTGGCACCTGCCTCAACTCGGACAGAAACGACTCCCGGCTGGAGAGTTGCCAGTTGCGTCCAGTCTCGGCCGTTCAGAGGTAGCTCGCGCTCCGTTGTGGAATCGACCTCGCCGCTAATCGTTGATGAAGTGAGTTCCACAGCCGGTGCAGTGGCGGTGACTTCAACTCGTTCACTCACTTGGCCAACCTGCAAGGCAATATTCAGCGCTTTTGAAGCTCCCACGGTTAGCGTGAGGCCTGTTTGCACGGAGGAGGAAAATCCCGTGGCTGCAACCGTGATGTTATAAACTCCTGGCAGCAAGTTAGGCGCGCTGTAAAAGCCGGCCGAGTCGGTAGTGACTTCCCGCACGACCCCCGTCGCGCTGTTTATAATGGAAACTTTCGCGTTAGGCACCGCCGCGCCGGACGCATCCGTCGCGGTGCCGGAAAGCGTGGCTCCGGCCACTTGTGCATAGACTGGTGTCGATGCGACCACAGCTAGCGACAGCATCACATATACCAGCAGACCACGACCAATCTTCATCGATTACCTCCAAGGAGTTTTGGGATTCCTATGTGCTGGGCGCAGATGGTATATTGCCATCTGTCAACAGTCAACATTAAACTCTTATCTGGTGATTCCTTTAAATCTAACCATAAAGTGAACGAAGGACCGAGATTATGTATAACTGTTAACAGTTATCGGCCTATTGCCTAGCAGTGTGGGCTCAATATTACTTGCCGACTCAGCCTTCGCGAAGTCTCGAATTAAGCTGTCGTGCAGCTCCGGTGCCGCTATCTACAAAGCATCAATTAGCTTGATCAAGTGTGTAGAGGATGGCTACTCGGCAGATCTGGATCGAGTTACAGGATGGAACACCTGACGCAGAGCCGATGATACAAGATGCGCGAAAAACAAAGACGTGATGAATCGAGATGGAATTTAGGCAGAACAAGACGGATTGGACATATCAAAGAGTCCGCAGGTACGCGCTCGCGTGTCCATACGGTTGGCTCACGGGAAATGCGGTCCGCTCGGTCACCTGAGGATTGTTCTCTGCGCTGCTCCTTTGCTGTCACCCACTATGGATCGATCTCGCCAAGTTCTGCGCCCAAGTGGCGAATGCATGCCAAATCGGCGTTTCGCCGATCGGCAGTCTCACTCGCTGCACGACGATCAGCAGGGCGCCCGCCCAGAGCGTCACGCGATGCACCCTCCCGGTGGACCACACGTCATACACCAGTAAAAGTACCAGGAACGCGTAAGTGCACAACTCGGTCACCCATAAAGGAGTTTGCCGGATAAACGCGAAGGGCCAGCGAGCGACGGGGGCCACCATCAGCGCAATCGTGGCAATCAGCATCAGCCGCTTGTGCGCCGGCGGATTGAACCGGGCGCGGAACGCGAAAAATATCAACGTTCCAAACAGCAGTATGTCCGTGAGGGGGATGACGAAGAACGTTTTCGGATCCATAAATCCCGCAGATGCCCTTCGCAGGGCATCGGTAGCCGCCAAAGTTCCGAGAATGATCATCGAACACGCCAGGCCGAAGCCCACCAATCCCAGCCGCCGGTGCAGGTCCACGCGGCCCGCCGTTACCAACGATGTCTGCACGATCAACAGAAGGGCCCACAACGAAAACGCTGCCCCATGCAGATGAAGAATCCAGCTCGCCAGCGGCGCCTTGAAAACGCCGGCAAGGTAGTACGTCCGCGCAAATCCCAGAAAAATCGTTCCCAGCATCAGAATCGCCATGGCCGGGAAAAAGTATCGGTCCAACCGCCTTCCCTCCGGCTCGAACATCGCTGTAGCCATCGCCCCTCCGATTTCAACCACTCCACCAGGATTTCCTAGCAAGGTCCCAAATTTGCGGGAATCTATATTCGGACACTATCATAAGTGCCGGTAAACGCATCATCGTAAACTAGGCCGAAACCAGTACAGAGTAGAAAGCCCCATTCCGAGAAAATGACTTGAACGAAGCCTCCCGCGCGGCGGGCGCGCCCACGGTCTGTCAGCCGATAGTGATTGGAAATGCGCTGGCCTCATCATTCCAGGGACCAGCGGCGAGACTTTGACGCCGGTTCGCCCCGGGATTCAGCATTGCACGTTCAAGTTCCTGGATTTGTCGTCGGCTGGATTTACTCGATCGCTATGTTCTTGACGGCCGCTGCGACAGCATCCCGGACAACAACCTCATTCCGGCCGTGGTCGGTGATGGCGTCGTAAAGCAGTTGCGTCGGGCCTGGGTTTAATTCCTTGTTGTATTCATCGGTGATATCGGCGGCGGTTTGTTCGAGCATTCTGGTGGACTCGGCGCCCAGATCCGTGCCGGTGATCTCAACTTGTTTGCCCGCGTATGTCGCGGCGATTCGCTCGGCGAGTTTGCCGGCGGTCTGGTAGTAAAATTCCGAGATCTGGCGATGGCCTTCTTCATGTTCGATCACATGCTGAGTTACCCCAGTCGGCACCCAGATCGTGATGTTGAGTTGCAGCGTCACCTTGATGTGCGTGATGGTGACGGTCGCGTGCGTGGCATCCGATTGTCGAGACTCGCCGCCGACGCTGGCGTTCGACAGGAAATTGGATTCGCACTCCGCGTTTTCCCCTGAGGCCAGGGGAGGCATATCGGCCGGAGGTGCGGCCGGATCAAACGTGCGGTTCGCGAAAGCGGCCGGCTGCTTGCTGATTGTCGGCACGGAATCTTCCCTAGGCTCCCGCTGCGACGAGAGGTCCCGCCACCTGAGCCAGCCGAAGATAAGCACTCCCAGCAACACACCAAGCAAAATTAAGCGGCGCAATGGGAACACTGCCTCCGCATTCCATTCTCCGAATAAGACGGCAACCGAACTATGAGTTTGTGGGCGGCGGATGACGCGAAAGGTACTCTCATCGAGCCGCCGAACCAACCTCCAATAAACAAGTTTTTCGAAAACTGACAGCCCACCTAACTATTCCCGAAAAACATTTTGCGGTGAGGCGCTGCCGTGTGCATCCGGGCGGCGAGTTGAAGGGTCCATCGCGAGCGGTTGCCCTTGCAGTGGCGCGTTGCTAGCATAGCGGCGCAATGCGGAGCCGTTCCACAATGCGTTCGCTGCTCGATTGGCTGCGGCCCCGCGAGCGGGCGATGACGAGATTGCTCGGGCAATTTGTACGCGCGGAATCGCCCAGTTTTGACAAAGCCGCTGTGGATCGCTTCGGGCGAATGGTTGCGTCGGAATGGAAAAAGCGTGGCGCCGCGGTCACGCTGCTGCGCCAGCGCGAACGCGGAGATCATGTGAGAGCGGAATGCCGACCGCGTGGGCAACGCACGGCTGCGCAGATTCTCGTCCTCGGCCATCTGGACACCGTCTACGAGATCGGGACCATCACTCGGATGCCGTTTCGCGTGTCCCGGGGACGCGCCTGGGGGCCGGGTGCCTTCGACATGAAAGGCGGGCTGGTGATCGCGCTTTATGCCATGGACGCTCTGGCCGCTGTAGATTGCATGTCCGAAAAGCGCGTCGTCTTTTTATGGACGAGTGACGAAGAAATTGGCAGCGAAAGTTCGCAAGCCGCAATCGAGCGCGAAGCTAAGCGAAGTGACGGCGTTCTCGTGCTTGAACCTGCCGCCGGACTCGATGGCCGAGTGAAAACGGGCCGCAAGGGCGTCGGCGAAATTGAGCTGATTGTGACTGGGCGCGCGGCCCACGCAGGGCTGAATCCCGGTGACGGCGTCAACGCGATTGAAGAAATGGCGCATCAGATTGCGCGCATCTCGCGGTGGAACCAGCCGCGCCGGGGAATCACAGTGAACGCCGGCGTGATCGAAGGCGGGACGCGCACCAATGTGATCCCTGAACTCGCGCGAGCACTCGTGGATTTGCGCGCGTCACGCGTTGAAGACATGCGCGCGCTCGAACGGAAATTCCGCGCGCTCCGGCCAATTCTTTCTGGAGCAAAGCTCGAAATCCGCGGTGGGTTCAACCGCCCGCCAATGGAGCGAAATATGAGCGCCGCGCTTTACGCGAAGGCTCGGGCGCTGTCAAAGGAAATGGGTCTGACGTTGGGGGAAGCCTTCGTGGGCGGCGGATCGGATGGAAATTTCACCGCTGCGCTGGGCGTGCCGACGCTTGATGGCCTCGGCGCAGTCGGCGAAAACGCGCACAGCCCGCGCGAAAACATCGTGATCCGCGCACAGCCTGAGCGCGCTGCCCTCCTGGCAGGATTAATCGCTACATTGTAGCTTCCCCGCACAAACTGGACAGGCGTTTAGGGATTCGCGGCACTCGTATTCGCAAAAAACTATGACGGGTCGGGTGGCTCGAATTTTCTTTTTGCCGTAGACATCGCCGCGTCGTAAGCATGGGCATCCGCAAGCATCCCAGACAGGAACTTGCGTCGAATTCTCCGGCGGATCGTCAGGATCAAAACCCGCACCCTTTGCACACAACGCAAAGGATGCAGCACCCGGCAGTCAAACCCACGGAGAGATTCCTCGCTCCGCTCGGAATGACAACGTGAGACCACACAAAGCGGCGAAAGTCACGAGCATAACTCCGGCCCGCGAAGCTCAGCGATACGCCTTGCGAAGATACTGCACAGTAGATTGCATGAGGTCGGCGTAGGAGTCGTGGAGGACGGCGTGTATGGCGTCTTCGGTGGCGGATTGGGCCGCGATGCGATCCAGAATTCGTTCGACGCTGACATATCCCTGGGCAGATTCATCCAGGAGGTCTCGAAGGACGCCAGGGAAAATTCCATGTGCTGCTCGTACGCGGCGGAAAGCGTTCCGGCGGCGCTCCGGCTGCGTTTTCCTTCCATGTATTGCGCAATGCCTTCCTGCAGCCACACGGGACACCGCCCGCTCGTTTTCTGTGCGACGAAACTATGCGTCAGTTCGTGTTTGAGGACGCGCGCCAGCTCATCGGTCATGGTCGACAAGCCTTCGACGGGCACGCGAATGCGGCCGTCATTGAGCGCCCCCACCCAGCTCGGCGCGCGGGTAATATCCATGAAGGCCTGATTGGTGTAAAGAATCACGCCGATGGGTTCGGGCGGATCATAATTTAGTGTTGCAGAAATTACGTCAAACTCGGTTTCGAGGGTTTTGAGAACTTCACGAGCCAGTTCGGGTGCAGCGCCGCCGTTATAGCGGAGGCGGAAATGGGAAGTTTCGCCTTCGCGGTAGGTGGACTCCTCTTGCGCGTCGCGCTCGGCTTTCTCCAGCGCGTTCTGCACCTCCGCATCGGGCCTCACCGACAGGGCGCGCTTCCACTCCGAGACCGCATCTTCTGCTCGGTTCAACCCGTAGTAGGCCCAGCCAGACAACTTGGCGACGTCCGGGGAATCGGGGTCGATGCTCCGGGCGTGGTCGAGCAGATTGAGCGCCGCCGAGTACTCACTTCGGTGGAGGTGGAGATACGCGGCTGCGAGCAACAGTCCGACGTCATCAGGCGCATAGCGGAGTCCGGCATTGTAGTGCGAAGCAGCTTGTTCGGAGTCGCCCACGCTGATTCCGAATTGCGCCGCGGCCGACTCAGCAGCAACAACTCGCGCCACCGCAGTGGGTGTTGGATTCGCGTCCGCCTCGGATTCGAGCTTTGCGAGCAATTTGAGGTCGATGGAACCATCGCGAACCGCGGCGCGCGCCGTCTCCTGATCGGCGGACCGAGCCAGCGCATTCGGCGGCGCAATCGGAAGGTGGGCAGCCTTGTCCGCCGCCGTTCCTGCCGTCGATTCCAACGATTCGTCTTCGTGCACAACCTTGTCCACGATAGAAACAGGCAGACTCATCCGGCCAGCGGAGGTTTCGTAGCTCACCTGGCCGTTTTCCCGCACGACATGACTGGCGGCTATTTTTCTGCCATTCTTGAGGTAGATGGTGTCGGCGGACGCGGATCGAGGCAATGCGGCGGCAAGACAAACAGCCACAACTAACCCAAGTGCCTGCGCTGAGGGGGACCGCATACACCTATTTTACCAAGCATGACTGCCGGTTCGCGCAGCACCTTGCTGCCTGATGCCCAATATTGCTACAGTCGGTCAATCATGAGGACAGTGCTCCGGGCAGTTCTTGCGGCTTCGTTGGCGGTGGGAGCATGTTTTCCCTCCCGTGCCGCGGAGGGACCGGATCTCCCCGATGCAACGCAGAGTCCAAGAGAAATCTATAAGGCGCTGACTGCGTTGCGCGTCGATCCCGCGCAGATTTACGCTGTGAGCGAGATCCGCCTGCGCCGTGACGCTGTCAGTTTGATCTTTTCCGAAGGCATACTGGGCTTCCTGCAAGCCTATGACGGCCGCGTAACCGGCGTTGTGTTTTCCGGCCGCGGCCACCTGAGCGCGAATCTGCGCGATCCCGCCGAAAAACAATCCCTGGTGCATTTCCTGGGCGTTCCGCTGCTCGATCAGAGTTTTTCGCGGGCCTACTTGCGTTTCGACGACGGGTCGGCCGAGGAAATTCTCGACCAGTTGCGCCGCTCCGGCGCGAACCCTATGAGTGCGGAGGAATTCGCGAGCACATGGGACCAGTCCCTCGCGAACCTGAACCCGGAACAATCCACACGCCTGGTAGTGGATTGGGTGTCCGCGACACCGGTGCCTTATTTCTACGCCGAACTGGTGGACGAACGATTGGGGCCGTTTGATGTCCTGATCGACGGCCGCAGAATTGATACCGTCACGATCGGACAAAACCGCTGGGCAGCTGGAAACCACTTCTACGACGTCTGGGCTTCCTTTGTGGGATCAAGCTCGTCCCCACCCGCGCCACCGGCTTTCGTGCCAGTTTCGTACACGATTGACACAACGATTGAGAACGACCGGACGCTCCAGGGCACGACAACACTGGAACTTCGAGCCGGCGGGAGCGGGGACCGCGGCATCGTGCTCGAGATGTCGCGCTTCCTCACCGTTCAATCCGCGCAGGATGCCGATGGCCGCACGCTCGAAATCTTTCAGAATGACGCCCTCAGCCGGAACGAACTGGCCCAGCGCGGCAACGATGTGGTGTTGGTATTCCTGCCGGAACCGCCGCGCGCGGGCCAGACCTATCGTATTCGATTGGCTTACCGAGGAAGCGTGATTAGCGACGCCGGAAATGGCGTGTACTTCGTGGGAAACCGCGGAATCTGGTATCCGCATCTCGAAGGGATGGCGCAGTTCGCGCAGTATGACACGACTTTCCATTGGCCGCGAAAACTTCGGTTGGTGGCGACGGGACAAAAGATCGAGGAACGAGAAGAGGGCGACCGGCGCATGGCCCACTGGCGGTCGGAAGGGCCAGCCGTGCTTGACGGATTCAATTTGGGTGACTACCGGATCGAAAATATCGAGGCCGTGGAGGGGGTCAAAATCCAGATGGCCACGAATTCGGCGCTTGAAAGTGCTATCGCCAACCTGGCCCCTCCGCAATCACCCGTGGGGCCGATGATCAGTGGCCCGATGAGACCGAATCGGCGCCTGCGTCCTTCCGTAAATTTTGCCGAAGACCCGCCTGCTGCGCTCGCCGGCCCATTAAGGGAGCTTGGCCAGGAAATCGCCGAAGCAGTGCGCTTCGGGAAGCTATGGATGGGGCCTTTCCCGTTTCAACAGCTGGTGGTGTCCCAAGTTCCAGGGACAACCGGGCAGGGCTTCCCGGGACTCCTCTACTTGCCCTCCCTTTCTTTCTTGCCGGACACGACGCAGCAACGCGTCGGAATGAGCGGCAACACCAAGGAAGCCTTGAACGTAATTATTCCTTACCACGAGGTTGCGCACCAGTGGTGGGGTAACGTGGTCGGCTGGGACAGCTACCGCGACCAGTGGATCACCGAAGGATTGGCCAACTATATCGCGCTTGTGGGCGCCGACGCGGAGAAACCCGGCGACCACTTGCTCGCTCACTGGCTCGATTACTACCGGAAAGATCTGACTTCACATGCTGCGGGACAGGAAAACACGGTGGAGGATGCGGGTCCGTTGGTGCACGGAGTCCGCTTAAATTCGTCGCGCGACCCGGACGCCTACTCGAAAATTATCTATGGCAAAGGCGCCTGGGTATTCCATATGCTGCGCGTCATGCTGCAGGCTCCCGCTTCGAAGAATCCCGACGAACGCTTTATCGGGGTGTTGCACAGCTTGATGGAGTCGCATCGCTATCGCGCACTTTCGACGGAAGACCTTCAAAAGGCGGTCGAGCGCGTCATGACGCCCGCCATGGACCTCGAAGGCGGACGGTCGATGGATTGGTTCTTCGAGCAATTCGTGCGTTCGACGGGAGTGCCGGCCTACGAATTGGAGTACACCGTGCGGCCCGGCCCAAAGGGTTTTCTCGTGCGAGGCACGTTGATTCAGAAAAATGTTCCGGACGATTTTGTTCTCAGCGTTCCAATCTACGAGCAGGCGCAAGGCGCAAAGCCAGTGCTTTTGGGCCACGTTGTCACGTCGGGCGAAGAGACTTCGTTTCAGTTTGTTTCCGCGGCGCTGCCCAAGCGGCTGCTGATCGATCCTCAGATGACGCTGCTGTGCGTGTCGCCTTCCTCCTCCTCACCGGCCCCGGAATAGCGCAGCGTACAATCGGGCATTCTGGCGCATACGCTTGGTATCCCTCGCAAGACCGCGGGCCCCAACCTTGACCGCTGTTTTCAGTGCGCTGCGTTTCCATGAACGAGCGCAAATTTTTGAATCCGTCTTCCGGTTTCGACTTCACCCGTGTACAGATTTCCGTTGGAATCCTCAACGATGTCATGCACGTGGTGAAACTGGCCGGCATTGCGGCCCGAGTGGCCGAATGTTCCAACGATAGCGCCGTCGCTCCGATGAACGATCCAGATTACATGGCAAGATACCCTCAGAGTCGTACGCCGACAGGACTTCAGCCACTAAGCAATCATGGGAATTCGCAGCGCCGGGGTAGAGTGCTCATTTCTTCCCGGTGAGTTCTCCCACCAGCCGGTCCGCCGCGTACACCCTGCGCAGCGCTTCGAGAATTCCCGCCGAATGTACCGCCACGGCGCGGGCTTCCTGGTCCGTGTAGATGTAGTCGAGCACGAGAGACTGGAGGTTGCCGTCAAATATGATTCCGACTAACTCGCCCTCGCGGTTGACAACTGGGCTTCCGGAATTGCCTCCGCTTCGGCGTGCTCGAAAGTGCCGCCCAGCCTGGTGGCCCAGGGAATTTCTTGGCCCGCCTCGACGTATCCTTTGGCCTCACCAAAGGACAGGCGCAGCGTGAAGGTGGCATCTGGATAGACGCTCGAGCCATAGACGGCAAACCGGGCGTTGGCAATTTTGCCGTAAGCCTGGCGCTGAGGTTCATCCACTTGCTGTTCGAATGTCTGGCGGATCCGGCGCGCAGGTGCGTCGATTAGCTTTGCGAGCTCGATCATGGGGTCGTTCGAATTGTCGATCGCTTTCAGGCCACCCTCCGTCAACTGCTTTCGAATGGCGACGTCCTTCACCTTAGTTCCGCGAACCAACTCTGCGGCGCGATCGCGGGGCGATTTTCCGGCGAGCACTTTTTTCACCAGCTCATTGTCCGCGCCCATGACCTCCATCATCAATCCGAGCGAATCGGCCAGCTTCACGGTTTCCAGGTCGTCGTAAATGGGGGCTTCGGAAAACAATTGCAGCTTTAGCGAGTCAAGGCCGGCTTCCGAGAATTCGCGGAGACGTTCGGCGTTGGGCTTGGGGGATTCCTGCGCCAACCGCACGAGAGTCATCGCTATATCGAACAACTCGCAGTTGAATGCTTGGGCGCCTTTTGTTGGGCCGTACCCGATGAGGTTGTACTCGTCGCGGATCTTGACCAACGTCTTCAAGGTTGAGGCTACCTGGTCCCAGGCATCTCCGTAGGCCAGCCGCAGCTTTGGGTGATTGTTGACCGCATCCCGCAGGGTTTTCTCCATGGCGCGCTTCTTGTCTATGATTGCGGGATCCTGAAGTCCGCCGAGCATGCCCAGGTACGCCTTGCGGCTGTTTTGAATGCCAAAAAATTCATCTTCCGCGCGGCGGGCGTTTTCGCTGCTGCGGTCCGAGTAATTCTTCAGTAGTACTTCATGCCGGCGCAGGAGATTGAGCGCTCCCGGCGCGAGAAGATCGCGCTGATATTCGAGGTGGGCCACTGTGTCGAGACGCTCGGTGCGGCCCGGATTTCCTGAAACGAAAATCAGGTCACCTTCTGCGGCGCCCGCCTCACTCCACTTCAGGAAATGTTCCGCGTGCACTGTCTGGTCATTCTCGTAAACTCTGAAAAAACAGATGTCCAGGTCGTAGCGCGGATACTCGAAATTGTCGGGGTCGCCGCCGAAGAACGCGATCGATTTTTGCGGTGCGAATACCAGGCGCACATCGGTGTAGCGCTTGTACCGGTAGAGGTGATACTGGCCGCCGTTGTAGAGCGTAATCACGTTGCTGCGCAGGCCGGTTTTGTCGCGGGATTCCTTCTCGATATCGTTGATGACCGCCCGGCGGGCCTTCTCCGCCTCCGCAGTACTCATGCCGGACGTGACGGCGCCCGCGACCCGGGTCGTAACGTCTTCGATGCCCATGAGAACGTTCAGCTCTAGATCCACACATTTTGGTTCTTCGGAACGGCTTCGAGCTTCGAAGCCGGACTTGACGTAGTCCTTCTCCTTGGTGCTGATTTTCTGTAGACAATCGGCTCCCACGTGATGGTTGGTCATCACCAGCCCATCAGCGGAGACGAAAGATCCGGAGCCGCCGCTATTGAATCGCACCGAGGACTTCTGCAGGTGCTCGAGCCAAGCGGCGGTGGGCTGAAAATGGTACTTATCCTGCAGCGTCTTGTATGGTGGGTTGTTGAACAGCCACATTCCTTCGTCGGCGTGGGAAAACGGAATACATATCGCGCAGAGCGCGAACAGAACGATATTTTGAGTCAGTTTCATGGGATGTATTGCCTCTTCAAGGGTATACACTAACGTCAAACGTCTGTAAATCAAGGCACGGAAAGCATTCAGTTTGTCGTGCCGTGTTCTCCCAGCCGGCGCAAACGCGCCACGACGAGGCGAATATGTTCATAGGCAAATTCCGGCGGGAGGGCTTCCTTGATCGGCCCAAGTCTTTCCAGACCGAGGCGTCCGCAGACCTCTTCAATCATTTTCTGTTTGTCCTGCTCCACCCATGCCGGTTGAAATTCCACATCTCCGCGTTCCACCAAGTCCGAAACCATGCTTACGATTGTCGATCGCAGCCGGCCGCGAATCGCGGCGATCTCGTCGAACGTGCGCCCCTCCGCGAGCAGCCGCATCGTTTCCGCGGCAGGGGTCACCTTCTTCTCGGGTACCGGCGCGCTCCGGGAACCCTTGTCAAATCGGCGGAGGGCGTCGAGGATTTGTTGACCGTACAATTCGGCTTTGCGTTCGCCGATACCGGAAATATGAAGAAGGTCACGAACGGAACGCGGGTGAATCCGGCAGATTTCATCGAGCGTTGTGTCATGCATTACGACGAAAGCGGGAGTGTTCTGCTGCATTGCTGTTTCTCTGCGCCACTCCCGAAGATATTCGCGCAGTTCGGGATCGATGTCCGATGCAATATTCCCCAGCGAGCCCTGCGCGCGCTCCCGCTGCATGGGAGGTGCTGGGCGTAGCGTGACCTTGATCTTCTCCTGCCGCTGCTCCACTTTTCGGCGTTTGGACCTGGATTTCTGTGGCAACACCGTCTCTTCGGGTGCGGAAAGCCAATCCGGCTCCGAGCCGCAGACGTCACACGCGTTGCAGGTTTTCCACTTTGGAATCTCGCCGAAATGCTTGCAGATTTGAAGGTGGCGGCAATACTTCGACTCGACAAAATTGCGAATTTCGTGGTAGCGCTGCCAGGCGCGCTCCTTCTCCGCCGAATCCTTGATCTGGCCGATGAAATACGCGTGCAGACCTGCGTCACGATTCTGCCAGAGAAGAACGCAATCCGCCGGCAGGCCGTCGCGCCCGGCGCGCCCCGCTTCCTGGTAATACTGTTCGATCGATTTCGGCAGCGAGAGGTGGATCACTGCGCGCACGGCGGCCTTGTTGATGCCGAGGCCGAACGCGATCGTGCCCACCAGCACGCGCACTTCGTCCGACATCCAGCGTTCCTGATTGCGCCTGCGGTCGGTGGCTTCCATTTGACCGTGATAGGGGATGGCTGGGATTCCCATCGCCTGGAGAAAATCCGCCGTCTCTTCCACTTTCGCAATGGTTGGCGCATAGACGATGACATTTCCATCCTTGTAGCTCCGCAGAGCGCTCACCAGCAAGTCCGGCTGCGAGCGCCCATCGCAGGCCCTCACGACGTAGCGCAGGTTGGGCCGGTGAAAGCTGGCAATATATTTGTCGGGATCGCGGAGTTGAAGCTGATGGATGATGTCGTGCCGTACGCGCTGTGTGGCGCTCGCTGTGAAAGCCGCGATGGGACGGTCGCCAAAATTGGCCCGCAGCCTGCTCAATTGCCGGTATTCGGGGCGAAACTCGTGCCCCCACTCCGAGATGCAGTGCGCCTCATCGATGGCGAAAAATGAAACGGGTATTCCTTGCATCCAGTCAAGCGTATCCGCCCGCGCCAGACGCTCCGGCGAAAGATACAGGAGACGATATTCGCCCGCGCGCGCTCTGTGTATGACCTGAGCCTGCTGGCCCACCGCGAGAGAACTGTTCAGCAAAGCCGATGCAATTCCCATCTGCGTGAGTTGTGCCACTTGATCCTGCATCAATGCAATCAATGGCGAAACAACGATGACGGATTGCCCCGGCAGCATCGCCGCCGGCAACTGGTAACACAGTGATTTCCCGCCGCCGGTTGGCATGACGACGCAAGTGTCGCGGCCTCCCAGCAGACTTCGCACAATGCGCTCCTGCAAGGGGCGAAACGCATCGTATCCCCAGTAGCGGCGCAACGGAGCGAGAAGGTCCAGTTCAGGTTTCACAGAGGATGAATTCACGCAAGGAGTATAGATTCCCGGATGGATGCAGTCTAGCCAGTGGAGAAGTGGACTGGGTAAGTCACAAGTGGCCGAGAAGGGCACAAGTGCCGTCTCGACGTGATAACACAGGTTAATCAAAATCAAAGGCGGCACTATGACCAGTACAAGTGGCAATCCGAAGTGCTACGAAGGACGCACCATCCGGGACATCCAAGTCCGCGGGGGGAGCCTGTGTTTAAGGGAAAGCGGATTGCTCTGCGCACACTGCTTGCCAGCCTTGCTGGTGGGGACTCTCTCGAAACAATCCTGACAGACTTGCCCAGCTTGGAACCTGAAGACATCAGGGCGGCCATTGCTTTTGCTACAGCGTCGGCGGAAGAGGATCCTCAGGTCCGAGCCGTTCCCCAGATTCGATGAAAATCAAGATTTGTTCTCCCGCGACCGCAAGAAAATGTAAGCGCCTGCAAAATTCTCAGTGAAACCTTGGCGGGTTAGCCTGCGTAGTATTCGAGTATTAAATCGCGACGAGGCTCACGCCTGCGGAGGCGGCCGCTTTGCGAAGTTCGGAGTCGGTCGTCGCCAGTGGCAGATTAAGCCGATTCGCGAGCGCGAGGTACGCCGCATCGTAATTCGTGAGGTTGTGGGACTGTGCAAGGACGGGCAATTCGAGGATTTGGGAGGGCGTCTGCTGCGCCGCCTCAATCGGAAGGGCACTCAATCGAGTAAGGAAGCCGCCAATCTGATCAAATGTGATCCGCTTGCGACGGTAGGCCATGAGCAGGCCGTTACCGACTTCATAGAACCACAGGAGGGGAACTGAAGTGCGTTTTTCGGAGAGGCTTGCAAGAACGGCCAGGCTGTATTTACGATCCGCTTCGTCTTCCAGAAACCACTGGAGCGCGAGGGAAGCGTCCAGCACAAAATCACTCACAGACGATGGCCCTCGTGAATCAGGTCTTTAACCGAAACGCCTTCGAGGCGTAC
>WNGO01000883.1_pt1 | contig 18803 bp, 20 predicted proteins | sample 5400511 | NCBI WGS metagenome assembly WNGO01 (sample SAMN13153380, study PRJNA577476) | soil metagenome | isolation source: 20 cm soil or saprolite under Garry oak tree replicate 2 | place: USA:California | collected 2016-06-15 | reverse complement strand
CTCGCGCAGCCGGGTGGCGATCGTGGCGTAGTCGAAGCGCGTCTCCGTGAAGATCTTCGTGTCGGGCTTGAACCAAACGGTCGTGCCGGTGCCCTTCGCCTTCCCGATGACCTCGAGCTTCTTCTTGGTCTCGCCCCGCTCGAACGCCATGTAATGCCGCTTGCCGTCGCGGTCGACCCACACCTCGAGCTTCTCGGAGAGCGCATTCACCACCGAGACGCCGACGCCGTGCAGGCCGCCCGACACCTTGTAGCTGCTCTTGTCGAACTTGCCGCCGGCATGCAGCACCGTGAGCGCGACTTCGACGCCGGGTTTCTTCTCCGTCTTGTGGAGATCGACCGGAATGCCGCGCCCATTGTCCACGACCGTGATGGAATTATCGGCGTGGATCGTGACGTCGATGTTCGTGCAATAGCCGGCCAGCGCCTCGTCCACCGAGTTGTCCACCACTTCGTAGACGAGATGGTGCAGGCCGCGCGCCGACACCGAGCCGATGTACATGGCCGGCCGGCGCCGCACCGCTTCCAGGCCCTTGAGGACCTGGATGGAATCGGCCTGATAGCCGCCGTTGCCTTTTTCCTTCTTAGGGGCGGCGGGTTTCTTCTTCGGCATCAAGTTCCTAACGTAAGAGAAGCCAGCGTATCGTCGTGATGCGCCCAGCACCGCGCCCCGCATTGATGCGGGCCATGATGTCGGGCGTCATCAACTGCAGTTCATTCATCCACGAGCTCGTCGCCACCCGTACGAACAGCACTCCATCAGGGGTGATGCTCTCGGGAGTCGCGACGGCGGCGATTTGCGGACCAACCAGGCGCGGCCAGTCCGGAATCATCTGCGCCTGCCCAACGCGACGCGCCAAACCGGTGCGCTTCAGGTAGCCCTCGAGCACCTCGCCGACTGCAACCGGACGGCTTTTTTTAGGGCGGTTTGACGAATCCGTCACAGCCTTAAAAATAGACGGAAGTCATTGTCCTGTCAACAGTTAAAGGCTGTCGCGGAAGTTACGGACTGACTACGATGTAGCTGTCCCGCTGGACCTCAAAACCGGCGATATCACGTGCCCGGAACTGGATGATGAGGCGGATGCCCGGCTGCTGGCCGGCGGCCAGGAGAAAGCGGTAGCGGGCGCTGAAGACGCGGTTGAAGCCTCCGCTCTCGCCGCGTAATTCCGCGTCGACGGTCACCCACACGGAATCGATGCCGTCCGGATCTTCAGCGCGGATCATCCCGGAGACCGTGTCGACCTGGCTCGCGCTCACGCTGTCCTGGTCGATGGTGAACGACAATTGCGGGGGGCCGGGCCGCTCCCGCTCGCCGAGACACGCCGCCACGACGATGAGGGCTAGCGCCCCTGGAATTTTGCCACGCGCTTTTCGAGAAATGCGGTCAGTCCTTCTTTCATGTCCTGAGTGGCGGCGAGGAGGCCGAAGTGATTGGCCTCGAGTAGCAGCCCTTCGTCGAGCGTCATCTCCGACCCCTGGTCGATCGCTTCGATCGCGAGACGCACGGCCAATGGGCCCATCGCGAGGATACCCCGCATCGTCTTCTCCGCTTCCGCGAGCAGATCGGCGGCGGGGACCACCTTGTTGACGAGCCCGATGCGGTAGGCCTCCTGCGCATCGATCATTTCGCCCGTCAAAATGAGGTGCATCGCAATGCCTTTGCCGACGAGGCGCGGGAGCCGCTGCGTTCCGCCGTATCCCGGCGCGATCCCCAGCTTCACCTCCGGCTGTCCGAACTTCGCGTTCTCGCTCGCGATACGCATGTGACAGGCCATCGCCAGCTCGCAGCCGCCGCCCAACGCGAATCCGTTGATCGCCGCGATCACCGGCTTGCCGCACGTTTCGAGGCGCCGCAGCACCGCCTGGCCGCGCTGCGCTCGCGCCTTGCCGTCGAACGGCCCCTGCCGTGCCAGATCACCGATGTCGGCGCCGGCGACGAACGACTTTGGCCCGGCGCCCGTGAGAATCGCGCCGCGGATCTCGGCTTCGGTCGCAATCTGCTCCGCCGCTTTGCCCAGCTCCAGCATCACCTGATCGTTCAGCGCATTGAGCTTATCGGGTCGGTTAATCGTGAGGAACGCGATGCCGTCTTTGATCTCGAACAGGAGGGTTTGGTAGCTCATGGGGAGAATGCTACACGGCCATTGCGGATTGCGGAATGTGGATTGCGGATTTGTAGCGTGAAGATCGACGACCACACGACCCTTCATGTACAATCCGCATTCCGCAATCCGCAATCCGCATTAGTTTCAGCCCCGTGCCCATCCAAGCCATCTCCTGGTCGCCCTCCGGCGCCGTTCGCATCATCGATCAGCGGTCGCTGCCCGACGCCGAGATCACGCGCGATCTGGAGAGTGCGGAATCGGTCGCGGATGCGATCAAGCAGCTGCAGGTGCGCGGGGCGCCGCTGATCGGGATCGCCGCGGCGATGGGCCTCGTCGCCGGCACGCGGGATCTCCGATCCGCGCCGCGGCCGTCGTTTCTCGCGGGTGTGGCGCAACTGTCCGACCTGCTCGCCAACGCCCGTCCGACCGCGGTCAATCTTCGCTGGGCGCTGCATCGCATGGCGAATGTGGCACAGGCGACGTTGGGCGAAAGTTCCGCGATATGGGAGCGACTGCGTGTTGAAGCGACGGCGATCTGGGAAGAGGACCGCGCGATGTGTCGCCGGATCGGCGAGCATGGCCTGACGATCCTCGCCGACGGCGCCAACGTGCTGACGCATTGCAATACCGGCGCGCTCGCCACGGGCGGCATCGGGACCGCGCTCGCGCCGGTCTATCTGGCGCACGAGCAGGGGCGGCGCGTGCATGTCTATGTGGGCGAGACGCGGCCACTGCTGCAGGGGTCCCGCCTGACCACGTGGGAATTGCAGCGCGCCGGGGTCCCCTGCACGCTGATCACGGATGGCGCGGCAGCGGCGTTGATGCGCCAGACGAAGGTCGACGTGGTCCTCGTGGGCGCCGATCGCATCTGCGCCAACGGTGATTTCGCGAACAAGATCGGCACCTATGGGCTGGCGGTGCTTGCCCGCCATCACGGCGTACCGTTTTATTGCGCCGCGCCGTGGTCGACGGTGGATTCGTCACTGGCCGACGGGGACCTGATCCCGATCGAGCAGCGCGCCGCGACCGAAGTCACCGTCATGGTCGGCCGGCCGATCGCACCCGATGGCGTGGCGGCGCTCAATCCTGCGTTCGACGTCACGCCGGCGCGCTACGTGACGGGCTTCATTACCGATCGGGGGATCGTGCAACCGCCGTTCTCGGCGACGTGAAGGCGATCATCGCCGTGATTGGCGGCGGAACCTGTACGCCCGCCGAAGCCACTGCCGCGGAGCAGACGGGCCGGCTGCTCGCGCAACACGGTGCGATCGTCGTCTGTGGCGGATTGGGCGGCGTCATGGAAGCTGCGGCGAAGGGCGCGAAAGCAAACGGCGGCACGACGGTCGGCATCCTACCAGGAGCGAACCCCGCTGCGGCGAACGCCTACATCGACATTCCCCTGGCGACCGGACTCGGCGAGATGCGCAACTTCCTGATCGTGCGGACCGCGCACGCACTCATCGCTATTGGCGGCGGTGTCGGAACCTTGTCGGAGCTGGCGCTCGCGCAGCGCACCGGCAAGCCGGTCGTGGGGCTTCATGATTCCTTCAGGAACGCCGTCGATATCCCACGCGTCGAGAGTGCGGCTGAGGCGGTGCAGTGGGCGTTAGATCGTGCGCGCGAAGGGGTGGTATAATAAGGATATGAAGGCAGGCACGAAGTTCGCCGTGGGTGCGGTCCTGATCGTTGGCGCCGTGGGCTACCTGATGGCTTCCGGCATCAAGCAGACGGGGCAGTACTTCCTCACGCCCACCGAGCTGGCGCAGCGCGTCTCGGCCGATCCCTCGTTCTACGATCTCGGCATGAAGGTCGGCGCGCGCGTCGTTCCCGGAACGGTGGAAAAGGAGATCGCGACGCAGACGCTGCGGTTTCACGTCACCGACGGCACCGTCAGCTATCCGGTGGTCTTCAGGGGCCTCCCGCCCGACACCTTTACCGACTCCGTAGAGGTCGTCGTCGAAGGGCGGCTGCAGCGCGATGGGATCATTCACGCGACCAACGTGCTCGCGAAGTGCGGGTCGCGTTACGAAGCAGTTCCCAAAGCCTAAATGACGCTGCTCGGCCCTCTCTCACTCTGGCTCGCGTTTCTCGTGGGCCTGTGGGGAGCGATTACCGGATTCGTCGGCGGCGCGCAGGGCCGGGTCGACCTGCAACGCAGCGCCCGCCACGCGACGTTCGCGCTGTTCGGCGCGCTGCTCGTGGCGGTCATCTCGCTCGAGATCGGCATCTTCCGCCACGACTTCTCCCTCGAGTACGTCGCCGCCTACACCAGCCGCAATCTCCCCACCTTCTATCTGTGGTCGGCGCTGTACGCGGGGCAAAAAGGCAGCCTGCTCTTTTGGGCGACCGTCCTGAGCCTGTTCGCGTCGCTGGTGCAGTTGCTCACGAGCCGGCGCCATCGCGTGTACTTGCCGTACGTGGCGGCCGTCACCTGCCTGGTGGCGACGTTCTTCATCAGCGTCATGCTCTTCGCCGCGAACCCGTTCGAGCGTCTCGGCTTCACACCCCTGGACGGCCGGGGGATGAACCCGCAGCTGCAGAACCCCGGCATGGTCTTCCATCCGCCCATGCTGTACCTCGGCTACATCTCGATCACGATCCCGTTCGCCTTCGCGATCGCCGCGCTCCTCTCCAAAAAGCTCGACGCCGAATGGCTCGTCGCGGTCCGGAAATGGACGCTCGTGTCGTGGCTCTTCCTGAGCATCGGCCTGCTCATCGGGATGTGGTGGGCCTATGTGGAGCTGGGCTGGGGCGGCTACTGGGCGTGGGATCCGGTCGAGAACGCGGCGCTGCTGCCTTGGCTCGTCATGACCGCCTTTCTCCATTCGGTCATGATTCAAGAGAAGCGCGGCATGCTCAAGAAGTGGAACCTCGCGCTGATTCTCGGCGCCTGGCTGCTGTCGATCTTCGGCACCTTCATCACGCGCTCCGGCGTCATCGCGAGCGTGCACTCGTTCACGCAGTCGAGCGTCGGGTACTTCTTCCTGGGATTCCTGGTCCTCGCGGCCGTCGCGAGCTTCGCGCTGTACTGGACGCGGTTACCGTTGCTCGAGGCCGAGGCGACGCTCGAATCGATGGTGAGCCGCGAGGCGAGCTTCCTGTTCAACAATCTGCTGCTGATCGGGATCGCGTTCTCCGTACTGTGGGGGACGCTGTTTCCGATTCTGTCCGAGGCGGTCAAAGGGACGAAGATCACCGTCGGCCCGCCGTTCTTTAATCAGGTGAACATCCCCCTCGGTCTCGCGCTGCTCGCGATGACCGGGGTGGGACCGCTGATCGCCTGGCGGCGCGCCTCGGTGCCGAACCTGCGGCGCCAATTCGTCGTGCCGCTGACCACCGGCGTATTTGTGCTGCTCATCCTGCTCGTGGGAGGGATGCGCGACGTGGGCGCGCTGATGGCGGTCAGCCTCGGCGGCTTCGTCTTCGCGACGGTCATTCAGGAATTCGCGCGTGGCGCGCGGGCCCGTCACCGCCAATACGGCGAGCCGACGGCGCTGGCCGTGGTGCAGCTCCTGGCCCGCAATCGCCGGCGCTATGGGGGATACGTCGTCCACGTGGCGATCGTGCTGTTGTTCGTCGCCTTCGCCGGGATGGCGTTCAAGACCGAGACCCAGGCGACGCTGCGGCCCGGCGAGTCCGTTACGCTCAAAAGCCCGTACGGGCACGTTTACACGTTCACGCACGTGAGTGTCTCGCAATACAATGCGCTGAATCGCGAGATTACCGCTGCGTTAGTAGACGTGCGGCGCGACGGCAAACAGATCGGTCGTTTACGGACGGAGAAGCGCCAGCACGTGGATGCGCTGGGCCGCCCGACCTTCGAGCCTTCGACGGAAGTCGGGATCAAGAGCGGACTGCGCGAGGATCTGTATGTCGTGCTGGGCGGTCTCGTGAACGGGACCGAACAGGCCGTGTACCGCTTCACGATCAATCCGCTCGTCTGGTGGGTGTGGTTCGGCGGATTCGTGCTCGTGATCGGAGGACTGATCGTGCTGTGGCCGGGCGGCGCGCCGGTGACGGTGAAAGGGTCAAGCGCTTCGCGCGTGCAGGCCGGCTACGCTGTGAAGCTCGAGCCGGCGGACCGATGAGCGATCGCGTCAGCCGCCGCGGGTTCTTCGCGCTGGCGGCCGCCGCCGTCGGCGCAGTCGTGCAGGATACGACGAGTGTCGGCCGCGTTTACGATCCGGGCCGCGCCGGCCGGGCGCTCCCGCCCGTGACCGCGGCGGACAACGACGCCGGCATTCAGGCTATCGAGAAGCGGCTGCGCTGCAGCTGCGGCTGCGGCCTCGACATCTACACCTGCCGCACGACCGACTTCAGCTGCACCTATAGCCCGGCGTTGCACAAGGAAGTGCTGCGGCTCGCGGGGCAGGGGAAGACCGCGCAGCAGATCATGGATGAGTTCATCGCGCAATACGGCGAAGCGGCGCTCATGGCGCCACCCAAGCGTGGCTTCAATCTCGCCGGGTACTTCGTGCCCTCCATCGCCATCGTCATCGCCGCGGTGCTGCTCGCGCGCGTGTTGCGCCGCTGGACGCGCGAAGCGCCCCACCCCGCGATTGCGCCGTCGAGTACACCTGCGGCCTCTCCCACCGAACTGGAACAGCTGCGCCGCGAGCTCGACCGCTTCAATGCTTGAGTTGCTGCTCGGCGTCGTGCTCGCGGCGGGGGCGACCTACTACGTGCTGCTCCCGATTCTCCGGCCGCCGCCTGAGCCGGCGGTCGATACCGGCAGCAGCGACGAGGGCGAGGATCCGGACGACGACATGAGCCCCCGGGCGGTGGCGTTCCGGGCGCTCAAGGAAATCGAATTCGATCGCGCGACGGGGAAACTCTCCGACACTGACTACGAGTCGCTGAAGGCGAAGTACACGTCCGAAGCACTGGCGGCGATGCGCGGCGAAACGGGATACGGGATGCGAGATGCGGGAGGCGTAACACCCGCGGATCCCGCATCCCGCATCGCGCATCTCGCGTGTCCCGACCATGGAGCTCGCCCGGAGAGTGGAGCTATCTTCTGCTCGGAATGTGGCCGGCGATTGGGTGCCGCCCCGGGTTACTGCGCGCGCTGCGGGACGGCGCTCGAAACCGACGCCCGCTATTGCAACTCCTGCGGAGCCCGTGTAGCCGCCTGACTTGCATTTTCCAGTTCCGTTTCCTATCAGTCTGCATCCTCGAACACTGGAGCGCGTCGTGAACCGATGGGTCTCGCGGGTGCTGGTCGTGCTGTTGTTGCTGGCATTGACGGCGTCCACCGCCGATGCGCAACGCCGAGCTCGGCGGCGCTCGATCGCCAGCTCATCCGGTCCCAGCTACGGCGCGCACCTCGGCTACAACTTCGACGTGGACGACCTGCTGCTCGGCGCGCAGCTCACCTGGCCGATCACGCCGGATCTCGCGCTCTACCCGACCTTCGACTACTACTTCGTAAGCCCCGGCTCGCTCTGGTCGCTGAACTTCGATTTGAAGTACCGGCCCCCGACGCGGTACGGCGCCTGGTACGTCGGCGGCGGGCTGAACTATTCGCGTGCCACCCTCAATGGCAACGGTGGGAGCGACACCGGGCTCAACCTGCTGACGGGACTCGAGGGACGGCGCGGGCGCATGCGCCCCTACGTCGAGGGAAAGTTCATTCTGGCCAACGGCAGCTCGTTCCAGCTGGTCGGGGGAGTGAGCTGGCACTAGGCTAGAACTCGAAGCTCTCCATCTTCCGCAGCGCCATCCGAAGCGGGACGATCGTGGCCGCCGTGCACAGCGCGGCGGCCACGGCGAACCAGACCATCATCACCGGCGTCACACCGACCGGCTGTCCTTCCCACGCCGAGCGCACGTAGGTGTACACGGCGGTCGAGAGTGCGCCGAGCACCGCCGCGAGCAGCGCGATCGTCGCCATCATGAAGACGAGGCCCCCGAACGACGTCGGGATCTGGGCCGCGTTTTCCGTCTCGAACTGCGGATACAGCGTCCCGAAGGTGAGCGCCATCGCCGATATGGCGAGGGTCAGTCCCGCCATCGTGGCCAGGCTCATGATCATCATGAACGACGTGACTTCCAGCAGGGCATTGGTGACGCCGGTGAGAATGAGCCCCAGGATGAGCAGCGGCAGCGTCCCCACCCAGTACTTGGACCAGAGCAGCGCGCGCAGGTCGAGCGGGGAGGATCGCAGCAGCCACATCTGCCTGCCCTCCAGCGACACCGCGGGAAAGATGAAGCGGGCCGCGATCGAGGCGAGCACGAACCCGGCGAGGCCGAGGTTCAGGAACGACACCAGGTTGACGTAGAAGAAGCCCACCGGCTCGCCGCGGTGCAGCGGCAGCGCCTGAATGTTGAAGAGATACACGACCACCAGCACCGCGAGCAGGATCAGCTGGCTCCACTGCGTCGTGTCGCGAAAGAACAGCTTGATGTCCTTGAGGACGAATTCCCGTTTCGCGACCGGCAGCCAGCCGAGCAACGAGCCGACGGTCCAGCGCCACCACGAGCCGCGGATGAATCGCTCGGCGCCTTCCTGGGCTTTCGTGAAGCCCGGCGCATACAGCGCGCGGTGCAGCAGCGCGCCCAGCGTGACGAACGCCGCGGCGGTGCTCCACAGCAGCGCGAGCGGCAGCGGGTCGATCTCGTTGCGCAGATAGCCCATGATCGCCTGCGCGGCCCATTCGCTGGGCAGGAAGGGCGACGTCGGGCCCCGCAGCAGGATGACGAAGTCGAGCAGGTTGCGGAACCCTTCCGGCCGGGCGAGCTGCTCCGGGCGAATCACGCGAAACAGCAGAATGACGCCACCCGCGGCGCCGAGGGCGACGATGGAGAGCAAGTCGCGCGTGCGTCGCGCGGGAAAAATGTTCACCAGCACGAGCGTGACGGCGCTGCCGAGCACCGCGGGAAGAATCAGCATCGGTACGATGGAGAGCACCGCGTACAGCGCGAACAGCACACCGCCCTTGTAGACGACGCCGTAGGCCGTGAGGATCGGCACCGCCATCAGCGCCACCATCCACGACGAATGCAGCAGCGTCTCGCCGAGTTTCGCGAGATAGAGGCGCAGCCAGTCCACCGGGGCCGACACGAGCAAATCGAGATCCTTGGCGAGGAAGAAGCTCGACAGCGCGGTGATGACGTTGGACAGCACCAGAATCGAGATGAAGGACAGCAGGATGAGCCCCAGCATTTTTCCGGGGATCAGGGGACCCAGCTCTTCGACGCTCCGCAGACTCCTGAGGATGCGGTACAGCACGCCGAACACCCCCACCCAGAATGCTCCGCCGACCAGCACCAGGACGATGAGCTTCCCGGTGCCGCCCTTCGCGCGCTCCTCACGCAGCCGTTGCAGCGCCGTGCGCCACTTCGGCTGGAGGACGTGTGCGAGCGACGGCTGCTTCATCGTCCGAGTACCTCGGCGAGCTCGCGGATCTGGGCCCCGCCGGTCAGCTTCAGGAACAGCTCTTCGAGGCTCGCGTCGCCCGCCTGGTGCTGGCGCCGCACGTCGCTCACCGTGCCGGCGGCGACGACCTTGCCGTGCTGGATGATGGCAATCTGGTCGCACATCGCTTCCGCCACCTCGAGCGTGTGCGTGCTCATCAGGACGGTCCCACCCCGGCCCACGAACTGCCGGAAGATGTCTTTCAGGAGTCGCGCCGCTTTGGGGTCGAGCCCCACCATCGGCTCGTCGACCACGATGCACTCGGGGCGGTGAATCAAGGCGCTCGATATGATCAGCTTCTGGCGCATGCCGTGGCTGTACGCCTCGACCAGCTCGTCCTTCCAGCTCGTCAGCTCGAACACCTCCAGCAGCTCCGCGATGCGCCGCTCGACGGCGTCGCCTTCCTGCCCGTACAAGCCGGCCACGAACCGCAGGAATTCCGCGCCGGTGAGCTTGTCGTACACGAAGGGCCGGTCGGGAATGAAGCCGAGCCGCATCTTGGCGGACAGCGGATTGGTATGCACGTCGTCGCCGCCCAGCAGCACGCGTCCCTGCGTGGGACGGAGGATGCCGGCGATCATCCGCAGCGTCGTGGTCTTGCCGGCGCCGTTGGGGCCGAGGCAGCCGTACAGGACGCCGCGGGGGACGTGCAGGCTGATGTCGTCGACCGCGACGAAGCTGCCGTAGAGCTTCGTGAGGTTTTCCAGGCGGATCATAGCACCTCGAGCGTGAGCCGGCCGATGAGCGGGACGAGCTCGACCTGCCGTGCCAGTCCGCCCGCGGCAATCCGGAGATGTGCCGCGTCAGCGGGGACTTGGTCGAACGTGGGGTCGACCGCAATCCAGTCGTTCAGGTAGATCTCCGCCCACGCATGGTAGTAAAAGCGCCCGTTCAGATAGAGCAGCCCCGACACCGTCCGCGCCGGCAACCCGGTCGAGCGGGCCAGGGCCACGAACAACGTCGTCGCTTCGTTGCAATCACCCTGGCGCGTCTCGAGGACTTTGACGGCGCTGGGCGCGCTGCCGGGCGACGGCAGGGACCGGCGCAGCGAGCGGTGTACCCAGTGCGTCAGCAGCTCGGCGACGGCCGCGGGGCTGCGCTCGCGCCCGATGATCTGCCGCGCCTGCGCGGCGATCCTCGGATCGTGGCTCTGGATGAGCGGTTCGGGTGCGAGCCAGCGCGCCAGCGCCGTGTCCCGCGAGGGCAGCCGGTAGGGCGCCGCATGCGCGGCGAGCGCGCCCGGCTGCACGATCGCGAGGCTGTCGCGGCCGTTCCGGCGGAGCGACATGCGCTGGCGGGGCGTGGGGTCGCCGGCCACGCCGGCGGCCAACGCCGTCAGCGGCACGATCTCGCCCGGTCCGGGCGCGGCGCTGCTGCGCGCGACGCGGGCGGTATCGCGATGTTTGAAGTTCTCGTAGACGACCTCGAACGCCGCCCGCTCCATCGCGAAGCCCTGATTGTCCGCGCCACCCGTGGAAGCAAGCACCACGCGTCCCTGCGCATCGATCCAGCTGCTCGCCGGAATTCCATTGGCGTCTTGATCTATGCGGAAGGCGCGCACCGTATCGAAGTGTTCCGGCACCCACGTCATCGTCGTCGAGTCGAGGTCGGCGCTGTCGGACACGACGAGCGTCGATTCCGCCGCAACCCGGGCGGTGACGTCCCGGCCCGTCAGCAGCAGGGGGTCGAATAACCGCGCGGTGTAGGAGCGTCCCGAGCGCAGCTCACCGCCGAAGGCGAGCCGCAGCGGCAACAACGTCGGCAGCGTGATCGGACCGCGCAGCGGGATCCGCGTCATCTGGGAGTCGCCGGCGGAGACGATGGCGATCGATAACACCGTATCGCCGAGCACGCGGCCGTGCGCCGCGAATTCGCCGAGATCACCATCGAACGTGGCTTCGACGCTTTGCAAGCGCAGCGCCCGCGACAACATCGTAATACTGCGCGCGGTGGTGCGATGCAGCGCGCCCAGCGCCGCCACATCGAGCACGAACACGTTCTCGACCCGTATGGCATCCGGGAGGGTGTCGATGGTCGTCGAGGCATAGCCGACCTGCTGGCCACCGACCGCGAGCCGATAGAACATCCCGCCCGGCGCCACCGCCATCGCCGCCGCGGCGAGCCGCGCGCCCGTGGAACGGAAGACCTCGCGCTTCACGAGCCAGCCCAGCGACAGCGCCCAGAGCGCGAAGACCACGATGACCCAGCGGCGCCGGCTCAGGAGACCGCCCGTTGCAGCGCCGCCTCGAACACCAGCTGATCCTCGGGCCGCTCCACGATGAACGACACGGTTTCCGGGAACTGGGCGCCGCCGCGATGCGCGTGCAGCACCGTCGCCATGATCTCGGCGGCATCCTCGAGCGTCAGGTTGCCCGCGCCCGTGCCGAGCGGCGGCGTGCTGAGGTGCGCGAACTGCCACTCCTGCGCCTGATGCAGCGTCGACAGCCAGGCGCGGGCGACGTTGCCGCGCGTCACCGGCTCCGTCTCGCTGCGGATGACCGCGTGGATGACGAACTCCGCCGGCAAATCGCCGCCGCCGGCCGTGACGACGGCCGCGCCCACCGCCAGCTCGCGGCTCAGACGGATGCGGTTCTGGAATTCCTGGCCGCCGAGGGATTCCAGACGGCGGAGCGCGGCGGCGGTGGGATCGAGGCGAGTGGTGGCGGGACGGACGACGGCATCAGCGGCGAACGATGCGAGATCGTCCACGACTACGCGAATCACCTCCCGGTCATTTCCCGGGAGCGGCGGTACATCGCCGTGGCCTCGTCGGGTCGGTTCAGGCGGTCGAGGACCTTGCCGATCCCGTACAGCGCTTTGGGATTCGCCGGCTGCAGCTCGACGGCTCGTTCGTAGGCCGCCAGCGCGCCCGTGAGATCGTCCATGTGATTGAGCGCTTCGCCCAGGTAGTACCAGGCCGCCGCCCGGCCCGGCTCGACCTCGGCGGCGCGTTTCAGCTGATCGATGCCTTCGCGCCACATGCCGCGGCGCGTGAGCACGATGCCCAGATTGAACAGCGCCTCGACGTTCGCCGGCTCGGCGCGCAGCACGCGTTGCAAGTCACGCTGGGCGGCGGCGTAGCGCACCGTCGCGCCCAGGATCGCGGCGCGGTTGAGCAACAGCGCCACGTTGTCGGGCTCCGTCTCGAGGGCGCGATCCAGCTCCGCCAGCGCGCCGTCCCGATCGCCGCGGGCGTCGAGGATCAACGCCAGATTATTGCGCGCTTTCACGTGCTTCGGATCACGCGCCAGGAGATCGCGATACGACGACGCCGCGCGATCGATCTCGCCTCGCTCGCTGGCTTCGCGGGCCGCGACATACAACGGATCGTCGGGGGGGGGCGCCGCCGGAGCCGGCGGCTCCGGCGCAGCAGTCGTCGAGGATGGTGGCGGTGGTGGAGACGCTGGAAGCGGGGCTGGAGGTTCCAGCTCGCCGTCATCCAGCTTCGCCGTGGTCGCCTGAGGTCCGGGAGTCGCTACACCTTGCGCGACGCGCAACGGCGGCGGCTGGTTGTCGCGTGTCACGTCGGTGGGCGACGCAATCGCGCCTGTCTGCGTGAGCGATTCGGCCTCCTCGATCAACTCGGCGGCTACCCGTGCACGCTCCTGCGAGGTCTGCCAGCGGCGCTCGCGCCGGGGCCCCGGGGGACCGGGGGGGCCTCCGCGGTTCATGTTTGCACCTGCGCGTCTGGCGTCATGGGGGATGCTAACCTAGGAAACTGGTGCGCTAACGGCAAGAGAAACGTGAGACCGGCGGTAGGGGGCGGTAAAGGGGCGGTACCGCCTCCTACCGCCTCTTACCGCCTCTGAAGTTCGAGAGTTGACCGAAATGCGGTTTCCCATCTAACCTCCGAGACTATGTCTGGTGACGCCCTGATCGTTCGCGGAGCACGCGAACACAACCTCAAAAACATCGACGTCGAATTACCCCGTAACTCCCTCGTGGTTATCACGGGCCTTTCGGGTTCGGGTAAATCGTCGCTGGCGTTCGACACGATCTACGCCGAAGGGCAGCGGCGGTACGTCGAATCGCTGTCCGCCTACGCGCGTCAGTTCCTCGGCCTCATGGACAAGCCGGACGTCGATGCGATCGAAGGGCTGTCCCCCGCGATTTCGATCGAGCAGAAGACCGCCGGCGCCAATCCTCGTTCCACCGTCGGCACGATCACCGAGGTCTACGACTACCTCCGCCTGTTGTGGGCCCGCACGGGGACGCCGCATTGTCCCAACGATCGCAGCCCGGTGGAGCGACAGTCGGCGTCGCAGATCACCGACCTGGTGCTCGCGTGGCCGGAAGGCACCAAGATCGAAGTCCTGGCGCCGCTGGTGCGCGGGCGCAAAGGCGAATTCCGCGACGTGTTCGAGGCGATGCGCAAGCAGGGCTTCGTGCGCGCACGGATCAACGGCGAAACCTACGACCTCGCGGACGTCCCCAAGCTCAATCGCCGCCAGAACCACGACATCGCCGTCGTTGTGGACCGGCTCGTGGTGCGGGCCGCCGACCGGGGACGGCTCGCGGATTCGATCGAGACCGCATTGAAGGCGGCCGAGGGGGTGGTGGAAGTCGTGCGCCAGACCGGCAGCCCGCGATCCCGCCTCTTTTCCGAACGCTACGCCTGTCCCCAGTGCGGATTATCGCTGCCGGAGCTCGAGCCGCGGCAATTCTCGTTCAACTCCCCGTATGGGGCCTGCCCCGATTGCTCCGGACTCGGCACCCGCCGCGAGGTCAATGCCGACCTCGTGCTCGGGGACCACAGTCTTTCCATTCTCGAGGGTGTCGTGCTGCCGTGGGGTGAGCCGAGTGGATACCTCAGGAAGGTGGTGCTGCCGGCGCTGGCGAAGACGTACAAGTTCGAGCTCGACACGCCGTGGCAGGATCTCCCACCCGCGGTCCAACGGACCTTGCTCAGAGGCGCGCCCGGCAAAACGATCACCTATCAGTACGACAGCGAGCGGTGGCACGGGTCCTATGAGTCGGGATGGAAAGGCGTGCTCGACCACGTCGAGAAGCGGTATCGCGAGACGGCATCCGACGCCGTGCGCGAGCAGCTCGAGCAGTACATGGTCGAGCAGCCGTGTCCCACCTGCGGCGGCCGGCGCCTGAAGCCGGAAAGCCTGTCGGTATTGGTGGCGGGCCGGAGCATCGGCGACGTCGTCGCGCTGCCGGTACGCGAGGCGCTCGATTTCTTCGCCAATATCCCGCTGCGCGGCAATGGCCGCGCGGGACTCGATCCGGAAATCTCCCGGCCGATTCTCAAAGAGGCCACCGATCGGCTGCGGTTTCTGGTGGATGTGGGGCTCGACTATCTCACGCTCGATCGCTCGGCCGTGACGCTGTCAGGCGGCGAGGCGCAACGCATCCGCCTCGCGACGCAAATCGGCAGTCGTCTGGTCGGCGTGCTCTACATCCTCGATGAACCCTCGATCGGCTTGCATCAGCGCGACAATGCCCGGCTGCTCGCGACGCTGCGAGAGCTGCGCGACCTGGGGAACACCGTGCTGGTCGTGGAGCACGACGAGGAGACGATCCGCTCGGCGGACTATGTGGTCGATCTGGGGCCGCGCGCCGGCCGCCACGGCGGCGAGGTCGTGGCGGCGGGGCTGCTCGCGGAGGTGCTGCGCCATCGCGACTCGCTCACCGCCCGCTACCTGCGTGGCGAGCTGCGCATCCCGGTTCCCCCGCGGCGGCGCATCGCCAATGCCGATCGGCTGCTGCGCGTGCTGGGAGCCCGGCACCACAACCTCAAGGATCTGTCCGTCGAATTCCCACTCGGACTGTTCGTCGCCGTCACCGGCGTGTCCGGGTCGGGAAAATCGACACTGGTTACGGACATCCTCTATCAGTCGCTGGCGCGCCATTTCTATCGCGCCAAGGTCGTCCCGGGAGCGCATGAGCGCATCGAAGGACTCGATCACATCGATAAGGTGATCGACATCGATCAAAGCCCGATCGGCCGGACGCCGCGATCCAATCCAGCGACGTACACGGGCTTGTTCACGCCGATCCGCGAGCTGTTCACCTATCTGCCGGAATCGAAGCTGCGCGGCTACGGCCCCGGCCGCTTCTCGTTCAATGTGAAAGGGGGGCGCTGCGAGGCGTGTCAGGGCGACGGCCTGGTGAAGGTCGAGATGCATTTCCTCCCCGACGTCTACGTCCCGTGCGAAGTCTGTAAGGGCCGGCGCTACAACCGCGAAACGCTGGAGGTGCGCTATAAAGGAAAGTCGATCGCCGACGTGCTCGATCTGACCGTCGCCGATGCGCTCGACTTTTTCGAGCATCAACCGCGTATCAGGACGAAACTCGAGTTGCTCAACGACGTAGGTCTCGGATACATCCATCTCGGGCAGTCGGCGACGACCCTCTCGGGCGGGGAGGCGCAGCGCGTCAAGCTGGCGACGGAGCTCTCCAAGCGCGACACGGGCCGCACGCTGTATATCCTCGACGAGCCGACGACGGGCCTGCACTTCGAGGACGTGCGGCTGCTGCTGGAAGTGCTGCACCGGTTGGTGGACAAGGGGAATACGGTCGTCGTCATCGAGCACAATCTCGACGTCGTAAAAACGGCCGACTGGGTCATCGACCTCGGCCCCGAAGGCGGCGAGTTGGGCGGCCACGTCGTCGCGGCTGGACCGCCCGAGAAAGTCGCGCAGTCGAAGGGCTCCCATACGGGACAATTCCTCCGCAAGGTGTTGCAGGCCGGGGACTAGGCGGTAGGTTGAACAAGCAAGGAGACGCGGTGAATTCGGATGATCTCGTAGGCCTCGCTGCGCCGCCAGGAGCGCGCTGATGCCCCCCGAGGGCGTAGCCTTTCTCGTCACCTTGACCATCATCGGGTCGACCGTACTGCTGTTCCCGCTCGTGCGTGCCCTCGCCGAGCGCATCCGCAGCAAGAACGTCGATGCTGGCGTGAGGGAGGAGCTGCAGGTGCTTCGTGACGATCTCTTGGCCGAGATCCAGCAGGCGCGCCGCGAGATCGGTGAGCTCGGCGAGCGTGTGGACTTCACGGAGCGATTGCTGGCGAAGAAGTCCCAGGTATGAGCGGGCCTGAAGCCGTCGCCGCGTTCATGTTTTTCGGTGGGACATTCTGGGTGCTCCGGCCGGTCGCCGCCGCGGTTGCGAAGCGCATCGCCGGCGAGCATCGGCGGCCCGGGATGGAGCCCGCGGAGCGCGATGAGATCCTGACCCAGCTGCAGCAGGTGCGCGAGGAAGTTGCGGAGCTGGCGGAACGGATGGACTTCGCGGAACGGCTGCTCGCCAAGCCACGGGACGGGTAATGGAAGACATTCTTGCGTTATTCATCCCGATCGTGGCGGTTGGCGGCTTTTTCGCCTGGATGATCGCGTTGTCTCCAGTCGGAAAGGCGTTTGCCGAGCGACTCAAGCACGGGCCGGCGACTGGCGGAACCACGGAGGACCATGCGGAATTGGTCGAAACAGTGGAGCAGCTGCGCCGGGAGGTGGCGGAACTGGCGGAGCGAGTAGATTTTACCGAGCGGATGTTGCCGCGCGAAACGGACCGCAAAGGGAAGGCGTAGGACAGCAACGTGTATTTGCAAGGTCCGCTTCCTCCGACCCCGCCGCCGATGTTGCCGTTCGACCCGAATCAGCTCATTCCGCTGATCGGGATGATCGGGGGCATGGCGATCGCCGGCATCGTCTTGTGGCGGTTTTTTACGTCAGAGATGGCGGCCGCGATCGCCGAGCGGATTCGAACGGGCGTTCGTCGCCGGAAGGCCGCGATCGATGACGTGCAAGGCGACCACCTTGCGGAGTTGGACCAGCGCATCACGGACATGCAGGGACAAATTGCCGAGATGGCCGAGCGGCTGGATTTTGCGGAGCGGCTGCTTGCGCAGAAGCGCGAGCGCTCATTGCCAGGAGCCTAGATGGGGATCATTGATCGACTGTCCACGCTGATCCGGTCGAACATCAACGACCTGATTTCGCGCGCCGAGAACCCGCAAAAGGTTCTCGAGCAGCTCATCGTCGACATGCGGAACCAGCTGGCGAAGGCGAAGCAGCAGGTGGCCGCCGCCATCGCCGATGAGAAGCGGCTTTCCGCGCAGGCCGACCAGGAGAAGAAGCTGTCGGAAGACTGGGAGAAGCGGGCCGTGCTCGCCGTGCAGGAAGGGCGCGACGATCTCGCCAAGCAGGCGTTGCTGCGCTACAACGAGCACGTGCAGGGCGCCGTGCAGCTGCAGGAAACGTGGGTCAAGCACCGCGAGGAGACCGAGCGGCTCAAGGCGTCGCTGCGGCAGCTCAACGACAAAATCGAAGAAGCCAAGCGCAAGAAGAACATCCTGATCGCGCGCCAGAAGCGGGCCGAGGCCCATAAGCGCATTCAGGAGACGATGGGAGCGATCTCGGACAAGAGCGCGTTCGAAACGTTCGAGCGGATGGCGGAACAGATCGAGCACGAGGAGCGCAAGCTGATCGCCGCCGCCGAGGTCAACGAAGACCTGTCGGGCGATTCGCTGATCAAGCAGTTCCAGGGCCTCGAGGTGAAGGCTGACGCGGACGAGCAGCTGCTGGCGCTGAAGCGCAAGATGGGATTGCTGCCCGGCGGCACGCAGGAGCAGGCCAGGGCGCTCGGCAAAGGCGCGAAGGAAGCCGAGCTGCTCGAGGATGATGACGCGGAGCAGAAGAGCTGAACGGTCAGGAGACGGCACCTTCCAATAGACTGTCGAGCGCCACGTTCGTGGCGCTCTTCGTTGCGGCCCTCGTCGTCCTGTTCATTCTCAAGGTCATCGATGTCCTGCTGCTGCTATTTCTGGCCTTCCTCCTCGCGGTCTACCTCTCGGCGATCACGGACTGGTTGGAGCGCCGGTTTGGAATGCGCCGCTGGATAGGCCTTACCCTCGCCGTACTCGGCACCCTGGCAGGGATCGTGGGCGTAGCGGTGCTGCTCGCACCTCCAGTCGTGGAGCAAACGCGCGCACTGATCGGCAGCCTGCCGCAAACACTGACCAATATTCAGAGCGTGCTGGCGCGCTGGGCCAGCCAGTATCCCGTGCTCGACCAGACCGAGCTCGCGAATCCTTCGTCGGGCTTCGTGTCGGGACTCGTCACCGATGCGGTGGGATTCCTGAGCGGCTCGATCTTCGGTTATGTACGGGGCGGAGGCATGCTGTTCATCGAAGGTGCCAGTGTGCTCGTGATGGCCTTGTATCTGGCGCGCCAGCCCGCGTTGTACAGCAATGGGCTGATCTCGCTATTCGCCCCGCGCCACCGGCGCATCGCGGCGCGCATCTCGGCCGACGCTGGAGCCACGCTGCGGGCC